>Ga0307509_10000609_pt1 | contig 60876 bp, 62 predicted proteins | sample 10_EM_MG_FD_202245 | JGI IMG/M metagenome (GOLD analysis project Ga0307509, IMG submission 202245) | Populus trichocarpa ectomycorrhiza microbial communities from riparian zone in the Pacific Northwest, United States - 10_EM | ecosystem: Host-associated > Plants > Roots > Unclassified | place...
TTTGGTGCCGGGCAGGGTCAGAGGGTTTTAGCACGAGGGATGCGGGATGGACTGTAGGTGGAGGTTTTTCCTGTCTTAGAGCGATCTGCATACGGGAGTTTGTACCTTAAACAATACTAAAATGATAGTATAAAAAAAAAAGGTACAAAGACAGCTTTCAGCTTTAACGCTATGGCCAACAAAAACCGTATCCTCCTCACTCCAGGAAACATCCAAACTCCCAAGTCCCTCTGGTATGAGACCAACCGCACATCTCGCCCATCGCCCAACCAAATCCTACGAACATACATGTACATACGAAGGAAGCAGAAAGGAAAGAAGCAAGCAGGAAGGAGAGGAGAACCCTTAGCGACATCTGCAAAAAACCGAGAGGGTGAACAAAAGGAATGTATGAACCCGTGACAAAGGAAAATTACGTCTGATAAGTGACGTGTATCAGCCTGAGCTAGGAAATGAATGTATGGACCTGCACGCCGGAGCGGTACCGGGGGACGAAGCGGTACCCGATGGCAGGTTGGAAAGGTGGGTGAAGGTGACTCTGATGAGGGGTCGCCGGAGGGTATTGTTTGAAATATGGCTATGGTGCACAATCTTTACTGCAATGTGGGGAATACTGCGCAAGTACGAGGGGGTTGCGTTGCACGCTAAGTGAGGAGGAATTGTGTAGTATGAGAGCAGATTGGTAGGAGTTCTGGTTCTTATTTCTTCTAAGTGAGATGGGCGGTGACTCCAGTATTTATACAGGAAGTGCGTTCTCCATATAACAAAGAAAGATAAGGGAAAACATAGTAAGAAACACAAGTGCGAACCATGTTTGACCCTGAAATCCTGCCAAGAAAATCTCAATAAATATGCGTAAATCTAAGATGGTGTGAGGAAATAACTTGGAAGAATTATGTATGATATGACCAAGCCAGGTGCATATAATAATTCATAAACAACCGTAAAAGCCCGAACACCAGATAAGAAACACATATGAGAAAACCCTAATCGTTATCATGAAATATTAATGAAATATACGCAATTGTATCTTAGCTGTAGTAATGTCCGCTGTATACAGGTGAAAACTGGGAACATATACCAAGTAGAGAAATATACGATATTATCAAGGAGAATATACATATGAAACGAATCAAAGGAAAAATTCAACAGGTATGCCAAAGCGGCATTAGCGACGGCCAAGAGGACGGGCGTAACCAAGGCGGGTTTTTGTATAGCGACCGAAGGTCGACCGCGGAAAGGGGGGCAGTAAGGTGCCAGCTGGGGAGGTGGGAAGAGGGGAGTGGGTGTAGCTGTAACCGAGCAACGGGACGAAGACCAAGATGGAGGAGGGGGGGGGAAGGCAGGAGGAAGGACTTCCGACCACTTGAGACGACCGACTAGAGTAACCGCGGCCGATGCTTTTCCGAATGCGAAACGAGGACGAGGTGCTGAAGTTACTAACCATGGTGTTCCCCGACAGGACCACATAACCGAGATGGAAAGGTACTTCGCAACGGGCTTGGAAAGCTCAGCGCCGACCGTGAGCGAAGAGGACAGAATGCCAACCGTGCAAAACCTAAGCGAGGTGCAAAGGAAGTGCGGGGTAAGGGGGAGAACTGAACTTCATGAGCGGGAGTCAACGATGAACAGGAACAAGAACCCCGTGGAGGAGGGGGTAGACCCCAGAGGGAGAGGAGGGGTTGTAGCATCGCTCCCCTAGGCAAAAGCCATCAAGGGGGAGGAGAGGGGATGGTGGTGGATCCCACGATGATTTCCCTGGTGTTGAGATTTCAATCGCCGGAGGTGTAGGGGAGATGGTTCGTGACTGTTCCACATGCCTGGACTCTCTCCAATATACATTTCCCAAGGTGCCCCTCTCAATTATTCAGTTCAACTTTCAATCTCGCTGTTCCCTAACTGGAGTACTATAGTTTCTCATTTCTTTACAAGCTGGCTCTGAGGTTCTACCCCTGGGTTCTGCCCATAGGCAGATCAGATGTTTGGTATGCACTATCTTCCAGGAGTCACTGGCACCTACCTCTTAATATAGACCCCCCAAACAAGAACTTGGCCTAAGCATTCATCATCTTGGAAGAACCCTAAGGGCTTCGGGGTAGAGGGTGTGCAAGCAACTCGTTCAAATCAAATCATGGAATGTCACTGCTGCTGGTGAAATTTGCACTAACTGAGCTATTAATATGAGGGCTTTGATCAGAGTGACAGTTAATAAGTAACTAACTCGCTAGGTAACACCACTCAAAGAAAGCTGTTGTGGACATGAGAAACACACTGGTCGTTACTAGACATCCAATCCAAGATCTGAGCTGATAAAGCCTAGGTGGGGCTTTGCCCATCGTTTTCCAGCCCAGGAAAGGTATACGATAGCCAATCCCACGATAGGCCTTGGAGAATACAGCCTGTCAAGGTGGATCTTCCTGCTCATACCATTAAGAGTACTGAATAACTAGCCGATAAAGGTTGGCGAGCCTGCTCTGGCTTTAGCTGAATCCAACCCCCTCAATGCTGCCAAGTGCTGGACCATAGTACCCCGAGGCTGGAGTGTGAGCTAAGGATAATCGTCGCAACTAGGATACTCCACTACTATAGTCGCTTTACGAACAGCGGTGATGGTGATACTAGTTCCCGGAAACCGGAGTTCTACTACACAGACGCACGCCCGCTCGCCGAAGTACCTAATAAATCTAGAACTAACTTATAATCTATCTCTCACACCTCATCACTAGACTCGGATCGGCCACCCCGGCCCATACCTGCCCTCTCTAACCCCGCCCACCTCCCCCCAACCCGGCCCAATTGTCACCTCGAAACTACGATGAACCCGCGATGACTTCATATAGTTGGTATCCCCCTACCACCGTGCTTCGGAGTGAAAGCCCAGGAACCTCGGACGATGCAGCTGGTGTCCAACTCCCGTATTCGTACCTAGCAATAAGTAAAGGTAGCTGTGGGGGTACTTTAATGCAAGATAAGAATCAATATCCAGCGCAAGAATCCCTGCACTGTACTTGAATCTTGCATAAAATAAAATGCTCAGGCCCCTACCCGAGTAGATGAAAATAAGACAAGGTCATTTTCATTTGGCCCGGGAGTGACTTAACAAGGGCCAAATTCCCAGATACTTAATTTTCAGATACCTGTACAAAAACACCTCCCTTGGTACCTATACCTAAAAAATGGGGATATTGTTACATACCTACCCAACTAGAGGAGATAAAAACCCAGTTCCATCTCCCGATACTTTTATAGACACAATTATCTCCATACGACCCTTTCTAAGCAGCGGTGGCTACGATACCGTACTTTCTTTCCTACCCTAAGAATTGGGATAACCGTGCCTCGGCTAGGGCGCTCAGAACTCCTACGTTCAGCTAATGGAGGGGATCATCCCGGGGGAAAAACCTACTCTCTACCCTCCGCTGAGACAATGGAGAAGAAAAATATAACACACCACCGGGAGAGGAACTCCAACTTCGGAGGAGGGCTTGATTGTTCCAGTCCTTGAAGTAGCCCATTAGTGCACGTATAATTTCTGCGTTGGCAGGTGGGGCAGAACGGAGCAGCAGCAGGGTCTACAGAATGGTGAAGGCCAAAGTGAAGTAGGTGATAATGTCAGGGAATGTCCTATGCGTGAGTTGTGCATAAGATAGGATAATCTTTTGGGCAGCGAGGATGCTTCCATCCCCACAAATGATTCTTAGTGTCTTCGTAGTTTTGAGGCGACCCATGATTGTGCCTGCGCTTGAGGAACCTGTTCTTGGTTGCGGGGTGGGAACGAAGCACTTTTCCTTGCGGATTTACCTGTGATATCACTCGAATTCATCATCCACCCTAACCAAACTCCAAAATGGTTTTCTCATCCCCGGCCCCCGCGCCAAACAGAAGGAAATACTAAGCTATCCATGATGGCTAGCTTCTTCATGTAACCATACCCAGGCGAGGGTTCCGGCGAAACCTACCAGAGATTTCTTTTTCCTCCCTCCCGAGGCCTAGGTTATCATACCTCGGTATAATACCCACCATCTCCTTAACAGCCGTGAGTATCTCTGTGCAACCCCTACCAGTACTGGATTGCTCAGTGTTAGCGGTTTCACCGGACCGGCGTTAAGGTAGGGTCCTGTCTACCGACCGACTGTTCTAAATTGTAGAAATCAAAAGTGTGCCAAAACACTGCTCTCTATGCAAGGGTGTGTCCACGGTATTGGCCGTGATTTTGGCACAATCCAGACCGGAAAGGAGCTTCTATTGTCAAAACTAGGGTCTATGATATGCAAAACATCGGGAGGGACGGAAGGAAGGAAGATTCGGGGCTAGCGAACACGAGCAAGCAGTTCGCAAGGGTAGGACTGTTTGATTCCGGAGCAAGGGGCTTGCTTGGGTAGTGAGAAGGTTGTGGTCTAACTTACTCGTTTTGGGTTGACGTTTGTGAACACAACCGCAAAGATATTGGATGCCGCTAAACCCTGGGCTTCCTGCAAGGACCTGGAGGGCACCGGTTGTGTTTGCAAATTTCAGAAAACAGCGAGTAAGTTAGCTACATTGGCCGAGGAGTTAGCTGGGGTCAATGATGTAATTCGATTGATTGGCACAGGGGTACTGTCTGCGGTATGCTACCCGTTATATATGCGAAAAGCGGGGGCTCTTGACACAATTTATTGATGCAATGGAGTATTCCGCTGGAACTTTCGCTCCGCCGTTAAATCCCACTTGTTGAAAATTTTCCATTCCCCAATGGGGAATTAAGGCCATCCTCCGTAAGTCAATCCCGGTAATATTTACCCGGCAGCAAACGACTCCAAGTCAAAAGAACTAACAACTACTATCAGCTACCCAAACACCTTTCTTTGGATAAGAGTTCTAGGGAACATAATTATTTTCTTGAAAGTTCCTGACAAAAAGAATGTGATCATCCCGCAGTGATCAAACTCTTCTAATGTCACTGTATAACTTAGCACAGTACTATCGTGTCACCCTCAGATTTGCTTCCTCCTCAAAGGCGGGTTCTAGGCTTCACAGGTGGTGTACCGTACTGTATTATACCACCCCTACCACTCTTTCTACAATCTATTCAAAAATTTAGTTGTCGGAACATTGGGCATTCAGCAGCAAACTATCACTTGATCTATGCTATCTAGTATTGCCGATATCCGGCTAGCGTAGCCCAGAATTCGAATTTAAAGAGAAAACGAATTGAAGGGCGATGCGATACCAATGACTAGGAAGACGAGATACCGGTATTCAAGATAACCCCAATCCGGTTTGATCTCGTGAAACACACTACCTCTTAGCACTGTAACCTCGGGATCAAGAGATAAAAGCTCCCGAGGGGTTAGCGTTTTCCCGGCAGAGTATAAAATCAGCCCTCAGGACGTGTTGGATCTCGTTTTTCCTGTATTCTCGATTGGATTACTATACCTTGTCAAGCTAAAGTTATCTTACTTGTAGACTGACGGGCTAATTCTTGCTGATAATCTGATACTAGATTTTACTAGATTTTGCTGCACCTTATAAAACCATTCAGCGCAGTGTTGGTTCATCTGAAGACTCCGGACTACATGCCCTCACCAACTCCCCTCTCCCCCCACACAATCCCAGTCCCCTCCTCCAGACGTCCTCCGGTTGACCAGAGATTCAATATCGATCCAGAAACCTAAAACACTCCTGTCGTGCAACCACTCCACTCAAATATCATTTACTGATCGTAAGTCAGGTTGCCACCACTGTTCACCCCGGCTCAACAACAGCAGCCCCTCATTACATCACAACACCACCGTCATCTCAAAGGACCGAGTCCGAATGTGACGGAAGGGAGACCGCAGGTACTTAGCCAAAATATTATCCGATACTTTGATTGCTTGCACCCGAGTTACCAGTAGTTTGGTACGGCACGACAGCAATGCTCGTGTGATATGATTAAGAGTATTTTTATCTGCGATAGCCAAGGTCAGCTGACCCGGGGTATCCTCGCTATCAACCCGCCCTGTGTTGGAATTTCTCTGAACCATAGTTTCGTTCAAACACAGGATGCTACTAAGCCCCATGCACCCATCATATTTTCTTTTACGGCCATTCAGTGGCTGAGCGAACGAAACAGTCTCCCCAAGAAGTGGTCAGGATGGAAAATGATTCATTAGGAAGAGCCATCACAATCCCTATCCATGACAAACAGGGATGCAGGAATGGGGGCGAAACAGAAAAGAGAAAAATGCGAAAAATATATATATCGATAGTACTTGCTGCTTGTCAGGACTGTCATGTCTATCGCACTCACTCTACCAGAGAATCTCGAGCATGCCTCTACGAGTAAATACAATAACGGGCCTCGGAAATGTCCGCGATTCGATAACGAATAGGCAGATTGCCATTGTCAGCGTTGGCGCCCGGAGAAATTCAACGTATGGGTGGTACGCTATGTCCCCAGGATTAGTTATGTTGGCTACAAGGAAGCATCGAAAAGCTGTTGTGCTCGTACTAGGTACTCGAGTACTCCGCCTCCACTTCGACGATGAGTAACAGAAAAGAAGGACTCAAGCACAGCGAGCTGAATTCGGCTAGGGCAAGGGCTGAAAACATGTCATAAGGTTTATGCATGTATCATAGCTATAGTTAGCAACAGATAGGGTCAACGGAGAAGTTTATCTTTTTTTTTAATTACTTTTCGAATCCAAGGAATGCTCATTTATTTACGTTATACTCTTTAAAGAAACTTTCGTTTAATCTCCAAAAAAGGTCTGGTATTTTCAGTGGTAATATCTTGTATTAGTGTTTCTCGGACAATGCCATGATGTTTTACTGTTTTGCACTCTTCCTTCCCTCCTAGTATTCATTAAGGATTAGTTTAACAACCCCCAAATAAAAGCATTTGGATATTGGAATCATACAAGAATCAACTTTTTCTGTTAATCATCCTTTGTAAATGAGTTGGTTATAATAAGAATAAGGCCTTTGATGAGTAACTATAAAATATCTTCAATGATAACTAAGATGACAAAACTTCAGAATATATATTTATAAAAATCTATAACTTGAAGATTGCTTACAAGAGAAGTATTTTTAATATATTGCAATAATAAATGATTTTTTTAATATGTAACAAAAATGTGGTTAACTGACTTTGACTTTCGCATATAATAAATATTTTAACCATTCTTACTGCTAAAAGGAATAAGCTTCTCTATTTCCTAAACTTATACTATGTAGGAGTTTATAACTTACAATAATATTTAAGTTATTTATACTTTCTCTTCTCTTTTGTATTTAGTAATTTATATAAAAATGCTTAGTATTTCTCAATAGATATATAGTGAACCTCTATCCTTTTAAAATAAAATAAATTTCCAATATGTTTTAGAGTAGGTATAGTGAAGATAGATCTTTAAGCTCTATCTATAGATTTTATCTCTAGCAATTTAATGCATAACCAAATGGCAAATAATGAAGATAGACTTGCTTGTATATTCTTTATTTCACCTTAAATTTCTAATTTTCCCATTCTTGGTTTTAAGTTTAATTTATGATAATATTATTATTATACATAATAGCCTTTTTCAAAGCCTTTTTCTCTCAAACACTAACTGCTAGGATCTACCCCGGGCAGCCAAACCCAAATAAGAAACTTTCAAGCAGTTTACCCGGATGAACTGTGACCACTGTGCTGACCACGGCTCGTTTCCTCATACAAAAATCCACCAATCAGAATCCGTCCGGGTAGGAGAGGAGGGTGTGCGGGTGCTCTGGGAGACTGCCTTACCTCCTGAGTTACTCTTGCCCCATTTTTTCACTCATGTCCGGGACTTCTTACCTGTTGTCCATATGATCATACTCGCATAATTTTAGGGTTTGGACACTTTTCTTCCCTCGGGATCGGAGAAAGGGAAGGGAGGGAAGAGATGAAGGGTTCGCCCCGAGTTTCCAAATTCCCACCACCAATGAGGAGGGGTGCAGCACTCACCAGGTCCCCAAAATAAAATGGCAAGTGAAGAAAAAGAAGAAGAGAGGCGCACGGTAAAACACTTTTTCATTGAGTTAATGCACGAACAAGCCCCTCATTCTGGCGAGGGTGAATATGATTAACCCTACCTTAGACTACATCGCACCCCAAACTCCAAACTCTCTTTTGCCAAACCCCCTCCCCCCCATGGCGTTTGCGCTCAGCGCTATAATACTCGAGTACTCGCAGGTGAATCAGGGTAAACAAAGGGAGGCAGAATGAAGAAGAAGAGGGTGTCATCGCTGACACCTCCCCCCCCCCAATGTCACAGCATACTCTGACAAAAGGTAGATTACCTATTTTAAATATAAATGATAGGGCTGATTTGTAAGCTATTATATTATCGGACCCCTGTGATATTGCATCGCTAAGAGAGATGGGTTACTGTAGGCTCAAGGGCAGATATTTGAGGCGTTAGAATTCCCGTACCGGCTACGGTACTCGTAGTCAACCCAATACCCCCTTCCGCCCCCAGCCTTCCAATTCAAGCCTCAACAACTTAATCTTCAAAAAAAAAAAAAAAAAGCGAATTGAATCGAGTTCAATCAGCCTCCGATCCATACCCCGGCCTCTGCCTTGCTGCAACTGTACGAATAACTTTGGACCTAAGCGTGCTCTTGCATGGTGTGCACGGTTTGAACAGGGGGGGGGGATGCGGATGCGATGCGGCTATTATCCTTATCACAAATCTTGGTCGATGCGTTGTACAGCACTCTATTGCGGTATCCTCCCTACCCTTCTCTTCAATAATATTAATACCTCAATCAAACTTTAGCAGACTGACTGAACTAGATGGACGCACCCTCTCTGCTCCTCGTCTCGAGGAAGACATCATACTTTGGATTATGGCTGAATGGATGAAGGAAGTTGCGATACCGTCATCAATCTCCCTCTTTTTTTTTTCTCTTTTTTTTAGAGGGGGGGGGTTGCAGATGCCGTTGTTACTTTCCATCCCCCTCTTTCACATCCTCATACTCTCTCTCCCCTAAGATGCGCTCCGGATGCACTTGCACAGTGCCGATAACCCCATCCATCTGCAATCCCTCCCCATCTCGCTTTCTTTCCCCTTTCCCGGATATCCACACTTTCCACTTTCCACTTTTTCCCCCCCTCTACCCCCCCCCCCCTTCCTCCTTGAAACATAAAAGATACCTACAGTAGATGCTACATTGTACAGGTACAGGTACTTGCATAATATGTTAACCCTCGGTTTCCCCACCGATGGAAGAGCTTACGGCCTTTTAGGTATGTATAATACCGCACTGTTGCCCCCCGTCCCTGCAGCAGATCCATTTCGTGCTTGCTGCCTTGAAGTTCCTTCCTCTCCCGCAGCTGCCGGGCGGAAAGGAAGAAAGTACCGGATCCACCGCCTTTTTTTTAAGGTGAGCGCGTTATAACTGCAGCACTGTATTGAGTCTTGAAATTGTAGCATGTACGATCTAGCTGTTGCAGTTGCTGATGCTGATGCTCGAACTGTCCCCGAGTACTGTACAGTATATATGGGATGGTAGACTGAGAGGCAGACACACGCCCCAATCTTCTATAGATATCCTGCTGTGCCCCCCTGCCCCGCCTTTTCCTTCTCTCACTTTGTCTCATTACTCCGCGTGCCCGTCTGTACTCGAGTATATTTGTGGCAGTAGCAACAGCAGCGGAGAAGTTTATTTTCTTTTTTTTTCTCTTTCAATTACCGATAACTGTGGTACGGTATAATAACTCAGCTTACCCCACTTGGTGCTCTCGTCCTTCCCTTCAGCCCACTTCAGAGGGTGATTAAAAAATTAAAAAAATCCGCAAATAGCAACTGAATAACCCACAGAAATGGACACCTTATCGGTCTAGCCTTTATCTTATCTTATTCTTTCGATTGAAGAAATATTTCCTTTTCCTCCTCCCTTATCACTCACATCTTTCCCCCCTCGTTTTTTTTTCTTTTCTTGAGCTAGCTTGGTTGAGCTTGTGAAAGCCCAATGCTACTTGGAAGCCCCTCTAGCACTTCTGTTGGTGCGCTTTCAAGACGTACCAGGACCGCGCAGACTCGTTCGCCATCTCTACATTCAACGTCTACAACAACCTCAGCCGCCTGTGGCAACTGCTTCTACTCACGGCCTGATTGCGGTTCGGGCTCAGTGGTAGAGGTGGGAACGGTTCGCCCTCGGCACCATCGGCCAACCAGAAGAGGACGACCGCCAAGTGCCCATAGACGCACCTCTGCTCTCTATTCCCCTTCATTTAGTTCTCCGAGATTTCGGAGGAAGAAGGATAAGGAGAAATCATGCCGCCTTACAGTGCAGACTACGCTTCGGGCTCCTCGTCAGTGTTCCCAGAAGCCATCCTGCCGTCTATTGTGGTCATATCCTTACTTGTTCTCATAACCTTTGTTGGAGCAGTCATTATCCTTGTTCGAGCCTACAAAAAACGGAAACGCCGGCGGTTATCACAGCAGGAGAAGAACGGGCCGAGTAGGGTGAGGGCTGGTGACAGCATTGCGAGGGAGGCAGACGAGGAGGATGATAGGGTGAATGCGCCAAAGGCCGGAAGACGGTTTTTCGGTAGCCTTTTCTCGAGAAACAGGGGAACGGGGGTGTCTAAGCTCCAGCCTCCGGTTGCAATAATGACTAGAGAGTCTAAAGGATTATCACATAATGTGAGAGAGATAGTAGAGGATGAGTCTCCGAGGGAGCACGGATCTGTCAATGGGAGAAGCGGAGACGAAGTAGGATCTGATTATAACGCTGGGCATTCCCGCGAAATACTGGGCATGGACATGTACGAGAGCATGGCCGTACCAGTATTTCCGATTATTGGTAAAATTCAGAGGATGACTGGGAATGCCCTCTCCAACGATTTATACGCAGACCGAGCGAGCGGCGCAGTGTCGACAAGAGGGCACAAGACCCCAACCAATAGTCCAAGTGTGCTGGAATGGCGAAAGCTGACGCGAATTGTCATCCCGGGAACCCCTCCGCCATGGTCCCTTAGACTAGATACCAATTCTTCAGCGATATCTCTTGACACAGACGAAACACCGGTGATGCAAGATCTATCGCCAAATTATGAGAACCTCCTTGGCTTATCCCCTCCACCGCCAGTAGCAACCGCCCTAATTGACAGACAATACCCGAACGTAGCAGCCCTCGCAAGGTCGAACATCCCCTTGGCGAAGCCCAGCTCTCTTCTTTCGTGTACATACTCCTGCGGTAGCCCCCCCGAGCACATCGCAACGCAATACGCGCCCACTAGCAGCGGGCCCAGGAGGGCTCTGAGCTGGAGTTCAAATAAGATGGCATCGCTTCCAGATCCACCGCGCTCAGCAGCGTTCGGTAGTTTCACCGGAAGACCTAAGACTTTGAAGGGCAAGGGAAAACAATCCTCGAGAGGCAGTATTGAAAGTGCAACTCCAACGGACCCACCAATGCCCCTCCCCCGTGGATCCTGGAGCGGAAGAAGTGTGTTAGTACTCGATGATGTCCCAGAGAATAATAATAATGCCAAGAAGACAACCCTACCACCACTACCACCCCAACAAATCGACTCAAGCCCGCAATTGACAGTGCCAAAATTCGCTACAACGCCACGAATTCGGACGCCCGCTCTTGGCCCTCCTCTGGACCCCCTGCTGCCACCCACCCCGTCAATCCTGTTCCCCGCCCGGGACAGCACCCACGGCAGCCGCTCCGACGCTGCATTGCCAAGACCCTACTCCGCTTCAAGAATATCGATGGCCTCCATCCCATCCACGATATCTTCCTTCAACGCCGTCACCGTCCCAGTCAACCCAATACATGGCCTCTCGCCCACACCACCACGCCCAGGCCCCCCAGCAGCGGTTCCGGGAGAAAGGTGGGGAGGGGGAAACATCGGCACCCTCATCGGGGGGGACGCGACCGAAGTGCCGGATTTCACGGAACGCGAGTTGGAAATGGAGATGGCGAGGATTAGAGACCGGGCCAGAAAGGCCTCCGACGAGCGTCGTTGGAAGAGGAGGGAGGAGGAGCGATGGAGGGGCGGTGATTATTCTTGGAGTTAGCTACTTACTAACTTATAGTCATTCTCCATATTGTGTACCTGTGAATATTGTACGAGCTTGTATTTAGTGATTTCCCTCTTCTCATTTTCCCTTTCTTTGTTTATTCCTTTATTCATCATCATCATCACCATCATCACCATCATCATCATCATGTCCTCATATGCGGCCAGCAGGATTTCCCTTTTTTTTCTTTTTTCTTTCCTCATCTCACTCGGTGGAGCATTATCGCCCGGTCGGCCAGCAGCATATGTCATACGTACAATATCATACCATAGCAAAATTCATTCGCTCACCCTTTTCTCTCGGATCTAAACCATACGAGTGATCGACTGTGAGCCTGGTTTGGTCAGTTCATGCCAACCATGAATGAACCCCTTATCCAATAGCCTAACTCATGCATAACCCCTAAGCGACCATATCATTGCCATACCCCGCCGACCCGCCGCCGAAGCCACGCGCGCAGGCCGGCACCATAGCAGTCTTTCTGGGAAGGTGTCTGGAATATAATCACCCGTCGATCTCAGCTGTCGGGTAACTAACTACTGTAGTTACCTCAGTTCACCGGCGGTCACGGAGATCCTTTTTCGCCCCAGATGTTGTGCCGCTACGGCGGGCGGGCTGTAGGAGGAGCAGGAAGGTGTCGAGAACCTTTTAGATGAAACTAATCCTGAGTTTAGCCGTTTGTCTTGCCGAAAAGCGTCGAAGCCTGAGATCATGACCGATAGAGTCCAGTCCAAAAAGCTTACTGGATGGAATACCGGTTTTGGGGGGGGGTGGTGAACCTCCATATATAACAGCGAACATAAATTTAAACGTGAAATCTGGAGCTCATAATATTATAGTCTTCATATTGTGACGAGGGGGGGGGGCATGCGAGATATATACTAATACATCTATCCAACACAAGGCAACCTTGAACACTTACAGGCAAGCAAGCTCACACCAAAATACTTGTAAACTCCGTGAGCGAACATTCCAAGTGCAGAAATCGAGATATATCTTTTCTCCTAGGATCTAAGTTTTGAGAAGAGATTCATTTGCCCACCGCCTTATATGGCTTCCGAGCTGGTGGGAGTGGCTAAGCCATGTCTCTACTGGGTTGGGAAGGGAGGTGAAGTGATTTTCCTAAAGTTGGGCGAGTCCGACTGTATAGAGTGGTGTCTTGTTGGCGGGAGGATTGAGTGCATAGCTCACCAGATGCATTGTGGCCAGGAGCGATAAAGGAAGGGTGTGTGTGTGTGTGTCTCCGCTTCCCGTTTTCTAAACTGGTGATGTCGCTGTGAAAGGAGTTCTGGGTTTTCGTGATGGCGGTATCGGGAAATCTCTCATCGCCGGAAGAAGTTCTAGCGTTTGAAATTGTCTAATGGCGCTATCAGCCCTGTCGGGAAACCATCAAGGGAGTCGGGCCGGTCAAGATTGTGGCTTTCCCGCTGTCGGGTTGTGTGGGTCGGGTGGGGGCGGTGGGCTTCTGCTGAGGGGGGCCGCCGGGTGGAGTGTGGTGTCGTTCAGTGATCATTGTACTTCGAGTGCGGCCATATGATCAGAAATCGAATGAACTCATAAGTCGGTGTCGGTAGAGCTAGCCAGCTTCCCTCCTCCTCCTCCTCCTCCTCCTTCCAAATTCCCGAGGCAACTGGCCCCCCTCCCCGGGCACTAGACCGACAGCGATTCGTAGTCCCTCCGAAAAATGGGACTAGGTGAAGTGGAGTCTAAGAGCCAAGTGACCACAAAAACCCCCTAGGGTGGGAGGCACGCTGTAATTTAGCAGCTCCATCCTCCTCCTCTACCAATCATTACGGAGATATTTGTATCTTGGGTTCCGCTCTCATCCTATAATTGGGGCTGTGAGAGGTTTAGTGCAGAGTGATTGGGGCAGTGACATCCCCGGAAGAGAACGGATGACGAAGAAAGCTTACCAAATGAAAATGGATCAAGTCAAAGGTACAGAGAGAGACCCCAGCTGGTTAAATGGTCCCTCTCAAAGGAGATGTCTGGAAATAACTAAAATAATTTTGGTGGCAGCATCGGGGCCAGCCAGCCTCAGAAGGGTCGCCGAGTGATATAATATGAAGAAGAGGGGGTCTCTACGGTATCACAAGTAACCACCCGTGTGGGGACCATATGGGGCTGTGAACATACAGCTCGCGATAAAAAAAGGACATCGGGAGATGTGGGAATGAATGGTCAGAAACATAGTTTCTCAATTAGCTCGAGCTTACTGGACCCTCGGAGAAAAATCCTTTACTTTTTTCTACATACAGCAAGCAATTTGGCCACCAGAAACACAGGTGACCAATACACGGATAGTTAAGAGGGCAGTGTATATCACAAAGCACATATCAATAGATTCATGAGCGATGAAGCTCCACTGCTCTCGGCGAAAATAGACCAGTGGATTTTGAATTTCATTATAATATTATTATGCAATATAATAACAATGCGGAAAATTAGGAGGGAGGCGGAGAGGGCAAAAAAACAAGAGACCTAGAGGAAAGAGATTTTTGAGTGATGATATGTATCTGCAGCACGATACTAGCATGGCTTGTGTTTATTGTCAAACAAACCCCTCGAAGAGCGCCTCTCAGAAGGAGCACCATACTGGCTTTGCGGAGCTTGCTCAGGGTTTCCGCATCTATTTCCTGAGGTTCCACTAAGGTATGAGGAAGGTCAGGTGGTATCACGGTACTCCTGCTAGTGGTTATTAGGGGCATGGTTTTGTTGCCTTTACCATCATAATAATATATTTTGCAAACCTGATTTGCCGAAAAGATCAAGGCGCACAATATTATCATAGGAGCTTGTCTACCGCTACTATTACATGAGCACAGATAGTAAGATTTCCAAAGTACATACTGTTTAGTTTCTAATAAAATAGCATGAAATTCTAGTTTTTGGCTTCGGATAGTTAGGTGACTGAGTTAAATGGTATGATACTATGGTTGTCACTTAAGGGTAGAACAGCACTCAGATTCCTGTGCTAATCATAGCTTATAATCCTAAAAGATAGCGCTGCAAGAAAGAGAAACCATCCTTGATTAGTTTAAGTGAGCACTCCACATGACCTCTATTTTGTAACGGTTTTTTTAATAGTATGATAGCTCCAATTCCTTTAAGAACCGATGGCCTCAATCTATATTAAGGTACCGTCGTTTTTTTTTTTTGCTGCTTAGTGTCATTGCTAAAATACTTTTTTTCACACAGTAATTTGATATTACTATTATTAATTCCTTTATTTACAAATTGCAAACTGGCACTGAGTATTCAGAGAAGCAAGTAGACGGCAGGGCAACTGGTAATATTCATAAGTATCAGCTTTTGTATAAAGATTTTCAACCAGACCTTGCCGGCCAGCTCCTAAAACTTTATATCCAAATGGCAGCGCAAGACTATGGCCGTACTGGTACGAAATAGAAACTAACCAAGCTATATCTACAGCAAATTGTATGCTATTTATGATCTTCTACGCTCACAGTGGTCTCGAAAGATGTCATGCACTCTTGAAAACTCGTAAGGCTTAAATCTAACTGATATCAATTTCAACCATCACACACCATAAAGGAAAAAAAGGGAAAACAAGCATTCCTATCTCCAATTTATTATTCTTGCTCTTTTTATTATTCTCTATAAAAAATGCTTTACACAGTATCATCCGGTCTACTATTGTCATACGAGTTGAACTTTTATAGTCGATCATTTGCCGACTTGGCTAGTCTCTCTCTTGCCCTCGTGGCACAAAAAACATGCGGCAAGTAAGTTTGAGACTCATCCGCCCAAGGGATAGTATGTCTTTACACGGTATGGTGCGGCCTCATTGGACAATGTGGGGTTGCGATCGGCAGTCGTGCACAATGGCAACCACACCAAAATAACAAATATCTATGCCAGCACGTTAACATACAGCGCGGGTGGCCTTAGATTCTAGCGCACCAGTACGAGTACTTCTTCGTTCATCAGCCAAAGCTTAATTAGCGGGCAAGTAGAAGACTCCATTTATCTCCCATCCTTTCCCCCGAGATCAGGACACTCACTACACATCACTCGGCCCTGCCCTCCTGAGCCGAGACTGCCGAGAATGTTCTGATGGTGGAGTTCCCCGCACACCCCAACCTCTCAACAACTGTGACAAAAGAAAACCGAGATAAAAAGTGATATGATACCGGTATGAAGAACTGGAGATGGAGTTATTAATGCGGTATCGCTTTTGACGAAAATGACATGAAAGGTCAAACTGAGGCTCTCTGTCCTCAGTCTTCATCAATACCAGCCCCCATGCGCCACCAACAGCCAAAAAGAGATCAACGTGTCCGTTTTCATTTTAGGCGGGACGGTACATACCGGGTGAAACTCATCCCTCGCGGGACAACGGCATCGTGATCGACTGCAACGTGCGGTAGGAGAGTTTTTCCGTCTTGTCTTCAAGTTTCCAGGATTTTGTCTCGTAGATTTCGCTAGAACGTGATCGTCTCCTGGAGGGAAGATCTTCTCTGATTATGGCTATGAAGGTCGTGAAGACGTTGGTTAGAGTAAGGCAAAGTTACCGGAATGTTGACCAGGTCTTCCGCCTCGTGGAGAAGGTTGCATGAGACAAACGAGGGCAGGATCGTGCAACTCGCGTCGTAAAGTACTGTACGTGTACCGTACTGTACTCGAGCACACTCCACAGTGGCTTGCGTGAATACCACTATTAGGGTCGACAGTGCAGCACATCCAGCCAAAATACCGGTAGTCAACTTCATTCTTCCCCCCTTCATCTACTCGCCCACTAAGTTGTTCGAGTATTATACAGGTACCTATTGCTTATTGTACTATGATGTGATCGACGGGTACTCCAGAAACTCACCCGCGGTTCCCTGTTTTTGTTTATTTTTATTGTCCGTTTCCCTTCACCTTACAATCACCAAGAACAGCGAACCTAACCTATTATCCGGTCGGACATCTCACCTCCAATCCTGCCAAACCTGACCCCAATCTCGCCCCCTGAGCCCGGCCGCGCCCCCAATCACATCAGATAAAGTGCGGGAGATGTCTCCCCGCCACCATTACGGGTTTTAACTTACCCATCGGCTGATCGGTTATGAAAGGAAGGTGCTATGTGATTGGATGAATTGATTTCAATTGTGAAAGATTGCAATATGGAGGAAGGTAGACATCCTGTTAGCAATCAGGGCGACGGCGGTGGAAGCCTGGAAGGGGAGTAAATATGAACCAAGGGTTGCGTTACCGTAAACAGAGAGGAAGTTGGCGAGTACTCGTACTGTGGTGTAACCAACGCCTTTCTATGCTAACGCAAGTACCGGTGCTTGTGCTTGGGCACTCTCTGCAGCGTGGGAGCCGTAGGCGAGCTGGGGGAAGGGGGACTGCTCGCTTGCTACAGCAGCACAGGGCCCTGGCCTACAGTAAAAGCCTTTTTGTGATGTGCTCGAATTACCTTGCCCGTCCTGTGCAGGGCACGGTACAGTACTCGTACATTCGCTTTCTTCCTCCCCCTCTCTCTTGACTCCTTCCAACCTCAGGAGTCCGCGGTACTCCATCATCTTCACCTCCCCTCCCACCGGTCCGTCCATCTTGCGAATGCATCTCGATCCAACATGGCGATCCAGGCATTCACACTCCTCCTCCTCCTCACACAATGGGCCTTTCCCACCCACTCTCAGGAAGTCGCGGAACTAATATCCTTCGAATTCTCCACAACCCTTTCTCTGGCACTCGGTTCCCCACCCCAGACGCTCCATCTCCTACCAACCTTCTACACATCCCCTTCGACAACATTGCTAGTCCCCACGGGCGCGATGTGTCTCTCGGGTTCCCACCCTCCAGAAGGGAATTGGAATCCGATTACAGAGCCGCGAGAGGGTTCCCTCGTGGAGACCTCCTCTGGCGATGATCAGTTGGTATTGGGTGGTGGGAATCAGATCGTGAGGTGGAGAGCAAGTTCTGACGTCAAGAGCTTGAACCTCACGCTTAGGAGAGGAAGGGGAGAGAACGTTAGGAATGTTTCTTTGATTGAAAGTATTTAGCCCCCCACTCCCTTGCCTCCAAAAAAATAAGACAAAATTAAATTAAAAGAAAAATAAACAAAATATCAAATATCACTTCTTGCAAGTGCTATTGGATGAATTGCAGAATCATGCTAAATCACTCTCCTCCACAGCCGAAATCTCCAACGATGGCGAATACCCTTGGCATGCGAACAGCACCTATACAAAAGCCAATTTAACGCCCGGAAGCGACTACTCCCTAATGCTGTGGACGGAGAACCCACCGCGACAGTCAATCTCCGGGTTCTTCACCCTGGGTCCCACAAACGCGACCTCCAACTCCACAACCACCCCTCCAGCACAAACTGCCGAAGAATACGCCACATGCATAAAAGCGCTCGGCAAGAACGGATTCTACAATGAGACCCTCGACGCGGACTTTGTCGCTGGAGTGACTCTTGGTGAAGGGATTGGCATCACCAGCGCCTCTTGGAAGACCACGAAACCCGGGGATGAATTCTCGCTACCGGGACTGCCGGTTAGCGTTATCCACGAGAGCACTTTGGGGTATGGAATGGTCGGGTTGAGCGCCCTGCAGAGATCCAGGAATTCGCGTGTTCCCGAAATGGATGTTGTGTCGTTGTATTTAGGCTCAAAGGGTGTTAATGGGTCGGCTGTGATGGGTGGGTTCGACGAGGGGCTTATAGATCATGGGCAGAAGGCGGTTTTCTCCAAAGCGAATGTTAATTCTGAGGGGTTTGCGGTCGCGGTTACCTCCGTCAAGTACGTCGCCGAAGGGGGAGGGAGTAAGGAAACAGAAGTATACAAGTCCACCACGGGAGGTACACAAATGGCGCTCTCGTACAATTCTTTTCAAATAAGGTTACCGCCGGGAATGCTCACCCCGCTTCTCCCACTACTCGGGAACCCAAGCTACGACAAAGGCGTGGATGGGTATGTCTACACTGGCGCCCCGCCAACAGACTACACTCTGCACATAACCCTCTGGAACGGAACCTCAACCGTGACAGTCAATGTCCCGGCAACATCCCTAATAACCACCGACGAGAGCACCGACAACCCGCTAACTTCCCACCGTGAAACCGGACAAACCTACCTGCTCATAGCCCCCACTTCCCCAACCGACGGCCCTTCCCTAGGCCGCCCATTCTTGGAACATATCTACTTAATCAATGCCCCGCCGACAATCAACAAATTCCATCTCTCGGCCGTGCCCTCCCCCCCACGAAGAAGCAACCTAACCCCGGCGTCCAGAACCTCCATAGCCATATTCCTCACCGACAGCTCCACGACAAAGTCCAACTCCAGAGACGCCCCAGCTATTGGCCCCATGGTCGGCGGTATCCTCGGCGGCGTAGTATTTCTCGTACTAGCGATAACAGCATACATAGCCCTCCAGCGCCGGCGCACACGAAGTCGAAGCTCGGGGAGTAGGCTAACGGTGCGCTTCGCACCTTCCTCCTTCTCCCCGCCCACGCTCTACGAGGAGGAGGAGGGTGAGAAATCCCGTACGCGCTCCTTAGCAACAAGCACGAACCTATCAGTCCTCGAAAAGGAGGTCGGCGTCTTCGCGATGCCACCAAACCACCCCCGCCAACAACCAAGGAGATCCCCCAGCGCACCATTGCACCGCCCACGCACTGGCGTCCCTGGGCAAACACGGCAAACCGTCTCCCAACAATCCACCCGCCGCCAACGCGAATCTGAGGGTTCCACCGTAGCACGTGTGCTCTCTTCATCCCCCACCCCAACACTCGAAATCTACGAAGTCTCAGAGGGCGCCACTGCCGCTAGCACTGCTACTATGGGCAAGTTTTACACCGGCGCGGGCATCGTCGGTACTCCTCCCCACACTAGCACCCCTTCCTCCGTCTCCTCCTCCTCGACGAGGGTAGTAGCTCCGGCAAAAGCACACGTTCGCACAGCGAGCCTGGGGCGTATGGTTACGCCGGTGCATGTGGAGTTTAGCCCTGGCACATCCAGGCGGAGTTCCGTCCGGACACCACCATTGAGGAGGCTTAGTCAGATGGGCCAAGACGGGAGGAGTAGTGGTGAGACTGACGGGAGCAGTGTTTTCGGACTTGGAGCTGTTGCGAAGGATGGGGAGTTCCTGAGGAAGGAGGAGGCAAAGGGAGTGTACTTGCGGGTTGGGGAGGAGGAGAGGGAGGGGGGTGTACATGCGGATGGGGAGATGCAGACGCGGCGGTGATAATTACTGATGATGATGGCGGGGATAATGGGATATGAAGTATAGGATTTTGTATGATATATGGATTTTCTTTTTCGATTGGTTTTAACGGGTGTGGGTGTTGGATGTGCAGGGGTTTGGGATTCTTCGTTTATATGCTTAGTTCTATGTACAAGTGCCAGGAGAGATGTCTTTTTCGCAAGAGGCAGTGATCGTTTTGTGCGTTAACCTAGATTAACTGTTGATTAAGGGGTAGGAACGATTAACCGGAACAGTTCGAATGTACAGTACCGTTATTTGGCTGGTTAACCTTAAGTAACTTTTCCACAACTTTCTTTCCTGACCCTGCACAAAGTCCAGCAAGCAGTTATGCAATAGTTATTATTCGAGGTTACCCAGCCAAAATACACCCTACTATTCCGGTTAAAGTGTTCCTACCCCTTGTATGATATCATACCATAATTGTACGAAATTTTTATATAGACTTGAATCTTGCTCTCTTTTCCTGCCCATCGAATCCTCCATCCATCACTCGGTTTTCCAAAACACCAATTCGAACCTTTTCCCACATGGGGCCATGCAGGGACGCTAACACCTGCGAGTAGCGAAGCAACGCGCGTGACCACAATATCTTGCAGGCTTTAGTGCAAGAAAAGGAAGAAGAAGAAGAAAAAAGAGAAAAAGAAGCATAGCGAGCGCTATACCCATTCCTTATAGGGCGCGCGGGAAACAAATAAACAAGGTTGCGAAACGGTGCGCAACCAATGGTGTTCTTGGCCATGGTCATGAATTCGTGGGGGTGGGGGGTTGCTGCGCAGAGAAGAGGAAGAGGTGGATGAGGATGAGGATGAGGAGAGGGATGAGCATATCTGCAGTGATCCCAACGGCCATCCAGTAGGAATTGCTGATCTGACTCGTGGGATCCCCCTATGTTTCACAGGTGACATTGTTGTGAGCGTCATATCTAATCACTCGAAGTTCACTCCCATCACCTTTGTCATTAGTATCTTGGCGTCTTGGCAATGGGGCTTGCATGCACACATCATAGGGCAACCCCCCCTCTTCACAAACTCCCTGCTGCGGCGTCAACGACAATCAACCCCCACGCTGAACAACGACAGCATGCCACTCCACCTCCTCCATCACAAGTCTTACCACGTCTACTCTGCCGAGAATGTCGCTCGCGTGCGCCGCGATGAGGCGGACGCCGAGGCGCGCGAGGCTGCGGAAGATGCGCGGATGCAAGCCGCCGACGCGGAAGCTCGGATGAAGCTATTACGAGAGCGAGCCAGGCAGGGTGATCCCACGGTGGCAGCGGAGGAGAAGATATCAGAGCATAGAACCGGAGAACCGACCGCCCATCATACGAAGGCTCAGGACCGCCGGCCCCGCCCACTGCTAGAAGGCGGGATCTTGGGCGCGGATGGACACATTAACTTCTTCCCGACCCCTACGGGCCCGCGAGGCGGGAATCCGGAAAGGGAGAGGGAAAAGAAGGAAGAGAAGGAGCGGGAGGAAGGGGCTATGGGAAAGGTTGTGGGCGAGAGGCAGCCTTGGTATTCTAGTGTTGACCTTGTGTCTGGACGGCAGAGGGAGAAGGAGCAGGATGGGAGGAAGACAGAGTGGCAAGGGAAGAGGGAGGAAAGGAGGAAGGAGGCGGGGGATCCGTTGCAGGCTATGAGGAGGGGGGTCAGTGGGGTAAAGGAGGTACGCAGTGACAGGGAGGAGTGGAAGAGGAGGAGGGAGAGGGAGGTAGGTGAGGTGGAAGTCAGGGGTTGGAAGGGTGTGCGGGATGAGAAGGCCCGTCGGAATGACCAAGGTGATAGGAGTGAGGGAGGTGGCGATAGGAAGAGAAGGGGAAGAAGCCACAGTCGAAACAGAAGTCGTAGTCCAAGTCGACATGGTAGAACTCACAAGGGGCACTCTCACTCCCACTCTCGCTCGGATCCCCACTCCCGCAGCCATAGACACAAGCACCACCGCGATGCCCCGGATCATTATCGTCACCACCACCATTCTCGCTCCCACCGTCGCAGGTCAAGATCCAAATCCCCAAACCCGACCCTAGAATCTCTCCGCAAGGAAAAATCGGCGCGTGAGTCTGCGGAGCGCCAAAAAGCCGCCTCGCTCCTGGCAAAGGCCCAAGCGGACTCTGAACCGGGCTGGAAACCTGTCCCTGGCGGTCGGTATTCTAGTCAATTCGGGCATCGGCCTATATGACGGAGTATCTGGTCTAGTTTCATATGGCTCTCGTTTACGGTAGATAATGGTAGGTAATAAATGATTAAACAAAACAGGCTAGGCATTTGGGAATACCGTGAATGAATGACTGTGACTAATTCTTAAACAATCATATCCCGGTATACTTTGCAACTCTTGGGCATTAGGGTTATCCAATAGTACATACTAAATACCTCTCCTCTCCCAACCGTCAGCAAAAGCGCTGGATCCTAGAGCACAGGCTATACTTGTATCCTGCCTAACTGGGGGATGGTGGGGCAAACCTGAACAGCACCCTACTATGCTACAAGAGCACTCCGCTAGATACATGAAACGACCAAAAGATACCAAAAACATTCCACCATGTCCACCGGTTTTTACCTGTTGCAGTATATACCTAACGCTTCTTCCAAACTCCCCGGGATGGGATGGGGGGAATGAACAAGTGATTCACTTTATGGTAACACACTTTGCCTGTTTCCGGCAACTAACTTTATATTTCACGGCAAGTGCCGTAGCTTTGGTTCTATGATACATACACGCATGTATCATAGCTCACTCACTCACTCACCTTTTCCGGAGACCACAGCGAGTTTCTCCTGCACGTACCCGTAGCAAAATCGTTTGTGTGTGTGCGCCATATGATACGCTGAGCACAAGTCACTGGACACCTCCGCCGTCCCCCCGGGATTTGCTCGAGTTCTGGATGACCAGTGATCACTCCCCTTCCCCCTGCTTTATGTTATACAGGGTACGCGGGTGGTACTTTCTAGATGTGTATTGCCTACCTACCTACCTACCAAGCTGGAAACAGGTTTGGTTCGTTTGACAGCAAGCGATTGAACACCTCCCTCCCTCCCTCCATCACCTGCGTGATAGTCTACTCTGGAAAAGGATGCTGCGAGAGAGGGGGGGAGAGAGAGATCATGGGGTTGATTTCTCGAGCAAGCAAGCAATCACCCATCCGGAAAAGTGCAAATCAGTTGTTCGAGTTGTAAGTTGGCCCTCAGACGGTGACCGTTGCTCGAGTGCTATACTATGTACCGGGATCTCAAATTCACGGTACTATACTGCTCCGCAATAATTTCTGCCGTTAGGAGTGGGGAAACGGCTTCTGGAATGGTTGGGGTGGGGTGGGGCGGGGTGGGGCGGATGCTGTGGTTAGCCTGGTGTTAGTCTGGGTGTTTGATTTGGACTATGCTATGGAAGTGTGTGCCCCCCCCGGTGTGTTTGTGGGCTGATGGGAGGGGAGGGGATTATGGTAGGTTTGGGAGATTTGTGGTCGTGGGTTTTTTGTTTTATATTATATGGTTTTTGGTAGTTGTGTCGATGATGGTTAGTCTACTCGAGTATGCCTTTGGTTTGATGTCTTTGCACCGATAAAGTGTGTAATACGATATATAGAGGGTTTGTGCGTGGGGGTCGGGTGGCGGATAATGGGGGGGGGCGGACCTATAGGTTGCAAGAATGAGTTTGCCTGGACTAAAAGGCGCACGGTAGGTGGCCCGAAGCCCGGGTGAACGGTGGAAGGGGTGGGGGGGATTTGTTATCGCATTGAGCTCGAGTTTGTTTTCCTGCTGGAATTTTTTTTTGGTTGGGTAGGTATTTGCCATATGGTACTGGATGGCAGAGAATGAGTAATAACCTGTGACTGAATGCCTAATAATTATTATAACTACTAAAACCTTTTTGAAATGGATTTGTAAATAAAGAGAGAGGTATGATAGTAGGTACGCAAGCGGAAGGGGGTACTGTACGGTACTGTGCACACACAATGGATTTGTCAAGTATTTTCCATCTTACTATATCATTACTGATATGGCAACGTATACCGTACCTGCATAGTTGTAAAAAAATCTCAGTTTGGAAAAAAGGCAGCAAGATACGAGGATGACATCATTTAGTACTACTACTACCGGTATCCAACTGATAAAAGGAAAATATCTGCTCTACGGTAGTTGTCTCTCAAAGTATGATTGATATATTGGAAAAAACATTCAAATGGTCCAAAAGTGCTATTGTGTTTATTGCCGATTTATTGTTATGATAACTTCCGTTGCAACCAAACTTCTTTAGGTTTCAAAAAAAAAGCCTCTATTTTACACTTCTTCTTCCAGGTCTCACCACCACTCCTCCACCCTGGTGTGCTTGGGGACTTTTTTCTGTTTGCTCACAAACTTGGGTATCATATCTTTGTGCAAACGCTCTAATATTTACGATAATTACTCTTGGGAATTACCGGTATTCCTTCTTTCCTATTTTCCGTTTTGTTATCTCCGGGGAGGGTAACTTGACACACTTTTGAAAAAGTGTTTTCCTTGTATCATGGTCTCGTTACCGAAACGTTTACAACCTTCTACTATTATAGCAACTTGGTACAGAGCCTTTAGCCTTTCAGAACTATATTTCTTGTCTCCTCCAAAGTCTTTCCTGTTCGTTTTTTCTTCTTCTCCGGTTGAAAGTGACGAAAGCGGGGCCAAGACCCACCTTCCTATATATGAAGAGGAGAAAGCATGATCTATCAATCGTTGCTAGTAGAGCTTTCCCGGAATATATATATATACATAATCATGATCGTGTACTCGAGTATATATATTTGGCTATTGGTGAAGTATGTCGTGGCTCGTGGGGATTGGGTTGTGGCGATATTTCCGGGTTGCGGTCCGGAAGGTATTGGGGGGCATCGTGCTGTGTGGTCAGTTGGTCCTGACGTCTCCCGCATGCCGGCGTCGTGAGCATTAGATTATTGTTCTTGTAATGCCTTTTCATGATATCATGGCGATATTAATAACCCGGACACCCCCCTAGGCCGCTAGTGAGCCCGAGGGAAAACCAGAGAATCTATCAAAGTTTTGAAGCTATGGATCGGTTCGCAGGATTTCAACATGTTGCCTAAATTTTTATAAAGGGTTTTTGGGTGGTGGTGGTGGTGACTTGTTGTTGTTGTCAGTACTCGTACGGCTTTTTCGGTTGTTTTTCGTTGAATGGTCTCCGGGTTATTAAGATCGGCGTTAATCAGTACCTTATATGAAGTAGGATCGTCCCGCAGATGCCATACTCGGCTTCCGGGTGGGGCTCCAGGTCCGGGTCGTTATCGCAAGTCTTATTTATTATTATTTTCTTCTTTTTCCCATTTCCCCCCCCTCCGCTCTACTTGGGCAGGCGTATACTCGAGTATACTCGTAATTTTCTGACGTTTGCAAACACAACTGCTATTGCATGCCGGCAAAAAATCCTTTAGAGCCTCAGGATTTTGGTGTTATGCAATAGCAGTCGTGTTTGCAAACGTCAGAAAATTACGAGTATGTGTGCAGGCACTGTATGTGCATTGCATAGATTTGCCCCTTTGACCGGAAGGAGGGAAGTATCTTGAGAAATGGATCGATGATCGCGATCGTAGAGCGGGGATGGGGAGTGGGAATAGGCGTGGGAGAGAATAAGCCGGGAATGGAGGGGAGGGGGGGGGGGTATAATACTATGTGGGAAGTGAAGGGAGGGAGGGGAAGGGAAGGGAAGGGCATGTCACAACAGACGGGTTCGAAGTACGGTAAGGGTAATGGAATCCCGGTGACGGGGAGGAAACTGTTGTGATATGAGATTTGGAGGCGATGTGACGACAATTGTTCTCTAAAAGTTCTGCCTAGGCTGTGGGGTGATGGTGATGATGATGATGATGGGGTTTTACTACCTTATCGTATTCGAGCACAAGTGTTGATCGAGTGAGTGGAGGAAGAGGGGTGAAGATGACGATCAGGTGTTTGGTAATGTAATAGAAGAGAAAGTTATATGGTTGGAGGGCTGACACAGTATAACCTAACTCTATTTACGCTCATGATGTGGGCAAAAGGGAAAAGAAAAGAAAAAGCGTCAAAATATTTGCAGGGTGAAAAGGCTTCTCACCTCAAGAAGGAAGGTTTTCCAGGGCTCACAGGCTGGTGACGGCTTGCCCAGTGCGGTGTTGTGTTGGAGAGGAGAGTAATTTATGAGGCTGGCGCACTAGTCCCAGTTATACCATTCGGGTGCGCTCTGCTCTCCTTTCGTCTCTCTACCGGCACAACTGACTGCTGCTCTTCACGAGTGTCATTCACCCACCCACACCGCACACCACAGCTTTTGCTGCACATCCCAATCACCGGTACCCACTGACTGCCACACCACACATTCTCACACATCCGCCCCTTTCCCACACTTCCCACTCCCAAACCTACGAGGAAGGGAGGGACCCTCCATGCATAATGACGTTGTTGGGTTGCCCATTCCTCTTTTTTCTTTTCTTCTTTTTTCTCTTTTGCTCATTTTCTGCTCGAGTACATACCGATGCTCGAGTACGGTACCGTACTGGTAGGCGGACTGGGTCTTGATATGTATCCTTGTTGACCACACTGTACTTTGTCACAGTGGCCGCTATTCTTTATTTTACTCGAGTACCGTACTTTCTCTATGATACCTGCTCTTATATAATAATACTTTTCTTTGCTTGTAGTCAATGGATTGAGTGTGCATCCCCTTATTACAGCAATTCTCAAGTCTTCGTACTCGTACCCTGCTGGTGGCCATCATGCTTTGATATACGCCTGCTTGCCTGTCTACTCGTGTATAGGCATCAAGGATTTGGCCTTGAGCTCTTCCCTCCTCATTTCTCCCTCCTTCCCCTTCTCTCATAGGTTGCCGGTACGGTACTGTACTGGGTCTTTCTGTCGTACCGTATCCTGTTATACTCGTACTCGAGTATCATGCAGCTGCTGCCTCTCGCCTTCAACATTCGACCGCTTCATCACTTTTGCATTACTGGTAGGAGAGTTGCCGTACCGAAATTTACTCAGCAGCACGACCACACATTCCACCTCCCCTCCACCACCACCACCATACCGGTAACCCACCCCTGATCAAATTTATCTACGGTAAAGCTGCCGGAAGTGTGAGTGAGAATAAACTTGACTTTTTTCCTTTTCCTTTTCTTTCCCCTGCTTTTTGTGTGATAAAAAAGAAAGGAAGAAAAGAGGGAGGTAAAAAAAAGATAAACACGGACTTTCGTTTATTACTGTACGATACTTTTTTTTTTATTTTTTTTTAATTCTTTTACCAATTTTTCGCCGGGCACAATTGATTGGAGCCGGGGTTTTTTTCTCGAAGGGATATTTTGTTCTGAATTCTTGGGACTGCATTTTTTTCTCTCCTTGCTCTACGACGCAGTACCGGTACCGGTAAGTGCTCTATCTGTCATACCGGTACGGTACGTGTGAGGTAGGTACTGAGTATCAATCCTTGGTTGCCTGTCCGTCTATAGCTAGATTATATCCTTCTTGCTGCCCGGGTACCATACGCATGCCTATGTAGCGGCTAACAATCCTGCTCGTGCTCTACTCGCCTGGTCCTTACTACTTACTTGCCTGTGTGTATAGCACGAGCAATCCTCCCTCCCTCCCCCCGCCTTCGGAGGGTGTCGCTTTTTATTTTTATTATTATTTTTTGCCTTCACATCCTCTCCGCTTCCTTCCTCCCTCATACTTTTCGCCCTTCCCATTTCGCCCCTGCTCCTTTTCTGCTGTTGCTGCTGCTGGGTAATCCTCCTCCTCCCCTTTCCCCTATTGTATACATATTCGCCACAAGTTGTTGCTGGCTAGAGAGAGGAAAGGGGAAAAAGAAAGATCAAATACGGGCACCACTCGTAAGGAAGAGGGAGTTGAGCTGAGTGAGTAAGAGATGGGAGGAAAACTAAAGGAATCTTCATGTTGATTCTGTGTTATTGTTACCCAGCTTTCTCGCAAGATCGTTTGCCCCCCTCGTCCCGTCTCTTTTTTTATTCTATCCTTCCGTCGTCGTCTCAATCCGCCAGCGCGTTTGTTCTCCTAGCACCCGGTGCGTGGTAAGGGAGAAGAAAGGGAAGGAAAGAGGGGAAAACCAGGCTTGTGGTGAAAGAAGAGAAACACGTATCGTAGAAGAACAGGCAAAGGAAAAGGTTGCACCTCGCTTCTTTCGTCATTTGCATTTCCCCATTTCCTCTTTTTTTTCTTTCTTTTCCGTCTTCATTTCCCCGTTCTTATTAACTGCTTTTGAGAGTGCTGAATTGTTTGACTTCTTGGTGGCATTATTATCTTCCCCCAACCCTTCATCTTTTACTATTTCTATTATTATTTTATCTTTTCTGCTTTCTTTGGCTCATTTTGGGTTCCATTTGAGGCGCTGGATCAGAGGCTTCTCTGTTTAATGTCGCCATCAAGTTACCGGTAACTGTCTACGTCATACCCTTGTCCAAAGCTGCAGTGACAATCAATTAACGGCTGGTTGCCCTCGACCGCTCTTCCCTACCAACCCCCTCCCCCCCCCCCGGGACCCCCTAAAAAAGAAAGGTTGCTTTTGTAGGCATACCGTATTATGCGATCGCCTCACAACTCGCCACCACTATTCCCTTCGACCTTTGAAACCTCTCGCAGCGGCTCAACTGCTGATGCTAGGTATTCAATGTCAACGTCCTCCTCGTCGTCGAATACTGGTCTAGTGGGTACTGTTGGTACGGGTTCCGCTTCAGGTTCAGGAAACAGTGCAGAGGGTGTGGGTGGTGGAAATGGAAGTGGTGAGGGCAGAGGGTACGGTCAGGGAGTACATTACATCGAGGGCTTGAAAGAGGTATTCTTCCTCCTGCTGTCGAACCCATCACCGATAATTAGCCTACTATTGCTGCTCTTGGCCGGGTGCATCATTATACGCTTGTTTGGGATTCTAATTTCTCGAAAGGCGGTTATGAATACCCAAACTCAGACCAGCCGAAAGAAGAGCCGATTATATCAGGCTACTACAGTCTCCCCGTCCAGTTCTCCTTCCGGCCCGCCTGATGCACCCGAAGTTGCCTCATCTCCTACGGCTGCGAAAGGATTCAGAGCAGGAGGGGATGTCGTCCGGTCATTTTCGAGTGCTGGGGCCGTGTCTGCTTCTCGAGTGAAGCATCCGACGGATCCTACACCTACCCCGTCATATCCATTCCCTCGGATGGAGACATCGAGAACAATATCCAGTGGCAGCGTGTCGGGTGCCTTCAGCTTGAACATGTCACCAGGTACGGGACCCCAAGATAGGCCTATCCCGTCCGGTACCAATACCCCAGCTTCATTTGCTTTCCAACCCCCCGGTACACAACCAATATCTCCGTTGGAGAACCATGACTTCCCTACACCGAATATGTATGAGCTTGCTCTGCTATTACACTCCGAGGCTGGGATAGACGCCTTCTGGAGCAACACCGTCAAGGTCGCTACCAGCTGTTATAAGGCGGAGCGGGTTACATTGACCGTGCCGTCCGATCTTACCGACCTAGAGAATACCCCTTGGGGCCAGAAGGCTACTTTTAACCTTGCCGAGGATGATTGTTTGTCGTTGACTTACATGGGAGATGCGGGGTGCGTGGGCGATCGGGAGGAGTCATCACCCGAAGATGATGATGGAACGCATGGCGTCCCTATTCCCAAAGAATCCGGTTCACAAACACAATCAGAAAATAAGAGTGAATGGGGAGGGCTCGGATCAAAAGTGGAAAGCGATGATTATCTTTCCGAACCCTTACACATCGATATGAACCCGGATGAACCATTTACTCCGGTGACCATCGGATTGCCAGAAAATCATCATGATCATGCAAGGGAATCAGATTGGTTCTCTGAGGCTAGTAGCTTGTCCCCCTTGGAGCCTCCCCAGCCCCCACCGTTGCCACCAGAGTTGGAAAGACAAGGGCAGAAGGATATGGCTCCTCCCGGAGGCGACGGTGAGGAGATTAGGGGTCGGGTGTTCCAGACGCTGCAGCCCTTAAATTATGAGGCGGATGCGTTACTGGACGGGGCTGGTGTTAGTAGGGTATTGCAGCGGGGGAAGGTCGTGGTTCTAGGGAGGGAATATAGGGATATCAAGACTCATCTTGAGGGGCTGGAAAAGCGGCGGAAGGAGGCCAGGAGGGCCGAGGAGGCTGCTGCGGGAATGTTAAAAACCCCGCCGCCTGGCGTTGTTTCCGGCGACCAAACGAAATCATCTTTATCGATACCCGAAGCAGCGTCGACACAAGGTGTTGAGAAACTTGACCTGAGTGCGGTCAACAATGGGGTGCAACAGATACCCTCTCAACCCCCGACGCCGTTATTTTTTACTGGCAAGGGTGTGCGTCGGAAAAGAAAGAGTGGGGACTATCGCAGCCAGAATCCCTCAATGCAATTTTACTCTGCACAGCAGCATTTACATCATATGCAAGCGCGTTCGGAATCACCGGATAGAGCCCACTCTTATGAGGAGTACGAGCAGGCTCTCACATCGCCATGGAGCCAGTCACCGGCCCCGTCTCCAGCGCCAAAACAGGATCCGCATGAAAATCCCTTCTTTGCCCCCCCGAGAGTTGATGAGGAGTCTTTTAATCCCCGAGTTAGCAGCCCTATATACTCGGCTCAAGAACAAGTCAACGCAATCGGCTTTGAGAGTGCGTGGACGGTTATCCACATACCGCTAATTCACCCTAGTCAATCCAAGTCGCTGAATCCCTCCTTTTCGTCAACGACATCCACTAATGCTCCCTACGGGCGCAATTCTCTGTCCCAAGGCATGATGCCCATGTCAGGCGATGAGCGCTTGTCGGGGCACGACGCGGCGAGCCATAAGAAGGCTCCTATCGCTATTCTTTCGATATTGAGCCCTGTTATCCCGTACCCGAGAAATTTGATTCACTCGCTCTCGCATTTTGCGCCATTAGCTGCTACTGCATTTTCTTTGGCACAAAGCCACGCCAATGTTGTGAATCAACTCACTCACTTCCGTCACGCGAGGCCTTTGCAACGGAAGGCAGATGTGGAGTCGGTGTTGACCAATTCCTTCAATTACCCCGCTCCTACTTCTCCTGATAATTTTGGCGGCGCGAGCGTTACGAGTCCGAGTGAGATGAGCAGTTCGCTATCGAAGGATAGCTCATCAAGGGTTGCGAGCCCTGGTTGGGAGGATGTTGTGTTAGGAATGGCAGCTACCCACAGTGGCGGCGGGTCGGGTAGCAGATCGTGGAATAACAGCGCGGCCAGCACCCCTGCTAGCCCGGGGATGGAACGACAGGAAGGGTACTTTGGACCACCCCCAAGAGGAGGCAAGATATTTAGTAGGCAGAATAGTGGGAATGTTCCGACGCTATCCGCCCTGCGAGCTACGATCCCGACTGTAGATTTGAAGATTCGGGGAGAGGATGGGGAGACTGCTAGTTCTAGTGGAACTACTAAGGGGAAGGGACGGGATGAGAGCAGCCATGCTGCTCAGAGGAGGAGGGCTGATATGGGAATGGGCTCAACTAAGTTCCCTACCCGTGCGGAACTACGGAAAGGTACGGATCCAAATAAGACTCCGACACAATTCCTTAGTGGGATCGCAACAGAAGGGACATCATCATCTATATCACCGGGATTGGAAACAACACATCACCAATATCGCCGTGGTCGAGCAGTACCCCGGAGGAAGCGGTCCGGGTTAGCCCCAGGCTATTCACACACCTTACTGCATTCTTACGGCGCAGATTATGCCGCAACGTTCCAATCATTGTACCCTACAACACCACACCCTGGGGCTCCGTCTGTACGGCATAGTGCACCTTCCAAGTCGGCCACTCCTATCCAGCCCTTCAATGAAATGCCTCCCCCGTCCAACAAGTTGCTAAGAACCATTATCGATTCCATTCCTGTTCATGTTTTCACGGCTTTGCCACACACCGGCGAAACGACTTGGGTTAATGCTAGGATGTTGGCCTACAATGGATTCACTGTTGAAGGGTTCATGAAGGGACCTTGGGATGCCATTCATCCTGATGACCGGGACGATTATGTGAAACGATGGGGAAATGCCATTCGGAAAGGAGAAGCATTCTCACACCAGGTCCAGATCCGCAGATTTGATGGGATTTATCGGTGGTTCATGATCCGTGCTGTTCCGTTACGAGATTCACGGGGTATTATTGTGCACTGGTTTGGTACTAACATGGATATTCATGATCAGAGGTTGGCGGAGGTAGATGCTGCACGTCAGTCAGAGATGGCCGAATCGGAGGCTAAGTACAGGTCGCTTGCCAACTCAAGTCCGCAGATTGTTTTTGCTGCCACGGCCAATGATGGGATTACCTATGCCAATACCCAATGGCAAGGATATTCCGGGCAGACTCTTGCCCAGGCATTGCGATTGGGATTCATGGAACACGTCCATCCTGCAGATAGACATAAGTGCGCCTTGCCGGGGCTTGGAGAAACACTGGTTAATGGTCTCCCCTGCCTTGGGAACTCATTCAAGATGACAGCGGGTGCGGGAAACCTTGGGACCCCCGGATCTGGGAAATTCGAAGAAGAGAAACCTACTTTTTCCACTGAGCTCAGGCTCAAAGATAAGCATGGAAATTACCATTGGCATTTGGTTAGATGTGTTAGTGTGGAGACCAACTTCGGCACCGGCGATGGTCAATGGTTTGGAACTTGCACAGATATCAACGATCACAAATTGCTCGAACAGAGGTTGAAGGAAGCGAATGATGCGGCACAGAAGACAATGGAGAGCAAGACAAGGTTTTTGGCTAATATGAGTCACGAAATCCGTACGTAGCGGTGGTGAATTTCCGCACTATTGTGTTGACTAACTGGTGGTAGGAACTCCTCTTATCGGTATATCGGGAATGGTTAACTTTCTCCTTGATACGCCGCTGAACGGGGAACAACTTGATTATTGCCATACAATCTCCCAGAGCTCGGATGGGCTTTTGACTGTCATCAATGATATTCTCGACTTATCTAAGGTTGAGGCCGGCATGATGAGGATGAACCCTGAATGGTTTAGGATCAATACTTTGATTGAGGACGCCAATGAGCTCCTGAGTGCAATGGCCGTCGCTAAGGACCTCGAACTGAACTTTATCGTTGAAGATGATGTGCCTCCTGTGGTTTGCGGTGATCGGGTTAGGCTTAGGCAGGTGATGTTAAACGTCATTGGGGTATGTTATGCTTAGTAAGCCAATATCGAGTGCTATATTCTCGGAAACTAATCCTTGTGACAGAATGCAATTAAGTTCACCGCTAAGGGCGAGGTTTTCTCGAGGTGGTCTGTCATAAAGGATGCCCAAGTTGGGGAAGGCGAGGTTATGCTACGATTCGAGTGCCACGATACAGGGCCCGGTTTCGACAGGAAAGATGAAGAATTGATGTTTAAACCATTTAGTCAAATTGACGGCTCTAGTACTCGAGCACACGGTGGCAGCGGGCTTGGCTTGGTTATTTCACGGCAGCTTGTTGAACTTCATGGTGGGAGCATGACTGCGAAGAGCGAGAAGGGCAAGGGATCGTATGCCTCACTTCTATTTTCCCTGATAGCATAAGGGTGATGAGGGTACTGACAAGAACACAGGACGTTTATCTGCAGCTCGAAGTTTAGGCTTCCACGGAACCCGATCGATCCGTCGACTACTCCACATGCTGTAGTTACGCCTTCGGCAATCACCGAGCTGCCCGAGCAAAAACCGGGCATCCTTGAGTCTGCCAGGCTCAACGATTATCAATCAGACACTCCTCCAGGCCTGACATTTGGTGAAGGTCATTCCTCGGTTGCCCCATCTTCGGCTAGCTCTGATCCCCCTCCCGCAACTTCTGTCCGACCCACTGGGTCTGCGGCTGGGCAGATGCACAGCCTCCCGATCCGGTTACCGCCCGATCCTGCTTCCATGCGACTTTCCCTTCCATCTGTAGCCCAACAAAAGTTCATGGCGTACACTCCTCCCCAACCCAGGCGGCGCGATTCAGCAGATTATCACGGTCCGACAATAGATTCCGAGCTTGGCCGCGCAGTCTCCCCTCCGATGTTTTCTATATTAATTGTCTCGGAACAATATTATTCCCGAGTCGCTATTGCCCATCATATTAAGGTGACACTACCTAAGGGCATTCCAAATCAAATCACGCCTGTATCCAAGTTTTCTGAGTGCAAGGATTTGATTGGCGGGGAGGACCCCGTTGTGTTTACTCATGTTGTCATTAATCTTCCTGAGCACTTGGAGATTATCGAGCTCTTGACTATGCTATTGAATAGTTCGATCCATTCGCAGACTACCACCCTCGTTCTCACCAATCCCACGCAAAGAACGGCCACCATGCTGGGCGCGGCAGATGTGTGCGATCACCTAGGCCTGAGATTGCAGTTCATTTATAAACCCATCAAACCGTCACGTTTCGGCGTCATATTTGATCCGGCCAACGAAAGAGATGCTTCCATGGATAGAAATAGAGATTCTGCGCAGCAGGTTGTAGAGAGTCAGAAGAGGGTTTTCAGTCAAATGGAGAAGGACGTTGGAAATAAAGGGTATCGGGTGCTACTTGTTGAAGACAATAGAGTGAATCAGAAGGTTCTGTTGAGGTTTCTGGCTAGGGTTGGGTTAGATGTTGAGACAGCGAGCGATGGCGAGGAATGTGTCGAGAAAGTCTTTCAGCACGAGCCGGGGCATTACGGGCTAATTCTTGTACGCCTGCCCTCCTTTGTTTCCCTCTGGCCGACTAAGCTAACCTTTCTTGCTAGTGCGATCTCCACATGCCGAGAAAAGACGGGTTCCAGGCCACCGAGGAAATCCGCCGCTGGGAGCATGAACACAAGGCCCCGAGGGTACCCATTGTAGCCCTTTCAGCGAACGTAATGTCGGATGTGGCGGATCGGTGCATTGCTGCCGGCTTTTCCCGATATGTTTCAAAGCCTGTGGACTTTAGAGAATTGAGCTCAACGATCAAGGACCTGTTGCAGGATCCGCAGGATGGCGAATTCGATCATATTGAATAAGCGGAGCGAGGCCGGTGGTTATGTCTTATATGTCTCTTTTTGGCTATTCCCCTTTCTCTTATATCCTGTTACATTAAATCTTCTTGTGTATTGGTTCCTTTGCTTTCGCTTTCCATCCCCCGTTATGATAGGTCTCTCTGATCACTTTCCGCGGTATCCGCTTAATGGCTTTGCAAAAAAAAAAAAAAGTATTACTGAATTCGGGGCACTCGGAACGCTATCCCACTCTCCCTTCCTTCCTTTCACCCGCACATGGCATGGCGTTTGTCTATTGGTGTATCTATCCATTGTGTTCTTGTTCCAGCGGGTGGTCATTTCATCTATTATATATTGTCTTACATTTTCGTTTCTTGCAGTCAGTGTAGTTTTAGTTTAGTTTAGGTCCTGGCTTTACGAGCTTTTATTCGGGCAGAATATACAGCGGTGGGTTTATTTGGAATTTCGTTTTAGCTTGTTGAGCGGAGAGGGGAGGGGGAGGGCTTAATTGATACCAAGTAGATGGAAGAGAAAGTGGGGGATGTACTTATGCTAAGAGATGGAAAAAAATAATAGTAGACTTTTTTTTTTTGTTGGGTGCAGTTGGGTCTCCCGGTGGACAGCACGCTGGGATGGGTACGATACTTGGGGGTATCGGCTGATGGAATTTCTAACGCGGTGATTATCCTCATATGCTGGAGGGTAAGAGAGAGCCGGAGCGGAAGTTAAGATAGAGGCATAGTAGGGTTCATGATAGTCTCTAGGTTGGAGCGGTGAGGAGGGTGGCTGATAACGTCCATGTGCAAGTGTATATACTAGTACGATGGGGTGGGGCGGGCCGAAATGCTTGCGCATCGTCTGGAGGCAGAGGGAAGGATATCTAGATACCGTGTGGATATAAGTTTCCACACATACGCCTGCTCACACAAGGGATTATTATTACACGGGCGGCGCTGGCGGTGGAAGGAAGAAAAGGAGCGCGATATATAATAGCCGAATGATATTGGAAACTATGTATCATACTATCTCTCTCTCTCCACCACTTACTTGCCTTTCAAGCAGAAAGGGGGTGAGTCCAGCTGGGAAGCGAGTGATAAATTGTGATTGCAGAGGTACTAAAAAGTGCCCAAGTTAGTGGCCGCAATGGCAATTTTGTTCATTTTACTAGATAGAGATTGGTCTGGTATCATAGAAATAAGGGTGTTACTGTACTGTGTGCCAAGAAGGTTGAGTGTCGAATTGATCCGAGTGTGGGCGGTATTATACACGAAAACGTCTGTGCTGGAAAATTGAAATGTTATGTGTGGGTGTGTTTGGTGTATTGTATGTATGATACTAGCGCAGGAGGGAAATTTATATTGGACCCCGGATACCACAAGTGGTTCCGGTCAATTCGAGAGCGGAAGAGAGGTGGGAGGGGGGTTAGTTAGTGTAGACTTGGAAGTGGGCGGGGTGGGGCGTGGCAGGGTGTATAGAGGAATGGGGGAGGGGGGGATTGTGCTGTTACTGTAGTATCATAGCTAATATAATTTGAGGATCGTAACTGGTGGTGGTGGTGGTGGCGGTGGTGGTGCTCAAACTTGTGACTCTATCAAGGGGTCCCTTCTTGATTTATCTTACCCGAGAAGGGTAAACTTGCGAAGGGGGGGGGGGGGGTATACCGACTGCCGGATTCAACTTTTTCAGCTATTTCCCCAGTAATTCCTATGTGATTCGGACTGTGGGCAATGTGGGCGGGGGGGGGATTTATTTCTGGGGGAAGGAGGAGGCAGTGTTGTACGATGGAAGGGAAGTTTCTTTGGGTAATTGGATTTTTAAATGTTGGTGATTTTTGATGAGATTATGAATGGAGGCTTTTTGAAGAAGTCCAGGTGTCTACTTTGTACGACGTCTCCTGGCATCCGTATTAATCTTGTGGGGCGTGCTGCTGCTGGTGTTTTGGAGACTCTGTTGATTTTATTCTGTCATAAGATACGGGTATATGATAACATGAGGCATGTAAGCAAATAGAAGTTGTAGTATAATATCATGCTAGACAATAATATCCCTCAAAATAGGAAATTTACCAGCAAGCATCATACGACAGACTTGCAGCAGCAAGCAATAGTAGCTAGTAGAAATACTCCTGAGTATTAATCTTTTTGTTTTCATTGTAATATTGGGACCTAACGTGAAGGGTTGAGAGCGTTGAGCAGGAGACTGGTGAGTCCCGTTGTCAAGCATGGCAATGATCACTTTTGTCGCCAAACAGGCACCTCTACCTCGGCCTGGCGCTATTACCTGTGCGGTAATTTAGTTACCATCCCCCCGAAAGGCAAATTCGCCACTGGGTTTGTCCTTAAGAGGAATACAAGTAGTGGCTATCATATCTGTTTTGAAAAGTATGGCGGCGGTTCGAGTTCATCTCGAATTTACGGGTAGTCTAGGTATTCGGCCACCGGCGGCATTACGCCTGTGTGGTGGGGTCTGCTTCAGACAGATGCTACTGAACTCAGTCAGGCCACGCAAAGGCTAGACTACTATCATACTTACTCGTACAGTATCCAAGTCGTTTGCTTCCCAAGCGACAATCCAATTCCGTTCTCCCACACCAATCGGCTCTCTTGTATCATGCAAACTTGCCCGGCGAAGCGCTGACATCACATGTTATTCAGTCACGTGAAAAGTTCCCCTCCACCGAGGATATCCCCATACTGTACTCGTACAAACCCTTTCCTCTTCTTCTTAACCCCTCCAGATAAGTTGGGCTATCGTCAGCAGTTCCCTTTGTGCTTCCACTCTTAGCATTCCTCGTTAAACTTTCTTTTCCCCTCTCCCGCAATCCTTTCTCCGCTCAGGTTTAAGACGGAAGACTGCCTCACCCGCTAAAAACCTTTTGACGGATTGTAAGACTGGACGAAATGTCAACATTATCTGAGAAGCCGGCACTACCGTCGAAGGAGGCTATCCAGCAGGAGGTAAAGCAGGATGTTCAAGCCACCAAGTCTGCTTCGTTATCTGGCCTTCGGTCCCTGGTTGCTGGAGGTGTAGGAGGGGTCTTTGCCGTCATGAGTGGTTTGCATCTCTACGCTTTGATCCGATTCCTTCATTTCTGACTCTAGCTCAGGCCACCCCTTTGACCTAGTCAAAGTCCGTCTTCAAACCGCCGAGAAGGGTGTTTACTCCGGCGCTTTTGATGTCGTGAGGAAAACCGCCGCCCGCGAGGGCATGGTTAGGGTAGGTTTGACCCAGATTTCGATACCCACTCCTTATCCCAACCATCTGAGGTTGTAGTCCTTGCGAGAGAAAAAAAAAAAAAACAAGGGCTGAAAAGATGCACAGGGGTTGTATGCAGGCGTATCTGCGCCATTGATCGGTGTCACACCAATGTGTGAGTTTTCGTTCGGGCCTCTTGATTGCTTTCGTGCACGTACTAATTATCCTTCACAGTCGCTGTATCATTCTGGGTTCGTCTCCAATCCCTCCTCCTGCTCTGGGTTCGATCTGACGGATGCCAAAGGGTTACGACGTCGGTAAAAATCTTGTCCGCCGCTTCGGAACAGTCCGCGACAACCAAATGTCTATCGCGCAAATTTCCTCTGCAGGTTTCTTCTCGGCCGTCCCGATGACGCTCATCACCGCGCCCTTTGAGCGGGTCAAGGTTCTCCTGCAGATCCAGGGTCAGACCGGGGAAAAGAAGTACTCTGGCGGTATGGATGTCGTTCGACAGCTATACAAGGAAGGCGGTGTTCGCTCAGTATTCCGTGGCTCGGCTGCAACACTCGCTAGAGATGGACCTGGTTCTGCGGCGTACTTTGCCACATACGAGTATATCAAGCGACGCCTAACACCCGAAGGCGAAGGTAAGTTGAGCATGGGCGCGGTGATGGTCGCCGGGGGCGCCGCAGGTATGGCGATGTGGCTATTAATCTTCCCCGTCGACACCGTGAAGAGTCGTCTGCAGAGTGCCGAGGGCAAACCGACTATTGGAGGTGTCGTTCGCGAGATGCACAGAAGGGGTGGCTTCAAGGCCTTCTTCCCGGGCTTAGGTCCGGCACTCGCCAGGAGTGTACCGGCCAACAGTATGTGCTTTCTGGGCGTTGAGTTGGCGCACAAGATGATGGATAAGACGTTTGGTTGAAATTATTATTGTTTCCCTTTTTTCTTTCTTTTCCTTTCAAAACATTTTGTGTTTTGCTGCATTACAGCCGGAGTCGGTGATAGATCCATACGCGATGTATTATAACAATAATTATGATAGCAAGAAATACAGATGTAGGTTATGCAATCCCAGAGTAAAAATTATGGAGGCAATTGGAAACCCGAAGATTGATCAGTAATCTGCAACCGGCTCTAACTCTTCAAAACGGGAAAAACGAAATCCTACTGTAATTAGCCCTCAACCAAACTTTCTATTAAATTTACAGTACTTGTACCGGTATAAGTTATACTACGCGACAATAACCGGTACCGTATGTACCCCTCGTTAAAACATGTGCAGACTGCACCGCTCTGTTGTGTTGTGTCTCTACAGTATCATAAATTCCATCATGTGTCATTCCCCCCACGAACAAACTCCGCAGCTTCCTGAAGCAACTGAATCTAGGGCTATCTCGGCTGCACTTTGACCAATAACCCGTAGGATGACCAAACCAACACCCCCACCTGCCACTTCAAAGCAAGTGCTCATACTGGTACTCGAGTACAGTACGGTACAGGCTTCCGAGGTCTCGCAGCTTCCCTCCCACTCGCCACCCCGTTGCCAGGGATTTATTATATATCAAAACGAGTGAGCTTTCATGCTGCTGCTTATTTTTACCGTACCTCGGCGCTGTATAGTAGACAGAATTTACACCGCGGCACTAACCTTAGTGCCGGCCGACTCCCCGACAAACAGGGAGAGAAAGGTGGATGCGGTCAACGTGCGATATGATACTATACGCCCCAACACAAGTTTCGCACATCAAGAATCGTAGCCGTTAGGTCGGGGCATGGAACACAGTTTTGGTATAATATCAGTAAATCCCTCACAAAGACCGAAAAGCATCTGCGCCAGTACTATCGTAGAGAACGTGTGGTGAAAATATGTAAAGGTGAGCATTGCCGCAGCGTGGCTTTGGAGCAGCCAATTAACTAAACAGGTATATACAAATACAAGCCGGAGAGACAATAAACCAGGAATATGTGATCACACACAGACCAGTGCAAAGACAAAAAGGAACCGGAAAAGCACAGACGCCAACCATGAAGTTGATAAAAGAACAAAAGCCCAAAAACCAACATCCAAGAAACAAGAGCAGAACCAAGAAAACTTTTGTACAAAAAACTCATTGCCACCACCACCACCTTTCCACCCTCTCAACCAGGGACCTCGCTACGAGAAACAGTCCACCGCCTCTTCCGTTCCCACCCACTTGCATCCCAAAGGCCCGTCACATTGCTTGAGCTGTCATCATCATCGCTGCCCTCGCTAACCGCGCTTGCGAAGGACGGACCGGTGAGGTTCAATGGGGAGAATTCCTCCCGACTGCTAGGACGGGACTCACGCCCTGAGCGCGCGCTCCACAAACCCCCATGGTTCCCAGAACCCAGCGGTCCGACAGAGCTCGCGCTGCGACGAACAGTATTACTGCCGAATACCCTAGACATGCTACCAACACCACTGCCATTAAGTGTAAAGTTCCCAATTGGAGCCAGCGAATTAAGGCCGTAACGCAGGTTCGGGCTAACGGGGGGTGTGGACAGCGGGGTGTAAGTGCGGAGATGGTCGTTGTTTGCTGTAATCTTCAAATCGTAAACTACAGGCGGCGCGGAAATTTCGCCGGACGTGGGGGCTGAAGTGCTATGGTGATGGAAGACTTTTGGGCTATCAGCCGGGTATGCTGGCGGGTCGGGGTCCAAGTCCTTGCGCACGGCCATTGTGAGTGAGGAGATGCCAATGTCTATTAATACTGGTTGATGCGTGATGGCGCCGATCAAGGCGTTGCAGCCGGCGCCATGGGTAACAAGGATCAGCACCGTTTGGATTTCCTCTTCCTCATCCTCCATTTCGGCCTCCCCTTCGCTATCCGATAACGGGGGTGTCGGATTTCCGTCAGTATTATCCCCAGTGCCAGATTCGGTTTCGGTGACGGCTACAGCGCTGGCAGAGGGCCTATTTTTTTTGGCCTCTGAGAAGCTGGTCTCTGTCGCGCGCTTCCATCGAGTCGGGGAAGTGGTAACTTTGGGATCTTCGCCCGAGTAGTACCAAAGCAGCTTCTTCCACCCGTTTTTAAAGCGGGTATGCATGCTAGCCCATTCTTCGCCGTACTCTGCTCCACTTCCCAATTTTGAAGAGTCCCATCCGAGGTCAAACTCAACATATTCCTTGGCATGCGAGACGTAGCCAGTCGGAATTTTCCCGTGGTTAGAGATTGCCCAGGTCGGTGAGGGCGCCACATAGCCGCCGGTAAAAGTGGTCGGCAGAGAGGTCGTCAGCGAAGAAATATTATACAATGGCGAGGCATTGACAACAGGAGCCGTAGAAATCCCACTCGCAGAGGAGGGCCGAATATAGTCCGCCTTCGCAGTTCCAATAAGTAAAGAAGTCGGAGGCGGCGGAGTAATGTCGACATAATAATCCTCAGCCAACCATTCCCCCAACCACGCATCCAATCGTAAAAGCGGCTTCGTAAAGTGAAATTTGGAACGATCTTCCGCAGTTGGCTCAATAGGATTCTCGGCGACAAAGTGGGTATTTGTAACCTCTTGGTGGTGGTGCTGGGCGATCCCCGCAGCAATTGACACACTCGTCTGGATGCAGCGGAGGAAGGGAGAGGAGTGGATAACCACCCGCATTTTCTTGGCCCTCTTCTTTCGCTTTGCTCCTCCTTTCCGCGCAGCCATTGATGGAGAAGGCGGTTGGCTCAACTGGTTTCCAATCAATGTGGCGATTCGCACTCCCACCGAGCGGGATTGAGTCCACCCCCCGTAGGTGAGAGGTGTGTCGTATGGCGTTGGTGAGGTAAGCTGCCATTGAGCGTCGGCCATGTCTAACCGGGCTCCATGGCGAACGATAAATATGTGAGAAGGGGCCGACTTGGAGAATGGCATCGTATGTAGGAGTCGAGGGAAAATCGGGGACCAGCTATCGTTGTGCGTAATTAAACAATCGCGTAAAGGTGTAACCAGATACTGTCCGGGAGAACAATCTGGCGAGCGAAGACCTAGTTATAAGGGATAGATCGAGTGCTGCAATGGTGGATATTTCTTGGGGCCAAAGAAGTTTATATGGAACGGGGAGAGGTGTAGGTAAAGAGACAAGCAAGTGAGCGAGGCGGGAAGAGGTCCCTCCGTCCGCGAGGGTAACCGGTAACCCAAGTGGACAGGTGACGGCTCAGTAATCAAAGTTTGGGCGGAGGGAGGGGTGTGCTCTCAAGCAGAAGACCGAGCTTCTATCGTACGTACGGCTTGCGGGCCCTGCTCCAGCAGCAATGGTCCGGATTTGTATGTGTACAAATTTAGTTGTCTTCTGTTCGGGTGCTGGTCGTCTCAAATGTTTTTTTGTTCCCCTAAGCTCGGCCTTGCGAGGGAATCGCCGAATCCTTCGCTACTAATTATCGGTGTCTTTGTATTGTGAAAAATCGAAACGTCCAATAATGATACTTTTTTCTATCCCCTTAATGGTGAAAGATGACGGGGCGGAAGGGACGGACGGGACGGGGATAGGAATTAGCAGGGAGGAAGGAAGACGTTATCTCGCCTCAATAAGGACGATGGTGATGATGACGACGATGATGATGGCGGTGGTGGAGGAGGGGTGGTATTAAGGTGGAGAGAAGGAAATCAGGGAAAGCAGCTTGAGACAAACTGGAGGGGAGGAAATTAAAGATGAGTGGCCTGCCTCACGATACCGGGACGATGTAATGATGGACAATAGAAGGAGAAAAAGAAAAAAGAAAGGTAGGAACCATACCATGCCCTACCCTCCTCTCCAAGTACGAGTACGGCACTCGAGTACCGATACGGAGGCTAACAAAATGCTCCAACAGACCACACACCAATAAACCACACTTTTCCTTTCATAATACATGGATTGTCTGGAAGGCATCGTGAACTCGCGACAAACGAATGATGCCTTGCCCCACGATGGTGGTTAATGCAGGAAAGCACACACGCATGAAATTGGCGAAATAATGAAATATCATACCGGGACTTGGTGCGGTGCCCACCCAGACTGATCCTCAGACACACATGTTGCACCCGGGCACACACCCACCCCTCCAGGGCGCCACCAGGATTGAAATTGAAATTGAGATTAAAACACACACACTTCCACATTCACCCCAAAAGCAATATTATCCAGCCGGAGAAGCCAGCTCCCCAAGCCCTCAACGTTTCCGCTCGGTACTTTTCCTTGGATCACACAACCAAGTCCCACCACCACCCTCTCACAGGAGAGCACACATGATAGCAGTCCAGCATCGGTACAGTGCGGTACGGTACTGGTGCTCGAGTACAAATACAGTGCATAAACAGATGGTTAAATTCACCCCCACCCAACCCCCAATGTCCCAATATTCTGGAGCGCAACTAAAATGTCGGCAGCAATGGTACACCTGAGAAACATGCCCCTGGTGGGACCTCTATTTCCTCTTGTCTGGGTCGGTTTTGAAGGGATAGACTACACAGAGAATCGATCGATGAGGTGCCTGTTCTCTTGGTCAACACATTGATCAAAAAAAAAAAAAGATTCCTTCCAGGCTCTTGAGAATGGAAGGCAGGCTGGCTGGGCGTGGTGTGCCACTAATTTTGACCAAATCAACATGAACACCACTGCTGCTCCGCCCTTGTACGAGTATGATAGCGGGAGATTGTCGATGATAGTCTAACAGGTAGTTCGACGAACGGAAGTGTCCGTCCGTCCGTCCGTTCCTCCATCAACACCACCTCAAACTTAGTGGAAGTAATTCAGGGTTAACTGCAGCTCGCTACCGCACCCTCCCTAAACAGAAGCCCATCCCATTCCACTTCACGCCTCCTTCCCTCCAGAAAGGTCAAAGATCCGTTCAATCTGATGAAGTTCCCACCTAGTCACACAACACCCCGCACTTCGCCATCCCGCTCACACCGGCAGATGTATAAAAAAAAAAGGGTTCACTTCAAAAGCACTGCTCGAGTATTCCTTTTTCCTCACTCTGACACAACCCCGCTTGACCACCCCCGCACATAGTCAAGACATGCACCAAAATGGGGGCAAAGTGGAGCAGAAAGAAACACATCATAACTTCGCTTGCGAGCTGGGGAAGCAAGAAATGAGGCGAGAACATGGAATGTGTCTGGAGACCGAACAGAAGTTGACACCGAGCGGTCGCTCGTCTGCCGTACTGTGACATTATGTGAAGGGCTCATGTGACAATACTTTCTACAAAAAAACAAAACCAAGGCACACGAAACATGATGATGTTTCTAAAGTTCCCTTTTATGAGTGCCTGTATGATACCTCACCCCCCGTGCCCTACTCCTACTGCATCGTCGTATCCCCCCACCCCTACTGTAAGCGCCATCCATCCATCATTCCTTCATCTTGGGGAGAAGAAAAGGGCATAAATTCCTATTCCCAGGCCTACCACACCATGCCGGCATCCGAGTCTTCGAAAACATAATAAAAATCCGTAATTCAAAACGTGGCATCTCCGAAAACCATACATGCGAGTTAACCTTTTAAGCCTCAGTAATCCTTCCTCCGAACTGAGGGTCGCTCAGTCTGTGGGCTACCATATCAGCGCGAGAGGATGCTGTGCTGTACAGTACTCGTAGTTACTGTGCCGGTACAGTACCGGTTGGCTGCCATCGTGCCTGTAGGAGCCAACAGAGGAAATAAGGCCCCGCTGCTTATCAATACAAATACTCCAGACCTGGATCACGAATGGTATTCATGGGGGCTTTAGCGTGTGGGCATCAAAGTTTTCACCAACTGCTCTACACCAATCGGGGAGTGTGGAAGTGGGTTCGCATATCCGTAGTGTCGAAGCATCTTTAAAAGAGGACTGCTATCTCGTGCGACCCAAATCCAGTCCGTTCAAGACAAGCTTCGGCATGGCGAGCTCAAACCCGCTGCCCCCACATAGATCCGAGGCTTCACCATCCACGCAGAGTGCTAATTTACCCTCTAGCTCCTTGCTATCTGCTATGAAAATACCGGTATTTGGGCGAAGCTCCCTGCTGAGAGTTCCCAGGTTTCGCCAATCCCTTGGGGCTGGACAACTGAGTATTGAAGATGCGCATTCAGGATGGGGCACAAACTCCCGTGTTGCCAGAATCGTCCTGTGAGTTGTGAATTTGTAGAGCTGCACACGGATCCAATTTTCCCAGAATTAATGGGTCAGACAGTGAAGCAGCCCCCATCACTGACGACAAATTTGCAAGGTGAGCGGCAGCTACGAGTACAATTCTGCCCAGTATGATCTTGATTGCGCCGAACTCACCATGATTATTTCTTTCGTCTGCGATCTGCGATTCCAAAGTACGGTATTACGCTCGAGCTTGTGTCCATAGAAATCGGAAAGCACGACTCTTGTCTCTAGAAATGGTTTTCCGATTTTTACTGACACGCATGATGCCTACAGTACGCAGGGTGCCGGGTAATTAGATACGGTACTTCAGCTGATTGTGCTGTGGGGGGTTCAGAGTCATGGGGTATCACCCACGATTTTACCGGAACTTACCGGCAGGCCATTGTACCGGTACTGCATTCGAGGCCTTTTAGTCGAGGGCGGGTCTGAGGCGATATGCACTTGGGCTCCGAATTATATGACGAAGCCTTGGTGAGAGAGTTCGTGCCTGATGTATCTCTGAGAAGAGTAATCTTTTCAAGAATAGAGCTCTGCTGCGACGGTCGTGTGGTCCCAGAGGCCATGGAGTGAAGTGTGCAAGGCAACAGAATGGCTTGTCTACAAAAATACCAGACGCACTCCATTGTGCTTTTGAACTTCAAAGGAGTCTACCGGTACTCGAGTATTTGAATGCCTTTTGGAAATTTTAAAAATGGAAGTGGGGGGGCTATCGCACAGTTCTCCTCCACGGTTCTAGGGACTATACACTGTTACTTGAGCCCGCTTTATCCCCCGGGAAACCGTTTTACCATAACTTTTCTAAATGCGGACCAGTGCTCTGTGGCTCAGTTTTGCACAATTGTAAGAGGAGGTCTTAAATAGGTCAATTGTGACGGGCCTTTGTTTGCACATTTGTTTTCCCGAATATTAATAGTTTAGACTCGAGTGCTAGTATATTTCAATTCATTGTCTTTTTCTTAGCACTTGGGGTGGGTCAGTGGGGCCTAAGCGAATTCCGTAAGCCAACACCGACCTCGGAACCCCACCTGCGTCACTTGCGACTCATCCCACTCCCGAATCGACGACCATCACAACCATCACGCTAACATCACCTCTACGAAGCCTTTTCCAAAATCACTCGCAAAACAAACCACCAAACCTCACAGCGAGCCAAATGCCTAAAAAGCAGGTTGAGAATTCCAAAAAGGTCGCCGGAAACGCGAAGAAGGCGGCGGCAGCGGCCTCAAAGGCCGATGCCGAAAATTCACGCAAGGCAGCCGAGGAGGCTCTAGAGTGGGATAAGGGCGCCAAGAGTAATGCAAAAAAGTGAGTTTACTGAAAAGCGCATTTCCGCAACCCGTTACTAATACCTTTTACCATTAGAGAGGCAGCTGAGGCTAAGAAGCGCGACGCGGCTGCCAAAAAGGCTGCTGCAGCTGCGGCACTCGCAGAGGAGGAAGCTGCACTACCTTCGAAGCCCAAAGCTGCGAAAGCCGGCCCTGCTAAGCGGACCAGAGGGATCGACTCTGCATTCGGATCTCTGAACGCTAGCAATGTCGACGATGCCCTCGATGCGCTGACCCTAGCTACCGGCGCCGACAAAGGTACTGTCGACAGACACCCTGAAAGACGTTATAAAGCTGCGTACGCCGCGTATGAGGAGCGTAGACTGCCAGAGGTTCGCGAGGAGCATAAGGGGCTTAGGCTTGGACAGATGAAGGAGTTGATCAAGAAGGAGTTTGAGAAGAGCGAGGAGAACCCATTCAACCAGGTTGGCAACGTGCGCTACGACGCTACTAGGGATGAGATTGCGCTTGCGAAGAAGGCCGAGATGGAAAAGATCGAGGCTAGGCTTGGTGGGAAGTAGCTGTAGTTTTTTTCCTCTCTCTTGTTCTTCTGTCTGGCGTTTTATCATGATTGATGGGCGGTGGGCTTCGCTGTGGCTGGGGTGGATACTTGCGCTTGTGTTTTACTACGGGTACCGGTAACCCTTTCTTGTTAAACTCTCTTACCTTAGCTTGACTGAAGCTTTGGCGTGCTATGGTTTCGGGCCTTTGTCTTTTCATTTATCCCTGTCAAACAAAAAGTTTAATCCTCCCAAGTTGTTTCGTGATATCCTTTGTTTGGTTCCACCACTAGTATGCTCGTTCAGCTGTTCAGGTTATATATTGGGGCTTACGGGACAAGTGATGAGGTTTATCCCCGCTGGTACCTCACTTTCTGTGCAGGATGTCGAACAAACTTCCCCAGCGTTCACCACCTCTATCTCCTCTTCAACCGCCACATATCCGGCGTGCCTCAGCGGTGTCAACAACTAATTCTCTCCAAAGCGAGTTGCAACTACAAGAAGCGAACTCATGTTCGCTCACACCCATAGCGCATGGAGCTGTAACATTGGTTAATCTCCCACCACCTCTACCACCCAAAGACGAACCTCTACAGTTATCGCCCGGGGTTAGTGGTCACGCTTTCTTGCTGGATGGAAAATTCAAACCACTTTCATCGCCGCTGGGAACTGATGGTGATGTTTACGTCGTTGAACCTGTCGGAGCAATAGGGGGAAGAACGCTATACAAGATAACAGGGGACAAGGACACGGTATCTAGTCCAATGTACCTATATGATGCTATACGAGATGAGTTTGTTCTTAGCACCAAACCAAGGCGTTTCCCGACCACTTTGAAAAAGTCGGGGCGGGGAGGGGGAGGGGTGGGGCGTTCGCTCTCCGTCCCTTTAGGGAAGGGTATGGGTCCGCAACAAGAGCATGTAGGGTTAGATAAAAGAGGCGAGGGGGGTTCCAGCTCTTGGTTACATATCGATGTTCATAAGCCTATCCCGATCGTGGAGAATGGCTCCCCGTCTGCTATTAGCAGTAAGTTTACGGAGGGGTCGTTGTCTACGTCGACACCTGTAGCTCGAGGTCTAGTCGAAGCTAGTAGTGGGTTTTCGCCTCCGGGGCTAATATCTGTCATCATCGGCTAACATTTTCCTCACAGTTCCCCATCCTCCTAAGAGCCCGCGGGCAATTTTTGGAAATAACACTCTTTATGATTTTCCTATTCAACAACTTTTGCTTCCTGCTCCTACGCATGCGATTGGATTATCATTGGCAACTGGATACCCACCTGCTCTATCACGTACCATAAGAATAGAAATACCGATCGATAATCCATCGTTTACCGATTCTGAGCTATTTAAGCTCCTGCGACAGGAACAAAGTAAGCTTAGTGGGATCTTTAAGATGTACTTTTCATTGCGGGGTATTAGATCCCTGAGGCTTGTGGGGGTACGCTCTCCTTTACCCCTTGATCCTTCTAGCCTACGTGTGTTTATATTATAGCAACCAACTGTAATAGGCTTCGGGGTCACCACGTGACCATTTCTCGCTCGCCTTCTCCCAAAGTGAGCTTCTAGCTTGCTACCGTCGGCCCCCCACCCTCGGGCGCTCCTGGACAGACTGGCTAGTGAAGGTCACGACCGATGAATACCTCACATTAGAATTTGTCGAGGGTTGGCTCCCGCAGCGAATATTCCTAGCAACCACTACCCCGCTCGCTATAACTAGCCTCGGGGTATGTATGTGGATATTTTACGGTCCGGAAAGGGTATTCTTTTCTGCGTTTTCATTTGGAGGACTCCTATTGGCTGTCCAAAGTGTAATAGTGGGCCTATTAGCTGTATTGAGTTTCATTACATAGTCTTTTAACCTCCGCCGCTTGAAATTTCCTTCAATAATTGGAAATGACCACATTCTCGGGTTATCGGTTTTGGACACATGGCATTTTGGTAATTATTACGTGCTTGCTCAGCTATCGATTGCAGAGCATAAATTTGCTCCCGTCCCCATATGGTCTGGGTTTTTCGTTGGCAGTCGTCTAGGCCATAAATACATGAAAAAGGATGGCAGCTGATGATAAGTCCATGAGCAAAGAGGAGGAAGAGGATTGTATAACGGGGCAAAAGATCGAGTTTGAATGTTCAGAGGCTAGTACTGCCGCCCTTAGTCTTGCTCAAAGAGTCTCACGATGGCGGCGGCGATGGAAAATTCGGAACTTGAATGGAAGGATATTTGTTTCGGGGTTCGGATTGTTTGCTGATGGATACTTGAGCGGGGTAAGTTCCCTAGCTCGGATGTTCTGAACCCTAGTGAGAAAGCTGACATTTTAGATTATTGGTGTTGTGAATATCCTTATGCGGAGAGCATGGCCGGAGGAATATACTCCAGAGAAACAACGACTCTTAACTTCGGTAGCTCTCTTGTCCCCATGAAGGGGCTATTACTGAGGGCCCCTAGATCTCATTTGCTGGTATTGTCATCGGGCAACTCGGCTTCGGCTGGATTGTGGACAAATTTGGTCGCCGCAATGGCATGAAGGCTTCTGGGATCATAATTATCATTTCCTCTTTGCTGACTGCAATCCCGTTTCCCGGACCCACCCCGCGAATAATCGATCTCCTAGCCGCCTGTCGCTTCTTCACTGGTGTGGGTATCGGCGGAGAGTATCCGTCTGGTAGCGTAGCCTGTGCAGAAGCCGCAGCACTCCGCCCTGAAGGCACGAGAAACCGCTGGTTCATTTTCTGCACAAATCTTATGATTCTCGGGGTATGTCTTCGCCCTAACAAGCAAGGGTGAAGGGGCCCATCAAGTTGATTAGTGCAACAGGGCTATCTCGCAGCGAACGTGATCCCAACCGCAGTCGTAGCGCTGGTCGGCCAGGATACCCCAGACCAATTTTCCAATGAGTTCCGCATCCTCTTCGGCATCGGCACCATCTTCGCCCTGATAGTCTTCACATTCCGCCGTTTCGTCGACGAAGGCGAGCAATACGAACAGGCTCGGAAGGACAGAGTAGAGATATCGTACAAGACCGTGATAAGGTACTACTGGCGCACCCTGGCAGTGGAGAGCTTGATATGGTTCCTCTGGAACGTCACGTCGTTTTCGTACAACATTTTCGCCCCGAGGTTGATCGAAATGATTGGCACACCGGGACAGAGCCTTGTGCAGGTTTTTGGGTATACCGCCTGCATCTCCATGTTTCATTTCCCAGGTGCGGTGGGTGGGGCGTACCTTAGCGACAAACTAGGCCCTAGAGCATTATTGGTCTTGGGGAGTTTTTGCCAGACCCTGATGGGGTGCCTGCTCGCTGGATTGTGGGCAAAGGTAGAGCTTCCGGCTGTGGCTTTCATATTCATTTTCGGGTACGGCCCCTTGTCCTCATAATAACCCTGCAACCCACATGCTGATGTATTAGATTCTTCTCCATGTTCGGCGAAGCAGGAGCAGGCAATAACATTGGGCTCATAGTCTCACAATCAGCCGCTACCCCCGTCCGCGGTAAGTTCTATGGCGTCGCAGCGGCATGCGGAAAGGTTGGGGGCTTCATTGGCACTCATACCTTCATTCACCTCATGGAGGCCTTTGGCGGTGAGAAATCCAAGTGGGGAATATCCGGCCCATTCTTTGTTTGCAGTGGGATCGCATTAGTGAACAGTTGCGTGGGTTGGTGGGGATTGAGGAAGGTTAAGCTTGATCAGAAGAGTTTGGATAACAGAGATCGCGAGTTTGCCATGTATCTAGAGAGCAAGTCAGGGTAGCTCAGTTATTTACCTGTTCGTTGTGTCGGTTTTTTATAGTGCTTTCCGTAGCCAACTTAGTTGGGTTGTGCGCGTTTGTGTGTATGAATTGAGGTATGGAATATTTGGTGGAGAGGGAAATGTTTTTGTAGTTGGGCCAGGGTGCTTCAAATGGAAGCCTCAAGATATTCGTACTCATCTTGGGATTAAATTACTGGGAGAACCACCGAAGTCAAGATTATTGAAACAAGTCTTCGCGCACGGGAGAGATGGCGGCGAGGAGAATATGGCTGCTGTTACAACTGCAAGAATAAGTTTGCACATCACACGATAGTAAGAGCTAAGAAGCACACCATCCTCGGAATAAAATGGGAAACCGCTCCCTCACCCAAGCCCAGCTCCTGGCACAGATTTGAGCATGCAGGGATAACAAATCCCCCGAGTGATTTCCCATGACCCCAAGTCAATTCCTTTTTTTTTTGCAATCTTGTGCGCGATTTGCCCATTGCATAGGTCAAATTGTTGGGGCTCCTGCACAAACCGGCTCTATATGCTGCGAGTCCTGAGTTATACGCATATGGTGTTCTTCGGTCAGAGAATAAGGAGTTCCGAGTGCGAGATTAAAGAGGATAGGGATTGAAAGCGCAGTGAATAATTAACATCGCAATGGAGGAGCTGGTGGGACTTGAGGCGGTGAGGTCGTTTGGCTTTGAAGTTAGAGAGTAGAAATACCGTAGCAACTCGAATAATTGAACCTTGTGCTAACTTATGTAGTAGGGCTTTCAGCTATGCTTTTTGCCCCTATTTCCAAAGGAGAGAAGTTTGGACAATAGAACACGGTTCAATTATTCGAGTTTCCATGGTAAGGGGGGTGCTGAGCTTCTGAATGGAGAAATGATTGATGGGTGGAATACTAGAAATATGGGATAATTCGGTACATAACTTGAGTCTCATCTCCCCAACACTTGCGCTAAAGACACATTGAAGGTCTCCATCAGTATATATCACTCGGCATCTTGGCGGCTGACTAAACATGTCAGCGAATCAGAGCCGGTGACGATTGGCAGTGTCAGCTGTACCGTTTTTTCTACTCGTAGGTAAATGGGCCCTTATTAGATAGAAATGTGCCTCCGATCCATGCCGGAACATTTGTATGGTTTTCGGATATAAAAAGAGTTGAATGAAATAGCCTCAAGTTTCATATACGGTACTGTACCGGGGGATCTGCCAGTGGCAAGTCAGTCAGCCCACTTTCCCCGTGCTGGGATTTTTTGCTGTTACACAATCTTGGCAGGAGAGCCCTTCGCACGGTTTAGTCTACTCGAGTAGACTAAACCGTGCGAAGGGCTCTCCTGCCAAGATTGTGTTAACAAATTCTGTGCCCCAAGGTCTGCCTGGCGATCATATCGTACATATTGCCAGGATCCTAAAGGTCTAGCAGAGCCACGTTAATGCTTTATCAACTTGAAGCTTGAGCAAGATGTCAGGTGGCAGCGGGTGTGTTACGTTTTCTTATGTCCTCTACCCGTTTCTTAGAGCCCCATCATCTGGATAGTTCTCAGAAGGGCTGATTACTTATTCACTATCGCTATGGTTAAAGCCCTCATATCAATGGATCATTCAGCGGGAATGTCAACAGCATTAATATCTTGATAGCAGAAGATGGAGCCGATGGCTACTGGCGCCGTACGATTCGCGATATTATTGAAGGTACGCCATTCCACCTGTGTATCCTAATGTCCATCATGTTGGGGACGAATACTGATCGGCGGCCAGGCCATGCTGAGGAGGGATCGACGAGGGCCGAGCAGAACAAGCGTACTGAAGGGCATGTCCAAACTCAACCAGGGGGTTCAAACCCAGTCCAGGCCAGTAGGCCGGTTGTGAACAATATTCCAGGGAATTTTCCCTCCTTCCCTGGAGGGGCTTTATTAGGCGGTAGGTTGCTGCGACTCCTGGATGATTATGAAAACCTACCATCTCATTACCTGATGGACAGAACCTGGAGGTAGTGCCTCAGAGCCCGCACCAGAAGGAACTGTAGCCTATGGTGACCCTGCTAGGGAACTGCCTTCTTGGAAATTGGATTACATCATTGGTAGCGGCACCCTCGGGACTATATTCTTGGAGAAGGTCCAGACGCGCGAAATGGAGTCCCCTGAGTTATGGGCGGTGAAGAGGATACCACGGACCTTGCCAAACTTCCCTTCCAAGCGGTTTCAGAATGAGATCAAGAATTTTCAGGCATTATCAAATGTATGTTTTGCCCAGCCGTGCGTCCTTTTACCATGGGCATTGGTCTAGTTCGGCCTGTGGGAGGTTTTGTCTGACGTATGGACAGTATGAGTGGTTCGTCAAGTTCATTGCTTCTTATGAGGATGCTCACTGCCTGTACATTGCTATGGAGTATATCCCGATAGGGGATATGTCGAAAACTTTTAAGAATGGTTATCGGTGGAAGGAAGGTGATGCGAAGGTGGTAATTGAGCAGTTGCTCCATGGATTGGCAGTAATGCATAAAGAAGGGATCATACATCGCGATCTGAAGCCTGAGGTCTCCACTCTCCCTTGCCCAAAGCACTGCAGTCAAAACTTAATAGTAGCTAGAATGTTTTTCTCCGCCTTCCAGTGGATGAGGCCCCCATCCTCCAGGTAAAAATCGGTGACTTCGGCACCTCCAAGCGTATCGCACTCTTCAACCCCGGCACGTGCCTAATGACCACCGCTGGGACACTAGGGTACATGGCGCCCGAGGTGGATGACACATTGGTACCCAAGACGAACAGTGTGGATGTCTGGTCCCTTGGGTGTATCTTGTACCGGATGGTCGCCGGTAGCCCCCTATTCAACAGCCGTTGGGAACTATATAAGTACGCTATTACCGCATCCTCCCCTCCCCTGGCCATCAAAAACAAAGGCTTCAGTCTCCCCTGCCAGGACTTCCTTCGTAACGTCCTGCAACCGAGCCCAGAGAATCGGCCAAGCGCTGAGGGTTGTCTGAACACGGCTTGGATTATTAACAAAGCACCTGGGTCGGCACACTCTATTGGAAGGGGTCTCTACACGAGATTGTCTAAGGTTCAGCTTAGGGCGCCCAATATAGATTCGCTCTCGGACATGATTGCAAATTTGGCGGCAGATAACGCTCCCTCAAGAAGTCCGTCATCTGGTGACATCAGTGACTGGGGGGAAATATTCAGAGGTAGGTGGCTGTGACTCTTGTGGATGATGAAAACCTAACATCTCACCTCGGATGGACAGATTGGATGTTTAATTACAAAATTGGCGTTGGCACCTTTGGAACTATATTCTTGGAGAAAGTACAGGCTCGTGGAATGGAATACCCTGAGTTATGGGCGGTCAAACGGATGCCACGGAACTTGTCAAACTTCCCTTCCAAGCAGTTTCAGTATGAGATTAAGAATTTGCAGGCATTATCAAATGTATGTTTTTGCCTAAACGCGCGCCCTTTTATAACGGGCATTGGACTCATTCAACTTGTGGGAGGTTTGTCTAACGTATGGACAGTCCGAGTGGTTCGTCAAACTCATCACTTCCTATAAGGACGATAACTACCTGTACATTGCGATGGAGTATATTGCCATAAGGGATTTGTCGAACACCTTTGCGAATGGTTATCGGTGGAATGAAAGTGATACAAGAGTGGTAATCGAGCAGTTGCTCCACGGATTGGCAGTGATGCATAAAGAAGGGATCACACATCGCGATCTGAAGCCTGAGGTCTACACCCTCCCTTGCCCACAACACGGTAGTTAAAACCTGATGATTGCTAGAACGTATTCCTCTGCCTCCCAGAGGATGGAACCCGCATCCTCCGTGTAAAAATCGGTGACTTTGGATCATCAAAGCGCATTACACCCTCTGACTCCTCCACGTGCCTGAGGACCACCGTTGGCACGCTACACTACATGGCACCCGAAATAGATGATACGATGGTACCCAAGACTAACCGTGTAGACATCTGGTCCCTCGGGTGTATCTTGTACCGGATGTTCGCCGGCAGCCCCCTATTCCCTACCCGCTTCAGCACATTTAAATACATTATGACTGGATCCTCCCTGCCTCCAGAGGTCGAAAAGGCAGGCTTTAGTGTCTCTTGTGTGAACTTCCTCCGTGACGTCCTGCAGCCGGAGCCAGGGGACCGACCGAGCGCCGAAGATTGTCTTAAGAAGGCCTGGATCATGAACAAAAATTCTGGACCAGAATACTCAATTGGATGGGACCTCTACAGCACGTTGTTTAAGATTAAGCTTGCAGCACCCAATGTAGATACATTCTCGGAGATGGTTGCTGATCGGGTGGCGGAAAACGCTTCTGCAAGTAGTAGTATTATGGGTACCGGCGCTAGTGTCAGATCCGAAAGTGGCACGACGTGGTCCACGGGGACTTTTGGCAGCACGGGCACCCTTGGTCCCTATTAGGCCGTTATGAGGGGGGATTGGGGGCTTCATTGGCACCCATTCCTTCATTCACCGCATGAAGGCCTTTGGCGGTGGGAAATACAAGTGGGGAATATCCTGCCCATTCTTGTTTGGGGTGGGATCGTATTGGTAAACAGTTGGGGTTAGTGGTGGTTGAGGAATGTTAAGCTTGATTAGAAGAGTTTGGATAACAGAGATCGCGAGTTTGCCATGTTTCTGGAAGGCAAGTGAGGGTGGCTTGGCTATTTACCTGTTCGTTGCGTTAGTTTTTCATAGTGCTTTCTGTAGCTAATTGGGTTGTGCGCGTTTGGGTGTATGAATTGAGGTATGGAATATTTGGCGGAGAAGGAAATGTTTTTGTGGTTGGACTAGGGTGTTTTAAATGGAAGCTTCAAGATATTCGTGTTCACCTTGGGGTTAGATTACTAGGAGAACAGTGGGAGTCAGGATTATTGAAATAAGTCTTTGCTCATGGGAGAGGTAACGGGGGGGAGCTAATATAGCTGTTGTTGCAGCTGCAGGAATTGGTTTGCACACTTCGTGATAGTAAGGGCTAGAAAGCCCATCACCATCAGGATAAAATGGGAAATCACTTCCGCAACCAAACCCCGCGTCTGGCACAGATTTGAGCAGTTGGCGGAACAGGCAGACATCACAAATTGACCGAGTGATTTCCCATGATCACAGGTCAATTCCTTAGAGCAACCTTGTGGGCGATTTGCCCATCGCATACCTAGAAACTTGGATAATTGAACCGTGTGCTATGTTGTTGGGCTTTCCTCTCTCATTGAGGTCAAGAAAAGTTGTCCCCCTATCTCTGAAGGGGGAAAGGAGATGTATTTCCGCTGTGTTTTTTGCCCCCTTTCCGGAGAAGGGAGTTCTGGACTTCATAGCACACGGTTAAATTATTCAAGCCCCTACGGTAGGCCAAATCGTTGTGACTACTGCCTGAGCGGGTTGAATAGGTTGCGAGGCCTGTGTTATAGTGCCTTGCGTTCTTCGGCCAGAGTGCCCGAGCGCGAGTGGAAAGAGGACAAGGATTGGAAGAGCACTGAATAATTAGCGTCGGAGTGGGAAAACTGGTGGGACTTGAGATGGGTTTGTTTGTCTTTGAAATTAAAGAACAGGAATGGGGAGGATTCGTGGCTCTTAGATGGATGAATGATTGATAGATTGGGTATTAGATTAGGTAATGACCTAGGACATAGTGACTGCGGTGGACTGAGGTAAAGCGCAAAGTAGATACTAGAACCTGAGGTAGGAATAGTGTGGTATATTGTTCATATATCAGCCTATTATAATTTATAATATTTTCTAATTATTTCCTTACACCATCCCAGATCCATGTATCTTTATTGAGATTGTCTTGGCAGGTTTTCAAGGCTAAAAACAGTTTGCACTTATTAATTATTAATATGATAGGATCTTCAAACTTGAATTGAGCTAGTATTATTACTGTATCTACCATTTATAAAATTTAAAAGTGTACTGTATAAATCCAAAATAAGAGTAATAATAAAGCTAAGGAAGGGAGAAGAAGCAATATTACAAGCTATGCTATTTTATGATTAAAATACTGAGTTTAGTAGGTGCACCTTAGGAATTGTGGGAGCTGAGGTAAAGAAAAAAAGTATAAAAGTAACCTATTCTGACTCAAGTCATATTCAATTAGAAAAACTTTCGGTGTGGGGGAAAAACTGAGGGTGCAAGACATGATTATCTTAGAGCATTTTTTATGATAATATTATACTCTCCTCCCCTTTTGTTTAATTTTTTCATTTCTCCATAGCATTAAATTTTATTCTATAAAAATTCTTGATTTATTATTTGGTGTTATAAGTTAATATTTGCGATAGCAAAGTTGGTTGATCGCTACTCTTATTTTTGGCGTTTCCCGACCCCAAAAAAATTACCCTACACCAACTCCTGTTTTTCCTGGTTTCACACCTTATTTGCCTTCGGTGCTCATTGTCTAATTATTTAAGATCTTATGATGTATCGTACATGATCAGGGCATGCCTAGGAGTGCCAAGGGATGCCAAGGTTTATCTTATCCTTGTGATCGCAAAGATACGGTATCTTGAGAGATCCATGAAACAACGAATTCCAAGGTTACGATGAATAGCGGTGAGAACCTTACATCGCAACTAAGACCTACCGAACTAGGCATAAGTCCCAAAGCTCTTAAATACAGAAATGGAGGTCAACAATACCCCTGTTCGCGGACTGCCAACTTGGAGGTTGAATTACACAATCGGCAGTGGTGCTTTCGGAACTATATTCTTGGAGGAAGTTCAGACGCGTGAGATGGAGTCCCCTAAGTTGTGCGCTGTGAAGAGGATTCCAAGGGCTATACCAAACTTCCCCGCCAAGCGGTTCCAAGAGGAGGTAAAGAATCAACAGGCATTATCAAAGGTATGTTTTGCCCAAACTCACATGCGTTGATTACGGGCGGCTGCCTCTGTAAACTTGTCTCAGGTCCTGTCTGACAAAGCGATAGTATGAGTGGTTCGTCCAATTCTACGACGCCTGCGAGGACCTGCATTACATGTACATTGCGATGGAGTATATCCCCATAGGAGATATGTCGAAGACCTTTTTGGATGGCTATCGATGGAATGAATGTGATACGAAGGTGGTAATTGAACAGGTACTCCGTGGGTTAGCGGTAATGCATAAAGGAGGGATCATACATCATGATCTGAAGCCCGAGGCTTGGCCCCTTCCCCAAATACAGCTGTCAAAAGCTAATAGTGCCTAGAATATATTTCTCTGCCTCACAGGGAATGAGACCCATATCCACATTAAAATCGGCGACTTTGGCACATCAACGTCCATCCCAATGTCCAACACCGCCACGTACCTAGCGACCTCGGCGGGCGTACCAGACTACATGGCGCCTGAGGTGAATGAGGGATCTATACCCATGACTGATAGAGTAGACATCTGGTCCCTTGGGTGTATCTTGTACCGGATGGTCACCGGCAGCCTACTGTTCCACGACCGCCGTGACTTATTGGTGTATGGCATGCTGAAATCCTCCCCGCCCCCCGTAGTCCAGAAACGAGGCTTCAGTGTCGCCTGTGAGGATTTTCTCCGTGACGTCCTGCAAACAAGTCCGGGGGATCGACCGAGCGCGGAGGGTTGTCTCAAGACGGGCTGGATCACCAGCGGAGATCTTGGATCCGGGGGCCGTCTTGGATCGGACATCTACAGGAGGTTGTCTAAGATTGCACTGGCAGCACCTGATATAGATACGTTCTCGGATATGGCTGCCCATCAGGGGGCTGGTAAAACAACTGCGCCCAGTTCGGAGACTTGTCACAGCAGTGGCTCAGGGGCAGCATTGAGAGGTAAACTACTCTGTCTCCAGGATGATGGCGAAAAACTAACAACTCGTCGCCTGGTGGACAGAACCTTTGAGTAGAGCCCCATTACCCGCTCCTAGCCATGTAGAAGTCTACCGTGCCCCTGTTAGGGAACCGCCAGCTTGGAGGTTGAATTACAAAATTGGCACTGGCGCCTTTGGAACAGTATTCTTGGAGAAAGTCCAGACCAGTGGAATGGAGTCTCCTGAGCTGTGGGCTGTGAAGAAGATATCGCGAGCTTTGCCAAACTTCCCTTATAAACAGTCTCAAGCTGAGATCAAGAATTTACAAGCATTATCAAACGTAAGTTTTGTCCAAACTTGCCTCCTTCCACGATAGGCATTGGTCTTATCTGATATGGGAGGTTTTTTCTGATGTTTCCACAGTACAAATGTTTCGTAGGATTCCACTCCTCCTATGAGGACGTTGACTATGTGTACATTGCCATGGAGTATATTCCTATTGGCGATATGTCAAAGACCTTTGCCGATGGATACCAGTGGAACGAAAGTGATACGAAGACTGTAATCAAGCAGTTGCTCCAGGGGCTAGCAGTAATGCATAAAGAGGGTATCACACATCGCGATCTAAAGCCCGAGGTCTGCACCCCCACCCATCCCCAGCACAAGCCCGAGCTAATATCCCCTAGAATATATTCCTCTCTCTCTCCGAGGATGAGACCCAAGCCCTCCATGTAAAAATTGGCGACTTCGGTACCTCAAAGCACATCCCACTCTTCAATGCTTCCACTTACCTAAAGACCACCACTGGCACGCTCGGCTACATGGCGCCCGAAATGCTAGATACTTCGAAACCCAAGACCAATAGGGTAGACATCTGGTCCCTTGGGTGTGTTTTGTACCGGATGTTTGCTGGCTGCCTACTGTTCAAAGATCCATCCGAGGCATTGCGGTATGCCATAACCGCACACGCTCCATCCCTAGCACTTGGGAACAGAGGCATGAGTCCCACCTGTGTGAAATTCCTTCAGAACGTCCTACGGCCAACCCCAGAGGATCGACCGAGCGCCGAGGCTTGTCTGAAGGGTGCCTGGATTGTGAACGACGTCCTTGGATCCGAGCACTCTATTGGAGAGGACCTATATACGAGGCTGCTTAAGATTAAGCTAGGAGCGCCCAATATGGATAACTTCTCCGATATGGTTGCCGGTCTGGGGGCCAATAACCCTTCCGTGCGGAGTTCGTCCACAGTGGAGAGGCCAGTGAAGACACGACGGCTAGCGTACGGAGATCTGAAGGGGGTTTCGATCATGGGAAATCTTAGTTCCCACCAGGCAACCGTGAGAAGCTGGGGGCTCAAGGAGAGAGTTTCCCTCTTTTTCGTTTTCACGATTGCGTTTTTTCTATTTCACATTGCATTGTCACTTGGCCGGGAGAGGTGAATCATGCACTATAAGTTGCCGCTTTGTGACAGGATGATGGTGTTGGGTATTGTAGGGTACATGGAAACACCCTCCTTACATTATGGTGAATGTATGACGGCGCTAAGGGCAAACTATGGGGCTGCACATGTTTGTTAGAACCATTTAGTTAGCAGACTTGTGCTTCAGAATAAACAGAATTCCTTCTCCCCTTCTTGATGTGTGAGTTCGATGGTGTTCCTCCGTTGTTCGTGCGGAATCGTGCCTCCCCATCTATATACTGCTACTCTACAACAGTGCGGGAGTGTCCTAACCACCAGCGCTAACCCTACACTTCTTGGCCATACTCCAACAGGGAGGTGAGTCTCTGTATATCTAAACCCATAGTTTTTATTCTAACTATCCCGTGTCTCTGAGACACGGATACATAGTACAGCCCCTAGTCAGAAGTGTTCGTGAAAGCTTAGTAAGCAACCTCGCCAAATGCCACATCACCGAGTACTGTACATCGCGACCATACTTTCTACTGTACTCAACAGCCACGATCCTCCTACCTTTTAATAAGTTTTTCCTCTTTACCTTTCCAATGGTTAACCGGTCTGGATA
>Ga0307509_10000610_pt1 | contig 60872 bp, 26 predicted proteins | sample 10_EM_MG_FD_202245 | JGI IMG/M metagenome (GOLD analysis project Ga0307509, IMG submission 202245) | Populus trichocarpa ectomycorrhiza microbial communities from riparian zone in the Pacific Northwest, United States - 10_EM | ecosystem: Host-associated > Plants > Roots > Unclassified | place...
AATCCTACTGATTAAAGTGATCCTATTTTCATGTGAAATGAGATAAATACAACAACCTCAGTATGACTTCCTGAATCCTGCAGCTTGCCCCTAATATGTGTCTGGCCACAATAATTTGCCTGAGGCACGTAGGGAGCATTTTCTTTGATCTTTCTGCTTTCCTCTCTATTCCCCTCTTCAAAAACCTGATATCCACAGCCTTCTCCTCTATCACTGTTATCCTTCACAACTAGCTGCAAGGAGAATGTATTGTGAATCCTACTGATTAAAGTGATCCTATTTTCATGTGAAATGAGATAAATACAACAACCTCAGTATGACTTCCTGAATCCTGCAGCTTGCCCCTAATATGTGTCTGGCCACAATAATTTGCCTGAGGCATGTAGGGAGCAAGCTTTGATCCACAATTTTCAAATATTCTCTCTCCAAGCTTTTGTGCAATAGGCAAAACATCCTGGTGAAAAAAGAAAAGAAAAAAATACCTAATCATTTAATAATAAAGCATCTATACGAGTTTGACAGGAAAAAAGAAAAAAAAAAGTTGATTATATATTCACCTGGTTTCTGTTTCTTATACAGTCCAAAAGGAGGTTGACAATCTCCAATGGGATCTCTTTAATTTCGTCCAAGATTATAATCATAATTAGCCCCATAGATGAATATACAATGTCAGGATGGTGTTCCCTAAAAAATGTGCACATTCAGTTCAACAATTATAATCCATGCTATGAAAAAGAAATGCATTATACACTTGTGAGTTACAATCTTTTCCATGAAACACTCAGATTTATTGGCATACTATCATACTTAAATAAAATCAAGCACATGCAACTGATACATTATTTCCCATGAAGGGGGAAAAACTCATTGATACTTTTGGAAATCTGCATATCTGCCTTTTTTGGTTCAGCAAGCATAGTACAACCGAAAGACGGACCAGAAGGTTTATAATAAAGGATACAATTCTTAAGTAACAGAAGCATGAAGAGTGACAAAAAAAAGCATTGCAATATGAATCATTGCCAACAAGCTATGCTTCATGAGTGGATTACTTAGTGTGTTCCAAAAACAGATGGAAAACAAAATAGCATTCAAGTCCTAATTATTTAAAACCAACTATATGTGACAAAATATAAAAGATCGAAGACCACCTGAACAAAAGCTGAAAAAGTAACAAAACTAATTTACTCGAGAATTAGCTGAGACAAGTTGACTGAAAAAGAAAAAATTTGCACTCGGTCAATCTCACCTTATATTTGTCAAAAAATGTTTAAACATCTCTATGATCAAGGAATAACATTGAAGATCCACCATCAAAACGCATGATCTGACATTTGCAAACTTTTCTAGAATCAAAACCCTTTTATGGTATGAAGGGCTTGAGGTGTCAGATATATTTTCAAATGAAGCTACAATCAGCTGTAAAATTTCCTGTAAAACAATCCAATGTTAGATAAAACACGTAAAAGCAAAGTACACATACACAAGACTATGAAAATTGAAAACACAGTCAGTTTAAAGTATCTTGGCGTATGCACAAGACTATGCAATTACAATCATGCACCAAATAAATTCTTAGTCCCTTTGGAAATAGAAACATGAGACACGTAAAGGGGTAGGTACCTTCATTTGTTCATCATCATATGAAAAAGTTTGTGCCGTTATTATTAAAATATGATTGAAGCATGATGCAACAGAAACTTTCACATCCACATCCGAATGATTCAAAAGTTCTTTGGCCATAAGTGCCTTCATTGCAAGCTCTACTGCCCTTTGCATTGATTTGGAAGGAGACTGATTCACTCTCTTTAAACAATCCTCAAGTTTCTAAGAAAAAGGAAAAGAAAACAAAAGGAAAATGAATGAGACAATGCATTTGCATCTGCATTTAAACAGAGAGAGACAAGAAGAATTGAGCTTAACAGATAGTAAATAGAGGGTAATAGATAAAACACTCCAACCGACATCTTCACCTCGGAGGTTGAGACATTTAACTTTTAAGTATTGTGTGACATTTCCCAGTACAAGTCGGATAATCAACAAGATTACTAGGAACCTCAGGTTGATCAAAATTATTGACAGTCAAATAACCAAAAGAAGTCCAAAACGTATTCTAGATTGCATTCAAACTGAATATTGGCATAACCACAGCAGGACAAACTTCAACCAATTCCATTTCAAGAACTTTATTTTACTTCAAGTTGGACTCAAAACCCAAAATTAAAGTGTACATGCAACATCAACCTCAGAACACCCTTGTAACTTTAAAAGAAATGCAGTGCAAAATTGGAAAAGAAAAGTTTATAATATCAACCAAACCAAAGCTTACAAGAAGATGCACCCGCACATTGAAGTCGAACCAAATTAATCTGATATAGTCACACCTAAGTTTCATTAAACAAACTAAAAAAAAAACACCTCCTAAAAAAGAGCAGACTCTAGCCGATTCAAGATAGTTGTAATTTATTTCCCACCCACATAACAAAATGTTGGCAGAAACAGAAAATTTAATTTAATAAAAAAGCTCAATTACTTAGAAAACAGAAACCCTAAAACACACCCTTTATTACTCCAAAAAAAAAATTACAGGAGAGAAAGAGTAAAGTGGAGAGATGATAAAAGGAAAAAAAATTACCTCAAGCAAAAGAAGGAGTTGTGAAACGGAAGATGGAGATGAAAGAAGTGCATATCCAGCCAACTTGATTTCATCTTCCAGCTCTTTTTCCTCTCTTTCCATTTCTCCTATCGCCTTTTCTGATTGCCTAGAAAAGGGTTACTAAAAGAAAACAAGAGAAGAAAGATAAAGAAACAGTGCCTGTAATAATAAAGCTTCTTTATAGTTTAAAAAAAACGTTGTACAGTGGCTTGTTAAGCGGATTATTTAAAAAAAAAAAATTGTTCGCGAAGAAGCACGTTGTGTTGTTGGAAAATCCATAACCCCCAACTCAATAACTCCGAACCCAATTCCATAATCTCTAACAATCCTAAATTTTAAAACCCTAAATTTTTACATTCAAACTTCGATTTCATAACCTCTAAACTTAAATCCATGAGTGTAATCCAAAACTCAAAATCAATATTTCAACATGGTGGTGAAAAAAGCAAAGGAAATAGGAGAAAGTCCAATAAAAAATCTAATTAATAATGTTGTTTTTATTTGTTAATTATAATTGTGATATTTTAACATTGATTTTTTTTTTTGTACTTATAAAGGTAATTTGTATAATATTTTTTTATTTATTAATTATAAAAATAATTAATTTTGTGGATAATAGAATAGAACAATGTGTCTTTTTTAACATATAAATATCTTATTTGAAATTATAAAAAACATGTTTGTGATTTTCACATGTTCATCTATAAATTAAAAAATTTTAATTCTGTTTATCCAAAAATAAATATGAAAATTCATAAAATATAAGATAGTATTAAAATCAACCTAATAATTGGCCAAAATAACTTTACAAAAGTAATAAAAAAAAACTTCATAACTAAAGAAAATAACACAATATAAATGTTCTCTCAATATATGAGTCTATCTATATTTGTGATGACGAGTGGTTGGTCAGTTTTATCAAAAGCATGGCTTCCATTTGTCTGTATGGTCTTATCCTTTGAGACAATATCATCAAGATTTAATGTCTTTCTTAACAACTCAAGTATAATGTGACATGTCTTGAGCCAAAAAGATACATAATAATAAGAAAGTTCATCATCATCTTCAAGATCATGAAGATCAACCATGATATGTTTCATATAACAACAAACCAATCTAATACTAAGCAAATACATTTATTAATTCATAAGTAAAACATTTTGGTTATCACATATTACATATAAAAAGTAACAAATACTTACAATATTTTGAATCCAACATACATGTGACTCATACTTTATCTTCTCGTGTGGAGGAATATAAGCTAAGTTTGGTGGAATGACTAAACGTGTTATATCCAAGTACTAATCTATATATTCCTCCTTGAAAATTACAAAATACACCCCTCTGAAGATCACATCTCTTTATACTTTCTACATTGATATGTACCGTAAATGGTGGATCATCCAATTATAATCAATGTGCCTACCTGAATGACTAATGACATGCAATTTATCACTGATATCTATGTCATATGGAATGTATTGCTAGAAATTGAATTGTCATATCATACAATTTGAACAATAAATCTCAACAAGCTCAAAAAATATGAGGGGGACCACTATTATTCATAAGTCATTGGTCATTATACATATAACATGAGCAACTAACAGATCATCTTCTAAATAAGGATTCCACACAACCTATTTCAACATCAACAATGTAATTTATCCAAACATTATCCATCATAAAAAAAAAATGCAATTAGTTCCTGAAATTTCTCAACATTAACAATGCAACTAATAGATAATCTTCTGGATAAGAATTCCACACAGCCCATTTCAACATCAACAATGCAATTTATTGTCATATTTTTAAATAATGTAATTTATCAATAATGCAATTTATCCTAACATTTTTAAATATAAACAATGCAGTTCTTAATATTTTCCAACATCAATAATGCAATTTATCCCAAACAATTTCCAACATCAACTAATTTTAACATCAACATTGCAATTTACTATAACATACTTGGTTAGACTAATATTTATCTAACTCATTATGATAAAATAACAAAACATGTGTTGGATTATTTTCAAAGTATCTACTATCACACCATTTGTTAATAAAAAAACCAATGAACTTATTAAATAATGTTAAAATAAAAATTATTCTTAGTTTGAAGATTACATTAACAACATATTACTTGTATCCTAATGGAAGTCACAGCTCTACCTCCAAAACATGAACAAACATATCAGGTTTCGACTTAATTCGGGGACACCCCAAGTGGAGATGCTCCCATGACCATAGTTATATGGGGGGAAACAATGATTAGTAATCAACTCAAATATTGCTCGAAAAATACAAATACAAAAAACCTTGTACATCGTTTAACTTGTAAAAATAGCAAACATCATCCAACTTGCTTTGTTTTTTCCAAGCTTACTTGACGCAGGTGCATATACAAATATAAAAGGATGTCTAAGCCCCAACTATACAAGTGGAATGAAGTCGAAGTCATTCAACAATGGTAGGTATAATAATGGCACACACATTCCACTAAGATCCGTGAAGAGTTTGTTGTTAAATATATGAAGTATGTATACTCTAGCATACCTGTACAACAACAAAAATAACTTAAAATCCATATTAGATCAATTAATATATTAATTGCACTATTAGTCCGTATTAAAATACCATCATAGGATCTTGTCATCAACATGAACAAGTAATTTAGAGAAATTATTCTAAAGTCATCTCATACATAAAGTATTCCCCTTAAACATCTTAGGAGGGGGTGCTCATCTGAATGCACACTCATATAAAGCAACCTTATTTTAAATACCCATAACAGTAAGTTCTCGACCATCTATAGGCAAACCAGGTAGAAAAACAACATCCTACAATATAAGTGTCCTCTTACCTACTCGAAGATGGAATGTATGAGTCTCTCATCTCCATCTCTTAATAAATGCATTGAGCAAGTCATAATCCTTATTGATACGCTCTAAATGGGTAATGCAATAAAAACTCACTTGCATAATGAGTGGGATCACAAGATCTAGAAACGATATCAACTTATAGAATTAAAAATACATCTTACCTAAATCCTGCGAAACCAAAAAAAATTATTAAATGTATTAACATGATTTATAGGATATATGGTGAATATTTTATTATAATTAGCATAATATTTTTATTTTTTTATGATATAAAAACAACTAACATTCTCATTCTATATGGCTTTTGATTTATGCAACTCCTACAATCTAGAAGGGTCAACCGAACCGAGATCCATGTACTGAGAAACTTTACATCTACATGCATATGAAAAAGCAACTCGTGTACGTGGCATCCTAACCAAGTGACCAATAAAACAAATATTTTTTAACATCACCATAATAAAATACAAAATAAGATTTGATACATAACATCACATTTGAAACAATAATAAATAAAAAAGTAACATGATAACTTTGTAATAATTAGATGTATATGTTGTCTATATTCATATGTTATTTTATTATGCCCTGTTTGACTGCATATTCCATATCTATATTGGGAATGCCCTTTTTTTTTTGTTCATTTAGTTATACAACCCGATTGATTTTCCATCTAGAAGGGTCTAGGTAAACTCGATAACCAATATATTCACTCCAATTTAATTTGTAGGGTAAAGGATGGGATAAAGTCTTATATGTGTTTTTTTACATCTGAACATTATAATGCAAGTCAGCATACTGGGTAACAGTAAAATGATTTTCTACACAATATGCAAGAATGTGTAAATAAGGTCTATGAGAACTCTATTATTTACCACATGTGCATATTTCTTGAGCCAATTTAAATATTCATCATACTTTGTTTTTTTGGACACCTGATTTATGAGAGGTGTGAACTTGAAAAATATCATTATCAATATTGAACAATACTATAATATGATTTAAATATCTAAGTATGTTGGCATCTAATTCTAGTTGAACAATTAAAAGCCATAATATCCCACGTGTAATATAGTCATATGCATTCACTTTTCGTGTAACAAAATACGTATTTGTCCAAAACAATATCAATTAGACAAAAGCAAAAACAATAAAATTATATGCACCTTTCAAAACATGATTGAAAGATTCAGAAAGATTTGTTGTCATATTGTCATATCGATGACCCCCATTATAAGATAGTGTCTATCTTTCTTTTAGTTCATACTCCAATCATTCTTTCTATTTTAGATGACTATTGTCCATATTATCAAACCATGCATCAACATTATGCTTGGAAGCTTCATAATTGACCTGCAAAACTTGAACCCCTCAATTATCAAGTTGTCCATTATGAAGCCACTCAATAATTGTTCTAGGATTTAATTCTTGTATTGCCAACAACAATCTAGGTAACATTTCAAACGAGTCCTCATGTGTACCAAACATTTGCTCGAGAATCTTTTATTTTGCAACTCATGTCTTATAGTAAGAAATTTTAAACTTATAATGCAATTTAATTTCTTTTTATATGCTCGCAACAATATAAGTACCTTTTATGATATCCCTCATACAAATACCATTGACATCCAAGTGCTTGAACACATTATAATTGAATAAATGATGAGTTTAAATGTTAAACTCGATATTAAGTAAATGTACAATGAGTGACTTAACAACATTTATTAAATCATCTTTAGTGTTGAAAGTTTGTCCAACTACCAAATCATCATTACCAATTGAATTTCTATGTTAAAGAGACCAATCATTGCAAACTATGTTATCAATTTCAGTATCATAATCAAATTCCAGAACAATAGACTCATTATCTCATCATTGTCATCTAATATTTTAATTAAACCTATAACACCCTCATCTTTATTATCATTAGGTTCAGAGGAATCATAGCCACATGTTGATCATTGTATGCATTGTTAATCTGAAACCGATTTTACCCTTATCTTCATTCAAATTTTGATAGGTTGGCATGATTTTTTAGGAGATGAGAGAAAAAAGAGAGAGTGGAAGAAAGAAAAGGTTGTAAAGGCCTTACCTTCAATTCTCCTCTATCACATGCTAGATAATTGGAAAGATCTTGGTAGGCCATTTCAAATCAATCATGGATGGTTGTGTTATGCCATCAAAAGAGGCTGCACACGCTGTTAGATCATGACAACCTCTTACCACATGCTAGTGTGTGCATTCCACGCACCAACAAAGTTGTCATGCCTTTTTTTTCAACCCATATATTTTTTGTTTCAATTTTGATACCTTAAATCTTAATTGTTATAGATCAATTTTGCAATAAAAAATTTGGTTTTATTGCTTATAAAAAAATGAAAAATATGAGGACCAAAATTGATAATGAGACAAATTTGCAATTTTTTTTTTAATTTGTTCATCATACGCCTTTTTAAAAAAAACTTTTCTCTATAAATTTTTTGTTTTCATTTGTTGTTCCTTTAGTTTGAACTTTTATTTTTTTTTTCTTGAGAGATTAGAAAGAGAATCATTGAAAAATAATGAAGGAGAGAGAAATTGGTTAGTGACCTTAAATTTCATGAGAAAAAAAGTTAAATTTGATGTTAATATATTTCTCTTGACAAGATAAGTGTTAATGAGCTTCCATATTTCCAGAAAAATTAGATTAAGGATGAGAAAGATTTTTTTAGTTTGATTTTGTGTTTTTTTTTACTGATTTAGTTGTGTTTTGAGTTGAAAAATTAGTTTATTGAGATTCTAATGGTGTTTATTATATTTTTTTATGTGAAAAATAGGTAGTTATCAACTAATTATATTATAACAAATGTGAAATTTATAAAGCTATATAAGTCCTTTATGTCATTTGTTCTTATAAAAAAAATAAAAAGTAAATCATTAAGATTTAAGGAGATAAGAAATTAGAGAAAAAAAATTAAATTGAAAATTTCAAATCAAGATTTCTTAAAATATTTTTTTTATTTAAATTAATTAAAAGCTCATGATGTAAGCTTTAATTTATGAGGTATATTAAATATATTTTTTTGAAGAAGTAAAACTAAAAAAAAAGAAGAAATTATCTCGATGTTAGATCAATACTTATCAATAAAGCCTTTAAATTATTGAAAGTTTATGATAATATAATAGTATAATTATGTGTTTTTTATACACCCTTAATTCATTTCAATCAATATCAATTAACTAATAGGTATCAACTTACATTAAAATCCTTCATTATCATTAAAAAAAAATTATCAAAGTCCTTTAAATATTATGATGATATATGGTTTGAATTATGTATCAGTTATATTTTCATTAGTTTTAATTGAGTCATTATTTAAAAAAATAACGAAATCAAGTGATATATTTTATATTATTGCTTCCAAAAATTAATCGTAATTTAAAAATTTAAATTGGATGTGCATCTAGAATTTTCATATTTATTTTAGAATATTGTTTTTGAAGATTATTCAATAAGCTATTGTATAAATATTTAATTATGTTGAATAGATGTGTTTAGGTGGATAGATGAATGAAAATGTTTATGAATATATTTTTATTCGCATGTTTAATTAGATTCATCAATTTATGCAACAAATAATGATATAATTTATCTCATTATTTTCAAAAGTTGAGAACAATTCAAATTTAAATGGAATACGCATTGAGAATTTATATTTTCTTTTAAATTTATTTAATAAATCATTTGAATTAAAAAATAATCATGTTGAATCGGTATTTTAGATGGATAAATATGTGAAAATGTTTGCAACCATTATAATTACATTCAAGTATGAACAATATTATAAAAAGAAATCATAATAGTTAGATCACACAAGCAAGTGCCTCCAACAAGTTATTTAATGAGATTTTTTGTATAATCGATCAATCCTAGTATTCCAAGGAATTGCAGAAATCTTTACCGGAAGAGAACCATTCAAGAAATAAGGGTTGTGCTTGCTGTTGTTAGATTGGCATCCCATGCATGTATGCATGGCGTGATTTTTTCTTGTGATTTTAACGATCAAGTAATATTCTCGAACCAGTTTATATCCACTCCATCTTTCTGGTTCGATCGAAGGCTTAGGCTAATCCTCAAGGTTGTAATGTGGCATTAAACAATGAGGAACAAGCTGGGAATCGTAATTCGGATGCTTTCATCTGCATCATGTGATTTATTAAAAATTCCTTGCAGCCGCAGTTCCTTTGCCTCTCTTTGCTTTTACTCTTCAGATTCTACTTCTAATGGAGGATCCTGAAGAAACAAAAAATGTCGAAAGGCTACGGCCAAACAAGAGGAAGACCAGGTGGAGAACAAAATGATCAACACAGGCATCTTCATTTGAGAGACGAGTAGGCTAACGGGCTCCCGAACAACAAACATTGTTCTCAATTCCAGGCAGCTTACAAGGCCAACCTTATGCGCTTGTTTCAGCTTAATTAGCAACTTGTGTTCATGTTCACAAAGAACACTGTTCCTCTCAATCGCTTCACAATGAGTTCGGAAATTAACAAGCTAGTGCAAACCAGTTCATATGCAATTGTTAACACTACCATGCTTCAAATAAATATGATAGCAACAAATACAACTCTCATTCGTCTATTTATCAAGTCTTGTTGAAACATTTTCAGCGAAATCGGAAAGTAGGAGCACAGTGCTAGAGCCCACGTTTTACAACAGCCGCACAACGACTAGCAATCTGGCAGCTCACAACTGTGCAGTTGATTTATGCATCTTCATTCCACATCATGCTCTTAGATATGAATTAGTAAGGATGTAGTAGAAAAAGATAACTCTTCCTCGAATATTACTAATCAGCTAAGGATGTAGTAGTGATTATTGGTTCCCTTGTAGATAACACTAACCCATGGTGTAAGAAGGGCTTGGTAAGTTGATAACTGTGGTCTTGACTTTGGTCATCATGTTAATGCTGTTGGTGATGCCTTGTGATCCAATACCACTATCCTTCAAACCCTGTCAACAATGCATTTGTTAGTCCTCAGGGTAATGCCACGAAGCAAAATCTAAGTAATTAAGTAACATAATCTGTAGCATTTTCAGAAAATTTTGGTTCACCTGGAAAGGGAAATGATCTGGTCCACGAGCTGGTGCCGAGTTGATCTGAACTGTCCCAGTTTCCATTGCATCGCTGATCAACAAGGCTTTGTTGATGTCCTTTGTAAATACGCAACCCTGTGAATCAGAAACAAGCATTGATATCAAATATGGAGAGAGTGGGGGAAGTTAATCCAATTGAGAGGATTCAGCTTTAACTAAAACAGAAATGTTGTGAAGGAAGATGAGCTATACCTGGAGTCCGAAATTGCTAGCATTGCAATGGTAAATTCCTTCTTCCACAGAATTGATCCTTACTACTGGCAAAATTGGTCCAAATGGTTCTTCCCATGCAATCCTCATATCAGGCCTCACATTATCTAACAACAAGGGCCAGATGAGGTTACCCTCTCTCTTGTACTGCTGGCAGAAAGTTGCTCCTTTTTCTTTGGCGTCCATTACCAGTCCTTCAATGAAATTGGCAGATGACTCTGTGACTACAGGGGTGATATCACAGTCATTCTCTGGTGGCCCAACTCTTAATTTTGCAACTCTTGCTTTCACCTTTTCAACCAGAGCATCAGCAACGGATTCCATCACCAAGACAACCTTAATTGCAGTGCATCTTTGACCACTGTTATAGATGAGGCAGAAAAGAAATACACATTGTATTAATCACAAAACAAGGATGGAGACAGAAACAGATAGATTACTTAAGATGGCATACTAAAGTGCGGTTCTAGTTGTGTTAAATATATCTAGATCACATGTAAATCAACATATCATAGAATAAGATGTCTATGTAATGTGTTCATAGAGAAATGAAGGAAATGATTTCAATGGCCAGAGTCCAGAAACTGGCTTCAAATATAGTGAAACTCTAGCCACCGTTATTGCATTGTGTTCCTTCGAAAAACTGGCAGTGAAGTTATCTCAACGAATTTTCACCAACATCTTTGATATGCTTCCAGTTTATCCTCGTTAAAGAAAATAATTAGCATGATTTATATTTATCTATCTATCTCTAGCCAGCCTATTGACACAGAAATTTCCTCATCAAATGTAGATAGAAGATATTTTCACTATCTTGAAGAAGTGTAACACATCGACACACACATCCATTTTTGGCTTTACGAAACAAAATGACAATATCTACATTTTCATCATCCCCATGCTAAATGCAACCTTAATGAGATTTATAGAAAATTCTCATGCCTGTAAGAAAAGCCTCCTTTTATTATGTTTGCTGCTACCAAATCTAGGTCAGCATCTTCAAGCACTATGCAGGCATCTTTTCCTCCCAATTCCATCTGAAGAGGGATCATGCCTGCCTTCTTTGAAATTGCAATGCCTGTGTCTCCGCCAGTGAAGCTGAGGAAAAATAATGCAACTTAGGATTTACACACCACGTTATGCATCAAACACGTACAAGGAAGGAGCTAATGAAGTTTCAAAAGAAGATAAATGAAAGATTACCTTATACAGTTCACACCAGGATGCATAGTAAGAAAGTCACCAATCTCAGACCCTTTCCCGGTGACACAGCTGATTAGGCCTTTGGGAAAACCAGCCAAGTGAAAACAGTGTACCATATGCAGGCAAGAGACAGCACCCTGAAAGAAAATTCAAAGGTGAGACTAAGAGGATCAACCCTTCCTCTATGATTAAAATCAGAGGAAATATTAGATGCATATTTGCTTTACTTTTCCGGTGTTTGAAAAGAGTTTATGTTTTATGTCCTTATGTAAAACCCTCTAAAAAAGCAGGTCCTCCAAATGCATACAATTGAATCATTATTTTTAGGCACAACCTCAAGTCAACCAACATAAGGATCCTTAAATTTTCTATACAATGCCCATTGATGGAAAACATTACAATGAGTAAGATAAAGGAGACATTCACGTACCTGAGTTGGAGGCTTGAGCACGAGGGAGTTTCCAGCAATCAATGCAGGACCAATCTTTGAGACAGCTAAGTTGACAGGATAGTTAAAGGGTGGAATGGCTAGAACCACTCCGAGGGGAATCTGTGATTTTAGTGTTATCGAATTGGCTAACCAGTATGAATAATTTTGAAGACAATTATACTGGTGAAAGTTATGAAAAGACATCTCTCACGCATATGCTCTTCAGGAAAAAAATTTCTTACTGGTCATGAAAAGAAAGTTGGATTGCTATCATGACAAGCTATTTATGGATTCGGAATGGGGCATCATACATGGGTTATAACACATCCAACAGCAATGAATTTAAAAATATTGATACCATCTGGTTCCCTGTCCTTCGTGTATCTCATTTAACTATGCCGTGGAAAGTTATTTTAAGAATTCTAATTATTAACTACTATTTTCATTCATTTCCATGAAAAATGATTGAATGGATGAAGAGTGAACTACAACAGTCAACAGCTGCCCCCTTCAACCTCAGCCTATCATGATGCCATTGGTTAATCTATATCGAAGTAGAATCTGAAGAAGTTTATTAGGTATGTAGAATAGGATAATCGATAGAACCTTAAGAGTCGATAAAGCTAGTGGTGACAGATAAATCAATGATGACAGAGTAATGAAATGAAAAAAGACAGAAAACTAGCATTAGCAGCAAGAGAACAAAGACAAACAATATTTTAGTGAAGACAAAAACAATGAGAACCATATCTGTTACAACTTTTAGAATACAGTTCCAAACTATTGGCTTTTAGTTAATTTCTCCCACCCATTATCTCTTTAATGTAACAATAGCAGAAAAATGACACCAGTGTCTATCTAAACGAACTCCCTAACTGTGGCTACTCCCAAATACATATGGATTGATCCATCAGGTTCTAATTCCGGTGAGTAATGTTGTGTTCATGCAGATATTCTTACATCATAATCATTTATGACAATTTCTGTTCCTAATTACACTTGAACTCTTCTTCACCTTATAAGATTTTAATCAAAATGTTAGTTATGTTGACATCATCAAACAAACTTTTCCCCTGCATTTTCTGTTCACCAATGATATAAATACTATTAAAAGATATGGGAGTCAACTTTCTTTTACCTTTTCTTGGTCCTTATAATCATCCTCACAAGTCATAATCATAAATTATAGAGGTAGTAAGAAAAGAAGATATGTGAGCTGAGAATTATACCTTAGAAGTCAGGCAGTACTTGGTTCTGTCATTCCCAGGAAAACTGTCAGAGACCAAGAATTTTCCCTCTCCTAGAATTCTAACCCCTTCTTCAGCAGTGTAGGAAATAAGATCTCCTGACCTCACAACCTTCAACGAATCAAGTAAGAAAATCAGATAAATCATTCCCTTCTATCATTAATTTGCATGGTCAAGTTCAAATGTGAAAATGGAGAAAACTAATTATATACCTCAGTTACTGAATCTTTAGCTGGTTTTGCAATTTCTTTTATCAAGCACTCAGCAATTGGGGCTTTGTGCTCTTTCAGGATAGCAGCTGCCTTGTGAAGAAGCTCTGCTCTCTTCCATAGTGGAGTTTTAGCCCATGCTTTTTGTGCGCTTTTGGCTGATTCCATCACTTTGTTAACCTCTTCCTGTGTACAAGCTGTTTCAGAACCATAACAAATTTTATACGTAAACTAAATTTTTCAGGTGGATCAGAAAAAAAAAATTATGCAGTTCTCCCCTCTCCCCATCATTTCAAACTATGCCAAAAGAAAAATCAACAGTCCCAAGATCAAATTTCCTAATTCTTAACTATACATCTCTTGCTTGAACAAGTTTCTTACATATATAAAATTGATTTTTTTTTCGTACTCTCAGTTCATAAATAGAGGTAATTGCATGAATATAAAACATGCTTCATCATTAAGGAATCTCTCTATCCCCAATTAATTATTAGGCATAACTACGGTGGAGTAGTGTCATTCATGCACATTCTTTCAAGCTCTAAGGAATTACTCCTGGGAACATTTCTCAAAAAAAGAACTGATCATGCATGCTGTCCAAAGAACAGCGATATGGGAGTGATCTAAATCTAATCAACTATACCTTGAACCTTGTACTGAGTCTTTCTTGTAGTTGGGTTGACAATAGATACAGTTTTGCCAGAAGAAGACTTCTTCCATTCTCCATCAGAGTAGTACTTGTACAAATCACCATCCAATATTTCAGAAAACATTCCAGTCCCAGCCATAATTTTTTACTCCAACAACCAAAACAACAAAAACAAAAATGAAAGTATAGTAGCTGGTAACTAAGCCAGCTCCAGTCTCTTCCTTTGCAGAAAGAGCGATGAAGGTAAGAGAGTGATGAATGTGTGGCCTGGTTTTGATGGTGTATATATAAGAAGGGCAGCCACGTTTTGGCATGGCAGCTAGTCGATACAAAAGAGGTTGATTAGATGGTTCAAAGAGTGCCATGTGGGCATTTAATTTCCAACTTTGTCATTACTTCTGTTTTCACTTTTCAGTGTTGAAAATTTTTATCTGCGAAGAAAATTAATAAAAAATTTCTTACTTGTCGTATGGATGCCCTAAAAATTAATAAAATAAAATTTATTTATTATTATTTGCAAGGAAAATGTCTTTATCACGAAAACCATAACACGAACATATCAAAAAGAAAAATTCAAAGTCGTTTTTGCAATAGATTGAGTTGGTTAGTAGTTACGCAACATGGCATAATCCAAACCTAGCTATGTCACCGCGGGTTGAATAAAAAAAATTGAGTTAAAACACATAATGTTCATGTGATATAATCATGTTTTAAAGAAAAAATATATAATGTTGAATGAAAAAAAAATAATGAAAAAAATCTAAGAAAATAATGATAACTCATGTTAATTCATTAAGCTCGTGACCCAATTTATTTGTGTAGAAGCAATAAATTTTAAAAACTTTAAAACTCAATCTTCAACTAATAAAATATTGAAGGATGAAATTGAAAGAAAAAAATTCAAACATACAAAACAATAAAAAATGACCTCTCAAAATCAGGTAGCTTTAACATCAGCGCTGATGTAACATCCCTCTTTAGCTTTTTGAATGCACGTTGGCATCCATCAGACCAATCTCACTTCCAATTCTTCTTCAACAAATCAGAAAGAGGGGCGGCTACTTTGCAATAACCCTTAGTAAATCGACGATAGTAGTTTGCCAATCCCAAAAAGGATTGTAAATCAAACACCGTCATAGGGGCTGCCCATTCCAATATGGCTTGTATCTTTTTCGGATTCATCCTCACTTGGTCCATACTTACCATATGTCCTAGGAACATAATTTCAGCACTTGAGAACTCATATTTTTCCTTATTGACAAACAACTCATGCTCCCTTAGTCGAGATAGAAACTTAGATAGATGCACCACATGATCATCTATGATTCTACTAAACACTACAATATCATCTAAATACACGACAACAAAGTCATCCAGAAACTTATATAGCACATCGTTCATCAAGTTACAAAACAAAACGTAGCTGGAGCATTGGTTAAGCCAAATGGCATAACAAAAAATGCATATGATTCATACCTTGTCACACAAGTCATCTTGTGCTCATCCCCTTCGGCAGTTCTAACTTGCCAATAATCAGACTTCAAATCCAGTTTCGTGAAGATAGAAGCCCCACTCAGCTGTCCATCAAGTCCTGCACCAGCGGCACCATATACTTGTTCTTTATCGTCACCTTGTTTAGTGCACGATAATCTACACACATTCGAAGACTACCATCAACCTTCTTTTGAAACAGGACAGGAGCACCGTATGGAGCTTTAGACGGCCGAAAAAACCCGGTGTCTATCAATTCCTTTAGTTGTCTTCTCAATTCATCAAAATCTCTAGGAGACATACGATATAGGGGTTGCGACGGTAGTGTCACCCCAAGCACAAGGTCAATTCGGTGATCAACAACCCTTCTTGATGGAAGCTTCTTCGGCAAATCAGGTGGTATAACATCTTCATATTCCTTTAATACTCTAGAAATGACATTCGATGCTTGCATACTATGTCCAGAATCCTCACCTATTGCTATTGCCAGAAATACTTCACTGCCCTTTTTAAAGGCTTTGATGATCGCGATGGCCAAAATCATGTTGTTACTATCCTTCTTGCTTTCAGCCACCAAAGTCTTATAATAAGGAACAAAAATAGGGCATGTTTCACTAGCAATTAAAATCCCTCCTAAATACAACATCAACATAATCTTAGCCTTTTTCAAGAAATCTAGGCCAAGAATCACATCAAAATCCTTAAGGGGTCATAACCAATAAAAGCATACTTCCCTTGGCACTTTTCCAATGTTAGGGGCACGCCATAAGTAGTTCTCATTATCCATCGTGCCTTTGCATTCACTGTCTTTATTGTTGTCTGACTATTACTCAATCGCAGACCTAGCTGTGCCACCAACTTGTCAGCAACAAAGGTGTTCATAGCACCGGAATCTAACATGGCAATAATTTCCTTGTCATTCACTCTAATTTTTACATACATTAAAGTATCCACAACACCTAACTGTCCCTGTTACAAAGCATCCAAACACATCAAATCAGTGTCGGTAAGGATAAATTCATCCACCGAATCCTCAAATTCTGCAACCAAACAGTTCAACACATGTATTGGGTTAGATGTGTGTGATTGTCTTTTCATGTTCACTGTCGTTGACCAAAATGGCATTTAATTTTTCTCTTTTTGGACATTCCCTAGCATAATGCGGCCCTCCACATATGAAACATTCAGCATTCAGTTTGGTTTCTTTCCTCGACACATCTGCTTGCTTGGCTTTACTCTTGTCAATCAAAAGCTTGAATCTACCCCTACCAAGCTTATTTTTCTTACTTTTTCCAACCTTCTTATCCCTGGTTTTAAATCTCAAAGGGACAAGAATAGTCTCATCTCGTGTCATTGTCTTAAAATCAACCAAACTATCTGCAACAACAATATCAGAAGACAAGTCTTTAACTTTCTACCTTTGCAATTCAGCTTGAGCCCAAGGTTACAAACCTAACATAAATTTGAATGACCTATCTTCTTCAAATATGTTCTTTATGTCCAAGATCAAAGAACTAAATTCTTTGATGTAATCCCTCAACGATCGGTCCTGCTTTAGCATATTCAAATCCTTTCTCGTTAGCCAAGATAAGTTGTTCGATAAGAATTGTTCCTTCAGTTCTTGTTTTAAATGATCCAAAGTCTCAATCTTAGAATGCCTTATGTTTAGATCTTCTTTGATCTAAGTTCTCCACCACAACTTCACATCACCTGACAAGTATATTGTTGTGATGTTCACTTGTTCGTCAGCCCCAATTTTCACCACATTGAAGTATTGTTCCATGCCCTAAAGGAAATTTTCCAATTCCTTCGAACTTCTTGTACCACCAAATGACTTTGGCTCTGGCAGTTTTGATTTGGACGAGCCACCACCCCCAGGGACGTTTACTACTGCCTTCTTCAGAATAGCAATCTCATCCTCAAGAACTTGTATTTTACGACTTACATCAGCTGCAAAATCCACATACTGCCTAACAGCCCTTTCTATCATTTCTACTACGTACGTAAGCCTTTCATTTATAGATTGGCCTTTGTTTTCAGCCATAGAACCCAAAACAGTTTTTAGTTGAGTGAGGCTCTCTTGAATTATCTACATACCTGATGGCATTAATCCTCAAGCCAATAATTTTCTCAAACAGAACGGACCGTGCTCTAATACCACTTGACACGAGGATAAATTTCTCAACACAATCTTACTCCCAACGTAGCAATCTAGTCTCACACTAGACTTAACCCACCTCACAATTTCAACTCGTGTTTAGCCTATATACTAAGGTGTTTCACACACTTAAAACACTTTCCCCAAAGTCTTTCAAGTAATAGACAAATAGCAACAACACAAGTATCAGAAATCAAAATCATAAATATAATTTATAGGAAAAGGCTCTCAACCTTTATTAATACCAAAACAAAGGATACACAAAACTATTTATGTGTGCCATGCATAATTCTCCTATTTGCTACATAATTTTGGCCTTTTTTTATTACAAAAAAAAAAAAAAAAACAGAAATTACATAGAAAACTACCCCCTAAACAGGTCTATCCAAATTGGACAGTTTGGCTAAAAATAGTAACTACAAAAAATTATCTTCAACTACCCACCACCCATGTTGTAACTTCTCTTGGTTTGTCACCTCATGGACCATCAAGTCAATCAGTTAAACCTTTTCTGCCAACCTAGTTGTATTTCTGCACATCTTGGACAACCCTCTATCCAAGTCTGAAGTTGTGTTGAACATGCACCCGATGTTCGCACACACCCGTTATGTATTGCTGTTGAATCTAGCTCTACCTACACATGCTGCCACTGCCTATGCATGTTGCCGAGATCCCAGCAGTGTTCTCGTTGGCACGCCTTCGCGCATCAATTCAACAAAAGAGTTAAAATGTTAAAAAATAAAAAATAATTTTTTTTATTAAAGGATAAAATTAAAAACAAATGAGAAGTTTACAAAAGAGGCAAGAAGAAAAATGAAGAAAAAAAATTAGGACCAAATTTAAAAAAAAAATTATTAAAGGATAAAATTAAAAACAAATCAAAAACTCACAAAAGAGCCAAGGATAAAAATTATAAATCAAAAGAATGAAGATTGATACTCAAATATCCCCAACTAAAAAGACTACCTTGAAATTTTAAATGACAAACGTGAATTTCGAGTAAAAAGAGAGGAAAGAAGAAGAAAAAAATGGTTGTTGAAGCCAAGCTCGACGGCCTTTGGCCACACACGTCATCTATCTAAGGAGACGACACCAAGATAATTCAAACACTGCTGCAGAAGGCAACGTTTGACCACTAAAGAGCTCCGCACGCGTTGCCCCAAGAACGCGAGGGCTATCCACACGACAATAATTTTTTTAATAATTTTTGTATATACTAAATTATACAATTGCCCTTAAGCTAACCCTATAATTTAAAAAATACATGAGTACAAATACAAAAAAGCTCTTGAATGTAAGGCATAAAAAATCATCTCTCAATGGCGTGTGAGTCATTTAATTGTTCATTAAAAAAAAAAAAAAGATAAAAACAACTCATAACGTTATCTTTAAAAGAAATGAGTCTACTGTACAAGAGTTTTTTCATTGTATTATTAAACAAAAAAAAATAATTGCCCCCTTTTAAATTTTAGAATGACAAATAAATCCTAAATTACTCCCAATAAATTAGTTTTTTAAGGGCAAAATAGATATTTCACAAAAAATTAAAAAGGCCACCTATTCCCATCCTTTTCATTTTGGTTCGCTCCTTTCAATATCATCTTTCCCCAGCAAATTAGTCTAAATTAGCCTACAATTGATGAGATATTGATCAATGGTAAATTTTGCTGTAAATAAACAAATCGTGCGGAATTTCCATCTCCATATCATTACAGATCTTCACAAATTGTTAACTTCTTTACTTTTATATATTAATGTGTTCCTTTAAGACAGGATGGTGCTGCAGATGACTTTGTATCATTAAATTAAAAAAACAAATTATTCTCCTAAAAAAGTTATTGTTGACTCATATATATTACTATATATTATAATAATGTAATTATAAAATTATCAGTGAAAAGAAATGAATTAGGTATTGAATAAGATAATCTTTTAACCATAATATAATATTTTTTTTACAAATTATACAGAGTTAGATTGGCAATTTCATCTTTCTTGTATAGTAAAAAAAATTAATTTAACCATAAAATAAAATAATCTAATTACTACTACTTAGGGATATTTTTGTGTTTTTAATTATTTTTTTTGAAATAGTGTAATTATTTTGATGTTTTTAAAGACAAAACTAATAAAACTCTCACTTAATGGCTTTTTTATTATTTTACATTGGTTTTATTATAAGTTTCGATGGTACTAGGAGCATTGTTGTAAATTAAATTTATTAAATAAAAATAAAAAGAAGAACATGTGATTATTTCATCTTTATGTTTGGTTCTTAACCTTCTTGTAACACCCCACCTTACTAGCAAGATATTGTCCGCTTTGGGCCTCCCAGTCCACCCATGTCCAGGGCTTCCACCCAGGTCCCCCTCACGGGTTTGTTCTTGGCAGCCACACATGGCCCCAAAACGCGTCTTACTAGTCAAGGTGAGCATGCACTTATAAGACCCTGGCTCTGGACGCTCGCTTTCGATGTGGGATTTTACGATCCCCCCACCTTAAGACGAGCCGTCCTCGGCTCTGATACCAAATATAACACCCCACCTCACTAACAAGATATTGTCCGCTTTGGGCCTCCCAGTCCACCCATGTCCAGGGCTTCCACCCAGGTCCCCCTCACGGGTTTGTTCTTGGCAGTCACGCATGGCCCCAAAACGCGTCTTACTAGTCAAGGTGAGCATGCACTTATAAGGCCCTGGCTCTGGACGCTCGCTTTCGATGTGGGATTTTACACTTCTAATTATTATTTTTTTAATTTTAAATAAGCTATGAAATTAGATACATTTTAAACCGAGTCGGTTTTTATAACTATATCCGGAACTTAAGCACTCCATTAGGAAACAAAACATCAATTCTAGATGCTTTTTCTTTTTTTTTTTAATAAGAAAGCTGATCTTACTATGCTTCTATAAAAAAAGAATAGCTTCAGTTTAGCAAAAATAGCTGCTGCATGGTTTCCTTGATCCAAGATATTTTGTTGTTTTTTTCTTTTAGAAAGTGAAAGTGAAAGTGAAACTATATTTTTGAAATTGGAAAGAAAAAGGGAGTGAAACAAAGACCGTAGCTTGAGTCCAGACCAGAAAAGGAAGGTTAGTTGAAGAGCCTGCATGGGGGTTGATAGAAGAAGACGCTGTCTTCACTGGTTGGAAGGGTGGCAGATGGCTGTCATCTCTTATTAAAAGGATGGTTGGGACTTGGGAGGGTGGTAGATGGCCGTCATCTCTTCTTGGGAGGGTGGTAGATGGTTACTATATATATTTTGAAACATAGAAATTTGAAAATTAACTGGAGGACCATTTTGTATTCCTCCACCAGGCCGGCCTCGGGAAACAAAAGCAATGTCATATCTTTGTCCCATTCCTTAAACGTCAAGGACGGACAGTTGAGAGGCTGCCTGTCCCCGCCCCAGCTACCATAAAGATGGAATTATTTGTGAGGTTTCATGTCAGTATGTTTAGCACGTGGTACTTGTTATGGTTGTAATTTTAAAAAAATATTTTTAGTTGAGGTTAATTTAAAAAATATATGTTTGGTTAAAACTATAGTTGAAATTAAAGTTGAATAAAAAATAATTTAATGTGTTTTGTTAAAAAATGATTTTCAAACTGAGGTTATAAAATAATTAAAAAAACATATATTAATATTGATAGTTTTTCATTGAAATATTATCGATTTAACTACTGTTATTACATCATAAAATAAATAATACTTTATATAAAATATTTTTTATTGTTCCATTAAACTATCTATAATTTTATCACATACAAAATCCATCCAACAAGAACTATATTTTTTATTGTTTTATAAGCATAAATTTAATAAATATTATTATTATTAAAAAAAACATGATATATTTAAACATCAAGCTTTTAAAATACAACAATTTTAAATATTATATTTAAAAATATTTTTTAAAACACAATAACTTAAAATATCTGTTTTAAAAGTGCGAAATCAATTATAATGGAAGATATTTTTTTTATCCCATCAGTGAGAGCTAGCCGAAACCTGCAAAAAAATAAAAAAACTCAGCATAAAGATTTGATATTATTTTTCTTCCTTGCCTCTATTATTTTTAGATGGGTTCTATCAATAGCTTAGGGGGTTGTGACCAAGAGGAGCAACTAGCGAAAAGGAGGAGGCCGGTGTGCAGGAGCTACTGAAGGAGATTCTGTCACGGCTTGGACAGATCGGGTTTGGTTGAAGGTGGAGTTGGTTCTACTATTACATATGTAGTGGCTGTTGTTGCTGACCACGGTGAAGAGGGGAGGAGTTGTTGGCTGTCGGCTGGAGGATGGGAGCTTTTTGTATTGTTGGTGGTGAGGAGTTGCTTGTCGTGAGTTGAAGGGAAGGGCTTAGTGTTGACAGTGGATATGTTCTCCACTGTTCACTTTGCAAAAGTGAACAGTGAAGAGTGAAACGTAAAAATACAGAACGTTGGATGAGAAGTATGAAAAAAATGCTATTTTTTATCATCAGCATTTTAAAAAACATTAATGAAATAATATAAAATAATTTTTTTAAAAAAAAATAACATAGTTTATAGGCGTTATAATTAAAAAATATGATATTTATAGCTTATTGTTATTTAAAATAATAGTTTTTTATAAATAAAAAAATATAAAATGGGCAAGAAAGAGGAGAGAGGAGAGAGAGAAAAAAATCGGAGGCACATTAAAATTCTAATTATAACACCACTAGTACCATAAGAGAGATCTCAACGAGATCAATCCAACAATACAAAAAAAGATCATCAACGATGACCCGAATGGATCATACTTGTCACCCAAAGATTGTGGGTGGCTCACCTGACTTTGGTGACAAGTGTTGTCTATTTGGTCATCGTTGGTGATCTTTTTTAATATTATTGTAGAAGTCGTTATTTTGAATAATGACAAGTTATAAGTGTCGTGTTTCTTAATCGTGATATGTACAAAAAATATTATTTCATTAAATTTTTTTATATTATGCTAATCTGTTAATATTTTTAATTTATTGTGCTAATTTTATTTTTTTAAAAAATTCTTTTATCTTTATGAAATTTTTTACAGCAATTATGCTCTTTTTTTCTGTCTTTTTGGACATGGAAGCATGCTTTATAACCAATTGCTGCAGCCATGTAAATTTGGTATAATATCAACACGGGAAAAATTAACATATTCAAATTAACATTGCCACAACAATGTGATCATTCGATTTTGTACTGTACGAAAATATACTCTGCTTGCAGAATTTGAAATCTAGGCATCTACCCTTTATAATTCCAAGCATTTATCTCACGAAATTAGGAAACCATGTGAATCTCTATATATACGTATGAAAACTATTTTCTAGCTCTAATGAGAGGAATCATTGAATAAATTTTACAAGGAAATCAAAGTTTAAAATAAAAAGAAAAATATTAAAAATAAAAAGAAAAATATTCATTAGCCAATATAAATCATTAATTAAACTGGAATGTTTTGGCCATAAATTTATTTTTTTTAACTAAAAAAATTGTTTAGACTTGCATAAAATACCTCTGAGAAAGACTGTTAAGGTTCTAATATTAATGAGCTGGATTAGACAAAACATGGTCCGACAAAAATAATTTTTCATGAGTCAATTAATTATAAACTCATAATTAAACAAAATCTTCCAACATAAATAAAAACCTCTAAAAATCCTATGTTCTAAAAAGTTTTATAGGTAAAATGCAATAAAACCATATAAACAAGAAAATATTTCAATTTCTTCGAATAAATTCTTAAGTTTTTATTTATTGATCAGATGTTTCAAAAGTCAAGGGAATCAAGCAGTCCATAGCAAGGGATTGGCCCAATTTAAGATCATGGAGTGCTTTGGAGAAGGATAAAAAGAAGCTAGAAAGCCCATTGAGAACAAACCAAATAAGTCCAGTAACTACTCAGACAAGAAAACCGTAGGCCCAATGAACGGCAGCCCGTCAAATCTAACCGGGAAGACAGCAGTTTTGTAAACGACATGTCATTAAGTTGCTCGACGACAATCTTGTCGGTGACTCCGATTGTCGTATAAAATCCCCGTTTGACCTTTCTCTCGATCAAATCTCACTCGCTCTCTTCCCAAAATCATCAAAATAAAAACCCTAGAAATCCCAAAATCCTTGGTCACCTCATCTCCCAAAATGCACACAAAAAGCCATCAAATTTTCATCCAATCCCAAAATCCCCAATTCAAAACCCAAACCCTAACTCTGGACCCAACTCAAACCCTAACCCTCCACAATCTCAAGCTCTCTCTTTTACCCAACAACCAAAACCCCTCTTCTTTCTACTTCACCCTTAATGGAAAACCTTTGAAAGACTCCTCCGTTTTACCAAATCCCCAAATCACCCCCCTCTCCACGCTAATTTTACAAACCCGGCTCTCTGGCGGCGGTGGCGATGGCGGTGCCACGGGGGCAGAGTCCAGGGACTGCTATCTCAACATGTATGCTGAAAAAAAGCCTGATAAAGTAGATCCACATGAGCAACGCCTATCGAAATGGCTTAATTGCTCGCTTTCAAATGAGCCCTTGATGCAACCTTGCGTAATTGATCGCCTCGGTAATATGTTTAATAAGGAAGCTTTAGTTGAGGCTTTGATTGGTAAAAAATTGCCTAAAGAGTTTGGTTATATAAAAGGTTTGAAAGATATGATTAACATACAGTTAGAGGTGGTTCCAGGTGAGGGGTTGGGTAATGCCCGATTTCAATGTCCAGTAACGGGGTTAGAGTTTAATGGGAAGTATAAGTTTTTTTCTTTAAAGAAGTGTGGACATGTTTTGAGTGCTAAGGCATTGAAGGAGGTGAAGTCGTCAGCATGTTTGGTTTGTTATAAGGAGTTTGAGGAGTGTGATAAGATTGTGATAAATGGGAGTGAGGAAGAGGTGGAGGTTTTAAGGGAGAGAATGGAAGGGGATAGATTGAAGGTGAAGGTGAAGGAGAAGAAAAGGAAGGTGAAGAATGGGGAAGTGGAGGATAATGGGGAGGAGTTTGCAGGTCATGGCGTGGTGACTTCGCGGTTGAGTGGTCAAAAGCATGGGATTGTTGATGTTAAGGGAGTGGATAAGGTGGCTGGGAAAGTGAAAGGAAATGGGAAGGTTGAGAATGTGAAAGGGGTTAGTAATGGTGGTTCGAAGCGGTTTAAGGCGGCAGATATGGTACCAGCTAATGCCACTAAGGAGGTATATGCATCCATATTTACTTCATCACAGAAGAAAAAATTCAAGGAGACATATAGTTGCAGATCCCTTCCGCTTGGTAGGAACTAGCTGTTGAATGTGTATGAGGGCATAGGGCCTCCTTTATGAGGTGATTCTTTGTTCTTCCTAATTAATTGGCTTACAGTTCATTGTTGTGAACATGAAGTATTGATATGTTGACTGGTATTTTCTTGTATTTACCTTGATTGTTTGATTTTAAATCAAACTTGCTCTGTACATTGTGTTTTTCATTATAATGTGTTACATATCACAAGTGTTGTTGGCAGATTTCTGTTCATGGTTTGTAGTTTATTGATGATCCGGATGTATTAAGTTCAATAGTGATACCGTTACTGGGCTGAAATTTACTAAGGTCATTGGTGCAACCTGGACAAAAGGTTGGTTAATAGACTATTGATATGTTGGGACTAATATACCCTTGTATTCACTTGATTGCATGCCCCCAAATCAAAATTTCTATGCATGTTCTATTTTTTATCATTAAGTGTTGCACTACCTGTTTTTACAAGTGCTGTTGGTAGATCCCAAGCTATTATGATTTCATTAGTTCTTTTTATTTCTGAGTTCAGAGAGCCAAAATCAGTTACATAGATTCAGATGGGAGCAACGATAGAAAGTTGGATTAATAAAACATTTACCAAGTCAACATTAAAACATTGAGCAAGAGTTCTGTAATTTTTATCTTACTTTGCCTTTATAATTATGTTTAATAATAGTGAACTCTTTTGTTTGAGATGAAGAGCATCAAGTCAATAGACAAATAAGGGCAATCGAAGAGAATGGATCCCATTGAACCTCCATCTTGCTTGGCCTTGATCCCATGACTGAGATCACCCTTGACTGATCTACTGCCATTGGAAAGTTAGCTGCCTATATGCCTATGTACAAAACAACTGGAACCGCTCCTTATCAGTCGCTCCTCGGTGTCTTTGTTCGTTCTTTGTTCTTGCAGTGTGCTACCTTTTCTTCTTGATCAGCCAGGATTATAAAATAATTTTGTTAAATTAACTTTGGCAAAAATATATTAATTTAAAGTGCCAGTTTCTTAAAACTGGATGATAAATTTGGGAAGAGTTATTCAATGTTTCCCACATACACCTTCTTTATTCTGACATTCATGTGGGGTTCATGGATTGCTTTTATAATTGGGCTTTACTTGAATGTGAGAATATTGTTTGTGCCCAGTTGTCTTTATGTGTGCTCTTATGCTGGCATCCTAAACTTCCCCCATAAAATAGCCTGCTTTCGTTGGAAATTCATCCAAATCATGGTTGCTTAGGCCTACACCTCTGAGCTACTGGATGTGCCTTCCTTTCCTGTAGTTCAAATATTTTGCAAGCTTTCATTTCTGTCTCTTTTAGGGTTTAGTTTTGCACAAAACTTGGAGTTTATTCTGATCAGGTTTGAGGGTTTTGTAAATTCTAAGGGAGGTAAAAGCTTTGTGGAGATGTATAATTTTTTTGCCAATGATTTGGCATGTGTGGTGTGAGAGGAACTCTAGAATATTTCAGGACAAGCAGCTGGCATTTTTTTCTGGCTTCTTATGGTGTTTTGCCACAGCTGTTTTTAGAGATGTCTCTTGAGCAGATGCGCTAAGCGATTGAAAAGTTCTGTAGCTTTGTATCCTTCAATAAAATTTCAGCCCCTCCCATAAAATTAAAGGTCAAAGATCAGTTTCTTATGGGGGAGATGATGCCTTTGGGAGAGTAAGTTATGGTTTGTAACGTATTGAGTATCTGGGATAAGTTTGGTAGTGATAACTTTGATAGGCTGAAGTCTGCCAAGGATGGGTATGGCAAAGCTTTTTAGGCTGGTGCAGACTAGTTTGGGAGGACTTGATTGAGGGAATTTACCATTTGTTAATTGAGGATACGAATTGTTCTTTTGTTTCTAGTTTCAATAATTTTCTGTTTTCTAGCCCATGGATCACCTGCCAAATTAGTCTTTGTTGGTGGTCACAGGATGATATTAACATTCTGACATTATAAAAACTGTATGATTTGGAAGATATCTGGTTAACTGTAGTTTAAATGAAATGCCTCAAGGCAAACTTAAAAAGAAAAGAAACATGAAGTGACAGCACAGCTATCTGTGTGGATGGATTACGAACCTATTATTAGTACAGTATGGTAACCAGATAGTTCTAGATTTTTTAACCTCAAGTAGTTAATTGCTTGGACGCCCTAGTTCCTTTTTCCCCCAACTATGTTAATATTATGTAGTTTTAAGTTTTAACATATTTCTAGTCGAAACCTTCTTAGGATTCATCTGCCACATGAAGAAATTATGGTTGTGAGTTCACTTTCTTCGTGTGTTTTTGTCTTGCATTGAATTTCGTTTTATGTTGAGAGTGACCTTGTGTGAACACTTGATGCCTTTTAGCGAGGAAGGAGAGTATGACCCAAGCACACTTGAACCTCTTCATTCGAGGTCATAACCCAGCAACTTATTGTAATTAGGGAGAGAAAGCTGTGCCACAAATGGGATTTGCTGCAGTTTTTGAAATCTGCTAACTTTGGTCAAATTTGATTAGTGTCATATTTATTTGATGGATGACATTCGAATAATAAATAATAAGTTTTACTAATTTAGTCGCTTGAAGTTGTAGAAAAAAAACCATTTGCAGTCCCCCTTCGCTTAGTTTATAGGCATCTGACGAGAATTTCAGCTGCTTGTGTTCTCTCCCAAATTGTCCTCCATGCATCCGCAAAGTCCATGCGAGAATTGCAAGGTGGAGATAAATTAAAACATGTTTCACATTAAAATAGAAAAAATAAAGGGTGAAGAAAGGCAGCGGTTCCTGCTTTCATTGAGAGTCGAACTCAAGACCTCCCGCTTACTAAACGGGTGCTCTAACCAACTGAGCTATGAAAGCTTGTTTGCATCCATTTCTCTATTGTAAATACAAATCAAAGGATATCATTGGGTAATAATTTCACTCACCGTTCCCTGTTTTCAAATATGATTTTGGGTAATAATTTTAGTTATCCATAATTAATGGACCATATTGTTATTATTATTAAATCTAATTTATCATTAATTTTAGATACAAATATGGTGCAAACCGATTTATATTAATAACTTTGACTACATTTTTAGGAGCCGTTTGTTTTTCAAAGATTTACAAAAATTTATTTAAAATTATTTTTTTATATTTTTAAATAATTTAAATGTGATAATATAAAAAATAATTTTTAAAAAATAAATAAAAAATATTATTTTGAATCAGTGAATCAGAAACACATTATTAAGTGTGATATTTCTTTCCAGGCAAAATCATCTGCAATGCTAATAATTATGCTTGATCATTAACTGCAAAGGATCCTGAGTCCCTTGTAACAAAAGATTCCACAACATATCCACTTAACCTCTCCGCTTTCATGGGGCAATTTGGCTCTGCATCCCAATGCTTTCTTTAAGGCTGTTTTTCTGGAAGAAGATAAAAATATTTGCAAGCCATTTTGTAAAGTCAACCATTGCTACTGGCTACAACCGGTTGCTTTATCTTTTGACTTCCTCAACCATTTCCAAATTCTGCAGTTTAAGATCAAGTGAAGCTGAGGTTTTTTTGTGATTTTCGTTTCTTTTTTCTTGGGATTTTGTTATTTACTTTCGTATGATTTCTAGATCGGTCATGGTTGCTATTTAATTTATCTGCAACTGGATTTCTGCTGTGTTTTCTTTTCTTTTTAGATGAAGATCCAGAATTTGCTTTTGTTTCTTGTGGCCCTGTTAGAGTTTTTCATGATCGCTAGCTTCGCACTTCCTGATGATGACGTGTACCGTATATTGAGTGATCCTGCGGTTACTTTCACTTACAGCAGATTATCTGAAGTTGAAAAGCAGTGCCGCTCTCTCCTGTCGTCAGCTTCTGAACTGAAAACTGATGAAGATACAAAGTTTAGACTTATGGGAGGGCTCTCTTTCAGCAACGGAGATTGGGAGCAGAAAACTGGTGGGGTACCATTGATGCCATTTTTTGACAGTGGCTTGCCAACCAGCTCTACTTCTCTCCCCACTGCCTTGAATTTGGTGTCTTTTGAAGTCAAAGACGTTAGCCAGGTCCAGCATTTTCAAAACACGGTTAGTGTTGGAGGATATTTGGTAATCGGCATATCCAGAGAGAGCTCGTTTGTTCTTGGTTATAACCCAGCGCCAAATTTCATTAGACCTGGTACATCTGCCCTTACATTTGCCTTTGAGGGGCTTTATACCGAGAATGAACAGAATGGAGGGGAACGCAACTTGTGTTTGCTGGGAAAGTCAACAGTCACTAGCGGCATCGGGATTAATGTTCCTTCAGATTTCGCGAATCGCTTTGGTCTAGAAACTGATCAAATCTCACTTGTCCTTCGCTATCCTATGACCTTCAGTCTGCGAAATAGAGAAATCCATGGAGAAATGCATAGCTTAAATGAAAAGGCGAGTCCTAAGTACTTTGATACAGTATACATAACCTCTCAGTTGGGCCATCAATCGATGTATCAATTTAGCTCAACGGTGCAGGCGTCGCCAACTTGTGAGCCATATCCATATTTTCATGATGAGGTGATGGAAGATGGAGTCCAAAAGTTTACTTGGTCAAAGTTCTGTACTATTCTCGGTCAGGTTTCGTGGGAAGCTCTCAGTGTTTTTCCAGATTATAAACTTGGTGGAAGTTATGTAGAGGACAGAAAATTGACATCCGTCTTATTTGGGAACGACATTGGTGACATGAATTTGAGTTACAAACATATTAAGCTCATATTGCAACATGTCCAATGCAGTCAAGCAACTTCAAATGACAGCCATGGTGCAGAAGTTTCAGCGGTGCTGAGAGTAATTCCTGCAGAAATGTATCCAAATTTAGCACGAACATTGACCGGTCTTTCAGGCTTGGTTTTCAATGCTGAGGGGAGGTGGAATCCTTCAAGCGGGAAACTTTGCATGCTTGGTTGTCGTACTGGAGATGATTCAGAACTCAAAAGATGCACTTTACGGATATCACTCTATTTTCCTCGAGCATTGTCGATCAAGCAGAGGAGTTTAGTGTTCGGAAGCATATCTAACATAAGAGATGGAGTAAGCTCAAACTATCATCTTCTTTTTGATTTAGTGATGCAACCTTCATATTTGAGGAACCCAGTCTATTCGTATTTGTCATACAATTACTCAAAGCTTAGTCCGGCTAGCTCCTTTAAAAAGCGAGCTCAGCGTTTCACTACCCTCAGCCATTCTCTGTCGAGGTATCCCGCTCTAAAAGGAGCAGAATCACGAGCTCAGCTTGATTCGCTCTCCGATGAGCTCCTCGTTGATGGCTGTATTGCCCCTGATCTACCTGATGGTCTTGGTACACGTATCTCCATTCGTATGGAGGTACTTTCGCTAGGTCCACTAATTGGACACTTCCACGAAGATGGTTCAAAGGAGGTTGCAGTCAATACAACAGCTAATGTCACCTTCACCAACAGACAGCTTCTGAATGTCTCAACACATCTTGTTTTCAGAGAATTGAAAGAAGAAACTCGGGAATTTACCATGATATCTTACAGGAATATCTCACAGGTGTTCTTGGAAGGTATATATGATCCAGTTATTGGTGAGATGCATCTTATTGGCTGCAGAAAGGTTGCAATCGGAGGCACTGGTGTAGAACGGGGCCTAGATTGTTTGATTGAAGTTGAAATTCAGTACCCCTCTGAAAACATGGAACATACCAAAATCACCATCACCAGCCAAAGGGGTCGAGATGATCCCCTATGTTTTGGCCCTGTTAGCTTGCTGACTAACAAAACTCCTTGTCAAGACCACTCACTCTATCGAATGGGTCAAGATGACCCCTTATATTTTGGCCCTGTAAGCTTGCCTCGTTATCAAAACCATACATTGACTGTGGCCTATCGAAGAAATTTTGAAGGGATTCTTCGAATTCTGTTGCTTAGTGGGGTAATTGCAATGACATGGATCCAACTCCATTATATGAAGAAACAAACAAATGTTATTCCTTATGTGTCTCTTGTCATGCTTGCTCTTCAGGTTCTTGGTTATAGCCTTCCATTGCTCAGTGGTGCTGAAATTCTCTTCATATCTTCGTCTTATGATCTTGATTGGTATGGGCTGTTGCCAAAAGTCCTCGACTATGCTGGAAGATTTCTTGTTTTGGTTTCTTTGCTACTCACTTCAAGGATTTTCCTGATGGTGTACAAATATCAGAACAAACCACTTTGTACTTCCAAGATGAAACATTTTTGGGTTCCTCACAATAAACTGGTCCTTCTAAGTACTTCGGCTGTACACACAGGTGTTCTTATATGGCTATCTGTATATGGGCATCGAGACATGCTGTTTCATCCTGAAAATGGTAGCTATAAAACAGGAGCTATTCATGTGCAACAAATTTGGATGAGAATCCTAAAAGATTTTGCAGGAGTTGTTCAAGATTTCTTTCTACTTCCTCAGATCATCAGCAACTTCTTGTTGCAGACAAATGTTAAATCACTGCACAAAGCACACTACATTGGGCTTACCTTGATTAGGCTTGTTCTGCATCTTTACGACTATATCAGCAATCCTTTTCTAGACTCCGAATTCCAAGATTCAGAATTTGCGAGCCCGGAGAGTACTTCTGAGTTTAGAAAGTCTGCGGTTGTAATAATAATGGTTGTGCTAGCAGTAATAGTCCACATCCAGCAGAATTGGAAGAAGCTAAGCCAGTGGTTGGAATTAAGAAAGTTGTCCGATAAGTTAGACGAAGAAGTCTGAGATATAATTACTCCAGAATTGTAATCTTGTTGATTATCATGTTTCCTGCTCAACAGGCATGTTTATGATTATGCAGAACTACATGAGTCATGGATGTAAAATTCCTTTGAGGCATGTCCTTTGAAATTACAGCAAATAAAAACATAACAGTGATGCACTGTTTACTCCCACAAATAACATTAGGGATGACACTGTTCATTCTACAAAGTTATATTGGCGTAGTTTTCTGTGTCAAAGTAATTTTTTTTTTTTTTTGTATACTCTTAACATATGCATAGGATCGATGATTTTTTGGTATTATATTAAAAATTAATTGTGAAATATAATTTTCAATTGTAATTAAAAAAATTAAAAGAATAAGAATAAAAAAACAAAAAAAATAAAACAGAGCTGAATGTTGAAAAGGTACATAAAACTACATTTTAGTCCATGAATTCTTAGTTTATGCTATAGTTGGTCCTTGATGTTTATAAACTTAATGTTCTAGTCCTGAACTTTTTTTGTTAGTTTCTCATCCCTAAATGTCGAGAGAGAACAGAGAAAGTCATCGAAAAAATAAAAAAAAAAAAGGTCGATCAAGCACATTCTAGTCATGAAAAAAAACCAATATTTGTATCAATCCGTTCGTTATGGAGAGAAGAGTTACATGGAGCTGGCTTGGATTCTTTGTCTTGTCAAAAAAAAGTAAATCAGAGCTAAAAAAGGTTTTTTTATTGTCTAATTTGGGGGTTTTCGACTAATTAAATAAAGTTTTTGGGTTAGAGGGTGTTTAATACGGTCCATATCATATATTTTTAGATGTTGTCAAGTCAAAAAGATTGAAAAAAAATTGGTTTTAGGATCCCAAAACTTGGACCATGATTTTCCATCCATCGTAGGTGACCGAAATTTACAATAGAAGGCAACGTGTCGTTTGTCTATTTGGAAAACATGTCATCTGATCTTTTATAATTAAAAAAAAACTAGAAAGGATGAGAAATGAAAGCCAACATGCATGCCCTAGCATTCCAAACCCAAGATCATGGCTTTTTATTTTGGGCTAGGCACAACTTGTTCTTGCAAACCTAGGAGCACCTAATCTTTTTTTAAACAAACCTTAACCTTTTTTATTTTAATTTTAGAATAAAATTATCTTTCAAAAAATTTATTGAAATGATAATAATAATAATAAAAAACTAAAAATGAAATGGAAGTTATTATACCCTCACTATTCATTGGAATAGTGAATTGATAAAATTGTCATTGACCTAAGAAAAACTTTGAACTAGCTATTAGAGGCAAGGTGTTATTTTCACCATGATACAATTATTTTTAACAATTTAAGCAGGGTTAGATTAATCATTTTATTTTTTTCACTTTAAAGACAAAATTAACATAACTCTCTCACAAATATTTTTTGTCCTTTTACATTGATTTTATTGTTAACTTAAAGGTTACTCAGGATATTACTGTAATTGATCATATATTAAATACAGCGAATGGATAGCCTCTACGCCCTTTGGTAGATATGTGTGGAGTCATTCGGCCACCAAACATTGTCTTCCACGATGACGTTTGAAAGGTCTTGATGCCTCTTACCTAATGAGACGGCACGTGCAACGAACGCGTCTCTAGTTTGGCATCTCAACCATTTTTTTTTCTTTTTTTTTTCTTTTTCTGCTCGTCGAATCTAGTGCTATCCTCTTCAAAAATCCAAACCAACCCCTGTGATTTATTTATCCTTCACATTTGGTCCTTATCCTTTTTATTACTATTTTTTTATTTTCAATAATCTATAAAATTACAAATATTTCTCAATTTCACCCCTACCATTTTTAATCTATAAATAATCTATCAAATCACAAATGTTTTTCAATTGCACCCCTACTATTTTTTTTAATCTTTCAAATTTGATCTTCTTTCTTTCAATTGTTATTTGTTTTGTTTGGGATCATTTTTTAGATTTTTATTTTTTATAATTTCATCATCCTTAGGTTTTTTTCTATTAAATTTGCTCTCTTTTTTTTTTTTGTTGCTATCTTTTTTGTTTTGACAAGTTTTTTATATTGATAAATTTTTTCACGATTTCATCCTTTAAAATTAAATTGGTTGATAATTAAACTTTTTGATTGAATTTGGGTCCAAGATTTTATGGATTGCGAGTTTTAAATATTAGATCAGATTTAAAAAGTTTACCTATGTTTGCTTGGGTTTTTTTTTAAACTCATGTTTTTTTTATCATTATTTTAGAGTTTTGCTTTGTTATTTTTTATGGTTTGCCTTTAATGGGGTTAGTCTCAAGTTCATGATCAGAGTCACCGGTTTCAAAGGTTAACACGAGTTTACTTTTGTTTTTTTAAAATTGATTTATTTCAATTTTGTTCTTCAACATTTGGTTTATTATTAATTTGTCTTCGTACTTTTTTTTCATTTCTTTTATATTGGTTTATCTCGATCATGTGCTCGTGGTCATAGGGTTAACCCAAGTTGACTTATATTTTTTTATGTTGCTTTTTTTTAATTAAATTTCTTTTTTCGATTTCTTCCTTCTACATTAGGTTGTTCGATAATTGTGTTTCATGATTTTATTTAATTTGCTTTTGAAAGAGGTTAACTTGGTATCACAACTAAGTCAGAGATTTTGAGTCTTGACCCAGGTAGGCTCGGATCAGGTTTTCTCAACCTTTTTTTAATTATTTTTTTTCTTAATTTTGTTCCTTTAGCATTTTATTTTTCAAAGAATGAACTTTTTTTTTTCATTTTTCTTTATTTAAAGTTATCATGTTCTCATTTGATTTACTAGTAATTGGTCTTTGAAGTTTTTTTCCTTTTTCTTTGTATGAGATTATCCCAATGGTATACTAATGGTTATGGAGTTTGCGAGTTAACCTTGTTTAACTAAGGTTTTTTTTTTTTTTCAATTTTGTGTTTCAATATTGAGTTATTTGATAATCTAGATGGGCTTAGGTCGGGTTCTTTCATTGTCATTTTTTTTATCAATTTATTTATTGTTGTATTTTTTTATTCATATTATTTAAATTATAAATTGAATCAATGTCTCAGGTCTCAATTTTTCTTCATAGCATTCTTTTTTTATGTTGAAAAGTTTTTGGCTAACCCACACACCACAAATCTAGTTTAAATAACCATTTAGTTATGCAATAGTTTTCTAGAGCATTAGAACTTTTTATGGTAAGATCAATAATGAGTTTATGATCAATTATGTATTACTCTAATATACATCATTTTTTTTTAAATTTTGATCATTAATATTCACAAAGAATAGAATATCTATTTTTATATAATTTTTTCTAAATATGTTATTATTAGATTTATTTATATAAAAATGATCTATTCATGATTTTTTAAAACTTCATTTCACAATTATAATGATTTTTATTTAAAAAGCAATGCTTCTAATAAAAAAAAATATTTTCATAAAAAAACATGAATAAGAAAATGAAGTTTTTTATTTAAAATTATTTTTTTCTTTTTAATTCAAATCATTAGAATATTTAGGAATGTTTGTTTTAATTGCCTTTAGTTTTATTTGATAAATCATATTGTTCATATTAGGAGTCGAACTCAAGAGCTCCCCCTTGCCAAACGGGTGGTCTATGAAAACATATTCTCCTGCGGTTTATTATACCTTTTAAATATAAAACTCAAAAGCTTTTAGCTTTCATGGTGGACAACACTGGAGCGGTGCCTTTTTTAATTTTTATTTTAATATTTGAATTTTGCTTTTTTTTCAATTCCATCCTTTCATGTGATGTTAAGAACAAAAATTAGAATAAAAAAATTTAAAAAAAAACATTAATAGAGCTTTTTTCTTTTTTCTTTTTCTTTTTTTTTTCCATGAAAAACATCATTTTCATTCCAATAGTCTTTATTTAGTCATTTTTTGTCCCATTAGTTTAAGAATTTTTTGCATAGGTTCTTTATTTACTTATATTTTACTCTTTGGGTTTTGAGAAATGAGAAATAAAGTAGCTTGAACATTAAAATAAAAATAAAGTGATTAGTTGACTCTATTCTAGCAACAAAAAGAGCCGGTCTTGTGACAAGTTCCTCTAAAGTCTTCCACATCACTTGGAAAAAGTAGATGATGATTAAAAATAATTTTTTATTCTATTTAAGTTTGTGTTTTTTTTTTTTATTTTTTATTTGGTTCTCATTTTTTATCCAAAAAAAAGTCAAAATTTATTTTTTTAAAAAAACCAAAACTAGTTTTAGGACAAAACCGATTTTGCTTGGTTTTTTGATTTGGCTCAATTTTTTTTTTATTTTTTTGGTTTGGGTTCGATTCGGTTCAGTTTTTTCAGTTTTAGGCTTATAAAACCAAAACCAAAACCAAACCGGCCGGTTTTTTCAAAATTTTAATCGGTTTTTTTCACGGTTCGGTTTTTTCAGTTTTTTTTTTGTTTTCTCGATTTTTTTCTCACTCCTAATTTTTTATATTGATTTAAAATTAAAAAAAATTTATTGTGCATATCTCTTCCATTTTTTTTTAATATAAACTACAAAAAAATTAAAAAGAGCGCAAATGGCGAGGAGCTTGACAAAGCTCCCAAGAACATTAGAAAGACTGATGGTGGGGGTAAGCTATCGTCCACTCAATCAATCATCCTTGACCCCAATAAAATATTGTGACTCTCTTAATTTCACATCTTTTTTAAGCCAGAAGAAGGATCAAAACTTTAGATCACTTTTAAATTCGAAAGATTGAAGGAGATAGAGATAGATATTGAAGACAAAAACCCATGTTTGGTATTGTAGGCGTAGTTCTGGGGGTGTCAAAAGGGAGAGATTGTTAAGAATGGCGCATCAAGCCTGCCACTACTCTTCAAGGCAATTGAATTAAAGACTTCGTTCTTTGGCATATTGAAAGACAGAGAAATATTGAGAAAGAGAAGCACAAGCATGGTCAAATTAAGCGGTGAAGAATCAGGTGCGACAGGGACCGCCACCGCCACCTCCTCCTCCTCCTCAAGGTCTCAAGCTTACCATCGTCTGATCAATCTGCCTACAAAACTCAAATTGCAATCGTCTTCTTGTTCTCAAAAAGAGATGAGTAGAGAGAGATGTGCGAATAAGAAAAAGGGATTTTGGTTTTTCCATCTCTATCAACCAGAGAGAAAGGAAATTGAATTGAAGCTGTAAAAGGGCTACTAGGTGTGTTTTAATTAATAAAAGAAAACTCTAGTTGTTTTGAGAAGAGGAGAAGAAAGATAGATATGGTGGCCGTGTATAAAACCCAAAAAATTAGAAAAATGGCGAGAAAAAAGCAGCTCTTTCTTCTTTTTATTATTATTATTATTATTATTTTGCCTACTCTCCCTTTAACGAATCAGACTGTAAAATGACCTGAATTGAAAACAAGAGGATTGGGGGAAAGAAGCAAGCTTGGGGAATCGAGCCATTTTCCGTAGCTGCTCGCCATGAATACTAAACGCCAGTTTGATATAATACGTAAGATGGCCATTCTCAAAAATTCAGGATACCGTACATGGAAAATACTTTATTTTTTAAAATATTTTATATATTATACAGAAAGTTTCTTTAAAAAATAAATATAAATAAAGCTTAACGTATAAATATAACCCTTACTAACATATGTTTGATTTAGAGGTTGGTTCGTATTGTAATAATAATTATTTTTTAAAATATTTTTTATTTTAAAATAATATTTTTTATTTTTTAAAATTTATTTTTGGTATCAGCATTTTAAAATGATAAATAAAAAATAATTTAAAAATAAAAAATAAAAAAAATAAAAATATTTAAAAATATATTTTTAAAATACAAAAACAAAAATGTTATTAATAATAGAAAAATATACAAAAGTTTTTTTAAAAAAAAATAAGTAACATCATGTCACTTATATTTTCTTAATAATTAAATGATTTGGATATTTAAAAATCAAACTATCTCATTATGATATTTACGAGGCATCGGTTTCTCAATCATTATTATAATGATTATGAAATGATTTGTGACACATTTTCTCTCTTTCAAATTTAATTATTGCTACATATCTGCTTTTAATTTATATTTTTATGATAAAGTTATATAACTTTTCAATTTAGAAATAATAAAGTCATACTACTTGTAATGAATATTAAATATATTTTTATTTATTTAAAATATTTCTTATATGAAAATATAACGTTTATCCCATGGTTAAAAAAATGTAGAAATAGCTTAATCCGAATATTTTTTTTTTCTTAAAAAAAAAAAAAAAAAAAAGAAAGAAAGAAAAATCCTGCCTATATATACACACAGACGAGTAACTACTCTCGCAGTCTCAAGTCTCTTTCCATGTCTCTCTGATCCATATCGCAGCGCTTGGAGCATGCTGCCACCCAGCATGTAAGCAGCCAAGCAAAGGGAAGAGCCTTCAGCATTAAAAATTAAAAAAAAAATAGAACCCTATAACTCATTGACAAAACCCTCTGTTTCCCCTCTCCAAGAACATCGTCTTTCATCTCTCAAGGTAACATCTCTTTCTTCAAGTTTAGGGTTCTTAACTTTTGGGTTTCGTTTCTTTGTTTCATTATTTATAGAATTGGGTTTGGTTGTATTTAATTTCCTTTTTGTTAATAATGGGTTCTTTTTCTTGTTTCATATATTGAATCGGGTTCTTGTTTCCTTTTTCTTTTCAGGGTTTGTTTGGCCTTGAACTCTAAAATGTCGGTTGTGCATAACAAAGATTTGGTTGTTATCAGGGACGTATGGAAATATAATCTTGAAAAAGAATTCAAATTGATCCTCAATATTGTTGATGATTTCCCATACATTGCAATGGACACTGAGTTTCCTGGCATTGTTTTACGCCCGGTGGGGAGTGTCAAGACTGGCTCTGATTACAACTATCAAACCCTTAAGGCAAATGTTGATCTTTTGAAGTTAATTCAACTGGGCCTTACATTATCTGATGAAAAAGGGAACTTGCCAACCTGTGGAACTGATAAGTATTGTGTTTGGCAATTCAATTTTTGTGATTTTAACCCCAATGAAGATGTCTATGCTAATGATTCTATCGAGCTTTTATCCCAAAGTGGCATTGATTTTGTGAAGAATGCAGAAGTTGGTGCTGATGCTACGAGGTTTACTGAGTTGTTAATGACGTCTGGGATTGTTTTGAATGATGATGTTCATTGGGTTACATTTCATAGTGGGTATGATTTTGGGTACTTGCTTAAGATGCTTACTGGCAAGAAACTGCCTGATACACAAGTAGATTTTTTTAAGCTGATCAAGATATATTTCCCTGTGCTTTATGATATTAAGCATTTGATGAAGTTTTGTAATGGTCTTCACGGTGGGTTGAACAAGCTGGCTGAGCAGTTGGGTGTGAAGAGGATTGGTATTTCTCACCAAGCAGGTTCTGATAGTTTGCTTACTAGTAGCACTTTTATGAAATTGAAGGAGATTTTCTTTAGTGGCTCCCCTGAGAGATATGCTGGTGTTTTGTATGGTCTTGGTGTTGAGAATTGACAGGCTTAATACTTGTTACCAAAAGAAAAATATGAAATAAAATCATTTTTGTTAATCTGCACATATGTTCTTGATTTTCTTTGTTTTGCATGTTTCCTTTTCTGCTCATTTATCGTTCAGTGATGGTATTACCATTCCATATCAGTCTTTGTAGTGATGAGATGATAGGTTCTGTAACTTTGAGGGGCTCATGTTTGGAGGAGGATATATTGATATTCTAAGTGTCCCTCTCTCTGGGACTGGGATTCTTGCATGGAGTCTCTCCCAACCGCTTTTCCATATCTCCTGGGAGTTTTTCAGTATAATGTGGCATTTTAACTCTGATAACAAATGAAGCAGTCAGACCTTTCAATTCTGGACACATTCTAGTTGCTTGATTCTGCTCCAAGTAAGTTCTGATGTTGCGTCCTGTTATTCTTGAACCTTTATCAATCTTATCTTGCTATTTATTGAAGACATTCTTGCATCAATTGTGGCTTACCATCTTTTGCCCCCACTTCATATGCTGATTGAATTCCTGGAAAATTTATGGTGACACTAGACATATGATATGATGTGCTAAGTAGGAGGGAGTATTAGGTAGCGACAGACCTGGTCAAATTGTTTTGAATTGTTGATTGGTCATGTCTATTTGGTATTTCGCTGACTTTCCTTTTGTGTTCTGTAATGGTCTTGCAAGAATTGGGTACTTTTTTCTGCCATGGAGGTGAGGACGGTAGTTCTTGATCTAAAGAAGAAGAGGTAACAGGCAATGAGGGTAACAAAATAAACTAAAACGGAACGGTAAAATCCACAGGGCCAGTTATTCTGGCTCTAGACCTGGCGGCACTGTAGATTGTAATAGTTAAGTTACGATTTCCCCCCTCGTAACAAAACAAAAATTGGCCTCACGGGGGTAATAGGGTCTTTTAGTTTTTTAAACAAGAAAATACAAAATTACTCTTGAAGCCAAAAAAATATAGAGCTGGCGCATAGAAGCTTTAACTTTTGATCAGAGTTATTTTTCCATGGTTTTTGTTTTTAGGTGGGCTAAAGGAAAGATTTGTATTTTAATATATAATAAATATTATTTAAAAATTGGTATATTATTGTTTTCAATTTGATATTATTTTTTGTTTGTTAAAGTTATTTTTATTTTTTATTTCACTTTTCAATTTAAAATTTATAGTTGACCTTTTGTTTTTTTTATTCTTTTAATTGTTATTTTTTGTTATGGTCCTTTTGAATAATTAATTTTTTATTTTATTTTATCCTTCAACGTTTGATTTGTTAGGAATTAAGTTTCTAAGTTTTTTCATGTATAGTACTTTTGGTCTAATAACCCGAGTTACAAGTTTGAGAAGTTAATATGAGTTGATATTTTTTATTTTATTTTATCATTCGACATTATTTAAAAAAAAATAGATTTGTAGTTTTCTCAATCTCTTTTTTATCGGGCTATTCTGATCTCATTACTTGGTATAATGGTTAGCCTAGGTTGACTCGCCCTTTGTTACCAAGTTATATATTTATCATCCTAATTTGAGTTGACTTTGACTGAATTTGTTTTTTTTTTTAATCCAATTTCATCATTTCAAAAGTTTTTTTTTCAAGTTATAATAATCATTTAAAAAATAATAATTTATTTATTATCATTGTTTGTTTTTTTATCATTTAATTAAAAAAATAAATTTATTAAACTCAATCTAACTATAACCCAAGTAATTATTTATACACACACACACCAATATACTTTATCTAATGAGTTTATTTTGAAAAACAAAACCATGTGAATCTCTATTGGAAAGGTCTGCCTGTGACAGTTCTAGAGGTATGGACACTAATTTAATTTAACTCGATGGATACAAACCTAAGTCAACCCAAATATAATCTAAAATTTTTATTTGTATTATATAAATACACATGTAAAACATTTATATTTTATTTTGAACACTAATTAATGTATAGATATACCTACATGATATTCCAAACCCGATAAAAATAAATGTTTGTACTTCTTATTGGATAAATAATAAATAAGATATAAACATGGAGAAATCCAACTCATAAATTGTTATTTTTATTTAGATGATCTAAAATAGCTCCCTATTAGAAGATCTAAAATTACCTCCAACATAACATAAAAGGAGACCGATATAGAAATCAAGAGTCTTCCATAGAAGGGCAGATGAAGAGTGTATCCTCTCTAACTCTATGAACCCCATTGCCATCTTCATTTGAGAGGATGAAAAGACTGCAGAGTTTAGTAAGTTCAACGCAATTTGTACTCGAAAGTGAAGTCCAAGGTGTTTGAAAATATAATAATAATTACTTTTTAAAATACATTTTGTTTAAAAATATATAAAAAATATATTTTTTTTATTTTTTAAAAATTATTAAAACACCAAAAAAATTAAATTTAAAAAAATAAAAAATAATATTTATAAAAAAAACACTTATAAAATAAAAAAACAAAATGTCTATTCAGTCATGACTAAGATCTTATGTGCAGTGAAAAAAGGATATCGTTTACTTCACATCAACTGAAGTGGCAATAATTGCTTTTACAAGATCATTAAAATTTCCGTGCTTTGAAGAGAATACACAAAAATCAGACAGAAATTGAATAGAGTCACAAGTATAGCTGACAGGATTGCAGGTGAAAATCCTCGTTTGTTGACAAACCAGCTGAAAAGTTCACTATTCGTCACCATGTTGTTGCAGAAGACTGAAGGTTACATGATGAAATATTCGTACAGACATCAACCTAGTCTTGCTTCTCTTCTTAGTACCTGAAATAAAGAAAAGAGAAATGAGAAAAAAGCCGTGACCAGAATGAGGTGAGAAATATCGCAAGCATGGGTCCACCCTCCACTCAACAGAGCAATTTTTTTGAGACCACGAACAACAAGCTAAACTACACGCCAATCTTACAAGCAGTTACAAAAAAATATTGTGCTACGTCACCCAAAGACTTGGCAAGATAACGCAGAAAAGTAAAACTGAAACAAGTTGAAGCTTCAGGGTCCTTTTCAGAAGACAAGGAAAATATTATCCGGACAAGAATATGTAATAAAATGAGTGGCATTACTAGGTGATCTCTAATCAGATATGATCTAATCATCCAACTCAGCCTGCAAGGCTCATGCAGCTCTCAGATAAACCATAGTGGTCTTCACAAGGACAAAACAGATGGGCACAAAGATGTCGGCAACCAAAAAATGCAAGGGTGGAGCAACCAGTAAAGACAATGTCCCTATATAAGTACTTATTTTAAATTTCATTGATTGACCAAAATGGACAGTTCTACTGAACACCTAATGCATACCCTTGCAGTAGTAATATGCAAATGTTAATCCAGTTTCATAACAGGTTATCTGCAATCTTCCAAAAGCAGCAAACTAAAACTTCACATAACATGACAAGTATTCAAGACAGGGTATGAGAAAGAACATTGCAAGAACTGGAATAGAATAGGCAGAATTTAAAGCAAAATCAATCTTTGTTGATCCATTTGCCAAAGTGAATGGGAAAGGAAACAAAGTAATCCTTACCTCTTCAGCAAATTTTATCAAAATGGTCGTCCTAGGTCGTTGCTGGCCCTCCATAGGTACAAAATGAGCTGTTACTACAGCTGGAAAACCTGCACTATCCAAAACACCCTACAAAGGGAAAAGGGAGAAAAAAGCTCATAAGAGATTCCGCCCACCAAAAGGTCGTATGAATTAAATTTAGTACTTACCCTTACTATTCCAGCAACAAATGCCCCACAGTTAAATGTCCCCATGTCCTTTGGAATTGAAATGAATCTACAGCACAAAGACAGTTCAGCACCTAGATCATAACTTATAGCCTCAAATCCAGCTACTTGTGACAGCAATTGTCATATTATTGAACAAAAAAGGGCAATGATATAATTACTACCTGTTGACAAGGAGCTCCTTTTCGCTGATCATGTATTCATCTTCATGTTCAGTGCCTTTCTCAAGGGAGTCAGCTACCTAACATGATAGCAGGAAAGAGACTGGTAAGGTCCAACTTCGAATTTTTCATGAACCTATATTTCAACCATATGTATAGAAAAGGAAATGAAAAGGGTACACAAATAAAGGATTTGAGAAGACAAAAATGGGTAAAACATGCTGAATTGCAGATTAGAAATGGAAATAAAATAATAAAGAAAACACCTTGGTATGACTTTCCATTTTCACATAAAATGTAACTTACGGAGTCATTGAACTTTCAAATACTGCAAATAAACTTACCTTTCCAAATAACACTTTCCACACAGTGCTGTGCACAAAAGACAAAATACCCAACAATCGTGTTTCCCTTCTGTTGCCCTGTAGCATCAAAAGAACCATTGATATAGCACTTGTAGAAACCAAATGCAATGCAAAATAAAGTTCAATGAAGCAAACCTATTGGTCTATTTCCAGAGGGAAGCCAAATTATATTTGTCAAATCATACATAACGCAAGTTTACTCAATAGAATCCTCCTGAGGCAAGCTAGCCAGAGCTCTAGACAACTTAAATCACACCCCTTGTATAACCACAAACTAGTTGCCACAAGGGTGAGAGATATAGGAGGGAAATGCAAAATGAGATCCTTAGAGAAATGCAAATAAACTACAGTGAATGACCACACCACACCATTGACTCACTGTATGGACAGTGCCTTTATAGCATTTGACTGAATATAAACATCTATGCATAAGCTCAAAGTTTAGCAAGTCACAGATTTCCCAGACAAAAACTAAAGGTTGATGATGTTAAGATAGCTAGCAAAGCAATTTTCTGGACTGATGTCATGATCTAGCTATAACATGTTAAAAGTTATTTTGTAAGTAAATCCATTCAGCATAAAATAAGGTATCAATTCTGTGGACAGCATGAAATTCTAAGTATCCAGTCAGCAAAATGTAGAGCCATTAAAGACATCAAATGTGGAGTGGAAGATCAAACTACTCTAATTTCAGTAATCTAAGCATGCTTTCATGCACTGAAAACGAGAATGGACTGTCACTCCTCTCCCAGCAATTCTAGCACAGGAACATTGATTAAGTAATTCATTATTCACAACTAACCCACAAACTGCAATTCATATCACATGCTACTCACACCCAATTCAAAACCCCAGTCATATACAATCATGGCCACAAACTCTGATCAGAGATACAGATGTATAATGCCTATATTCCTGCTGCCTCTGAAAGAAAAATAAAAAAAATCCAGATAACATAATCACTATATTGGGGGTGGGGTGATGATATTAATATATGTAATGCCCCTGCTGCTTACTGCCAAAGAAATAACTAAAAAGTTTCTAACCGAACTTGTCTACTTCTCATGTGTGTGATTGTTTCAGAGAACGTGTCTAAGAAATTGCATTAATATAGGCATGACCAACAAATTTTTAACTGTGACAGGAGTTCCAAGGAGAACCCTTAGCAATGTGAATACCTTGTCCCTATGACAAAGAAGTTCCAGAACTCGAGCCCCCACAGCATATCCTGCATCCTCTAGCCTGCTCCGTTTCTCACAAAGATTATTATAACAAGTGACAACACCCCGAATACTTGATATAAAAAAAAAATTATAAATAGAAGGCCACGTACAACAGTTACGAAATTAAATTACAGGTGTCTAGAGTAAACACTTCTAATTACACTAGTTTCATCCATTCCTTCTTCTTTTTTTCACTTCAAAAACCACACTAAAATTTATTGATTTATATACTAATATGAGATTAAAATAACTGTTTTTTTCATCAAAATAATCAATTACACATTCTTAACTATATAAAATCGAGCAATTTGCGAGCATAATGGAATTGAAGTAAGAAAATATTGCAAAAACAAGATGTTCACCTTCGCTCTAATTCAGCAATGTTATCAACCTGTGTTTGATTATACTGGACAAGTTCCGAAAACAAAAATGCAAACGCACTCAAACTCACCTGCAAAAAACAAAATCCCTAACAATCAATTGAATGCTCAAGACTTCGAAACAAATGAAAACCACACCAATGGCTTGAGTAGGTTAGAGATCGAAAACTCGAACAAGAAGGTTACCTCTTGTTTGCCTTTGCTGAGAGGTTTTTCGAGGACGTTAGAGTATTGCTTGATCTTGCCTACTCCGATCATGTTTTTTTAGGGTTTGATTTTCTTTCTTTCTACGGGAAATTTTATATATATATATATATATATATACACACACACACACACTATGGTCTGTTTGGACTTTGAAAGGTGAGAAATTACAGGAACATGGAGGAGTGGTAATTGGTTGTGCTCTGTTCTGACTTCTGTGTTGCTGCCCCGTTTCGGTTGTATTGAGCTAGCGGACCTCGGGTCTTTTATGGGTCTGGGCCTGTTGAGGTATTTGCATGGACCACCATCAAATTTATTTCTATCTATCCACTGCCATTCACTTTTAAGTGTAAACATTGTTCTTTGAACAGTGTTTTTACAGTTTTACCCCTCACATCAAAAATTTAACACTAGAAATTGGGGGTATTGAATTTTTTTTATAAAGTATATTATTCATTATCAAATTAAAAAAAAATCTTTTTCTATTTTAATTGCATAGTAAAACGACTAAATAATCAAAACAATTAAAACTATAGTCAAATGACACTTTGGTATTTTTACAATGGTTTTTACATAATTATAATGTCATAAGAAATTTGGTATTTGACTGGCATGAAAATTAAAACGCACAGCGAGATGATTAAAATACAATTAGAAACAAAAAAGAAATTAGCCTTAAGTGGCCATTTTTTCACAAAGATTTTTCATCATTATTTGGTCAATAAGTTGTCGGAGGGTTGGCCACACAAGAATATATATAGTGTTAGGGAGATTACTAACTCATTTAAAAGTGTCTTTATTATCATGATTATAAATAAGAAACAGAATTAACTAACAGTATTTATGACTTTTTAAATGTTTTTTTTTTTTTTTACAAACGCTAATGTTTTTCTAAAATTCAGAATATTCAAGTAATATGGTATTTAATATTTGGATAGTGATTAATCAATGTGTTTAAGAACATAATTTTCTTCTTCTTATTTTAGGAAGTACCAAACTAATGGTAATAACCTAAGTACTTGCAAAAACAATCACATTCAAGAATATTTAAAGACCTTCCGATTATAAAGTCTTCGATGATAGTGGTTGATCAATGTGTTCAATAACATTATTTTCTTCTTCTTAGCTCGGGAAATACCAAATTAATGATAAAAACCTAACTACCTGGCAAAATAGTTCTAATCAAGAGCACTTAAAGAGAATTTAATGATAATGTCAATAACTTTATGGAACAGATAATAAATGATTTAAAAAATCCTTAAATTCTAATAATAAATGTGTTTGTTCTTATATTTTAGTATGATCAATAATCTGAAGTATATAGAAGCTATTTAAAGTTGAAAAAGTTTTGACTCTCTTACCTGGATGGTTTATGGGGTATATATAACCCCTGAAGTTAGGGGTGAGCAATTTATCAAAAAATCGATTGAATTAAGAAAACCAGAAAAAAAATAACTGAAAAAACCGAACCGTGAAAAAAACCCGATTAAATCGATTAGAATTTTTAAAAAATTGATCGGTTCGATTCAGTTTCGGTTTTATAAGCCTGAAACCAAAAAAACCAAACTGAATCCAAATTGAAAAAAACCGAGCCAAACCGAAAAAACCGAGCCAAACCTGAAAAAACCGAGTCAAACCTGAAAAAACCAAGCCAAACCGAACCGAAACTGGTCGGTTTGAACTGGTTTCGATTTAAAAAAAATGGTTTGATTACTTTTTTTGATAAAAACCAAACCGAACCGAAAATGATCACTTCTACCTAAAGTCGTCTTTAAGAAAAAGGAAGAACTGAGAAGTCTTATTATTTTAATAGCATTAATGAGGGTAAAATACCTCTTATATATTATTAATGAGAGATAAATATCTATTACATATCATTAATGAATTGTTAAGTGTGGTAGACCCTTATTTTAATAGCATTAATGAGGGTAAAATACGTCTTATATATTATTAATGAGAGATAAATATATATTACATATCATTAATGAATTGTTAAATGTGGTAGACCATTAAGAAACTTATTGCACATCTATAGATGTAGGGAGATCATTACCTTTGATATAAACAATTCATGTAATTAATTTAAATATAGAGCTTTATAGTCCTAGATTTTTAAGATCAATTAGACCTGTCATGTAGCCAAACTCAGATAAAAAAGATGACTTGTCAGACGCATATTACTTTAGATTTAACTAATAGCTAAATCCAAGTGTATTGAGTCTGATAATGTGACAGATGCACAATAGATATGATTTTTATTGTCAAATATATATTGCACTGGACTCTTACAAGCTTCAAAATATTGAATAAAAAATACCGATTCATCAATTCTCTTATTCCTTCCTTTCTCACATAAGCTTGATTTTTTTTTTAACAATAGCAGACTAAGTAAATTGTATCTTTTTAATAGCTCAAACCAAATAAATTTTATATTTTTAAAATTATTCCAAATAAAAATTTTTAATTATCAAAACAAATCAATTTAAAATAAACCCAAATCTAAACTATAGTTATTAACAGCTGATCATTTAAAACTTGAGTTGCAGGTGAGAAGTTAACTTAGAACAACTCAACTTTTAACTTTTTAAAAAATTAATTATTAATTTAATTTAATTTAAAATCTAGGTTATAAATTGACTTCTATCAACTCAACTCAACTCAACTCTAACTTTTAAACAAAGATATCATGTTGAATACAAAAAAAGATTTTTCCAATAACTCGGCTTGATCAAAACTCTAATTGATCCATTAAGTGCCTGACCCAAACCAAATGAAGCTGCCGGGGCTCGTAACTACGACCCAAATCTACCGCCTCTCGCCATTCTCATTACTTCACAAATAAAACACGAAACAAACACGTCCCCCGAACGTCAAAACCCTTTGTCTCGCTAGCTTTCTTCTCTTTACTTCTCTCTGAAAAACCAAGAACTCTCTCTATCACTCTCTCTCTCTACGATGGAAGACGACGACGAATTTGGAGATCTCTACACTGACGTCTTACGTCCATTCTCTTCATCCTCATCCTCTACTCCGCAACCAACACAACCTCTCTCTGCACCGTCTTATCTCCACCGTCCGATCGATATCAACGACGCTGTCAAAGACGACGATGACGAGATCCTCCACGGCAATCCTCCTGATCCATCCAATCAAAACTCTATTCAAATTACCTCTTTTTCAGCTCCTCGAATTAGGGTTTTGGGAGATGCAGAATCGCCTATTAAAGGATCCATTGGCGACGACACAGAGGTCAGTTTTGATATCGAGGAGGTTAATACTGGGATTCTTGAAGATTCGGGCCCGATTATCCCTGGATTGATGGAAGATGATTCTAGAAAGATGGAAGCTTCTGCTGAGATCAGTGGCGGTGGTGGCGATTGGCAAGACGAGGAGGAGAGTGATAGCGAGGATGATTTGCAAATAGTGCTGAATGATAACACTCATCCTGGCGGGACCATGGGAATTGATAGAGAGATCGGTGATGATGACGATGATGACGAGGATGGGGACCCGCTTGTGATTGTCGCTGATGGAGATGGACCGAATCAAGCGATAGAGGAGCAGGATTGGGGTGGCGGTGAGGATGGGGTTGCGGCTGCAGGAGGTGGGGCAGAAGGCGAGAGGAAAGAAGGAGGAGAAGCGGTGGGGAAAGGAAATGCAGTGGTCGGACCGAAGATTGGATATAGCAATCATGTTTATCATCATCATCCGTTTCATTCTCAGTTTAAGGTCAGTGTTGTAGTTGTTGATGTTCTATGTTGAGCTTTAAAAGAAAGAAAGAAAGAAAGAAAAGCAAGTCAGGGCTTTTGTAACTATTGTACATATGATATGAGTGGGTTTTAAAGTTCCTTTTCTTATAAATGTATGATTACTTGAAAAAGTTGAATGAAAATTCTTAAATTTACTTGATTATGCTCATGAATTTTATGTGCTTTTTTCATCGTATTGCTTCTTCTAGATACGTTATCTGACTTCAAGGTTCAAAATTTCCTAAATACTGCAAGCCACCGAGGATTAATTGGTTTGCAAAATTTCATTCACCTCAATTTTTGATATTTCTCGAACGAGCTTTGGTGTCTGGGAAGCATATATTTGTGGAGAATTTTTTACTCAATTGTTAAACATGTTTCTCTTGGGTGAAACAGCCGTGGGATTTTCATAAAGTAACCACTTGGGTAGATTCCTATTTGTTATGCAAATATGAAAATTTGAAAAGCTTTTCTAATTGTAAGTACTTTTCCTTGGATTCTCCTGCAATGACATTATTGCTCGGGAACAGATGCAATGGACAACGATGCTAGCACCAAGATTACATCCTGTGGAATTTTTTGGCATGCCAACAAACTTTGGCATTGGTTCCTCTTAGATTTCGTGATTGTCATTTTACCTCCCCTGCTCAAGTTTAGCCTTTGATTATGAAGGGCTCCTTTGCTCCACCATGTCAGAATGCCCTGCAGTCAGCATTTTTTCTCTGTGGGTCACAATAACAATCTTTGGCCTTTGCAATCATCAGTTTAAATAGGTGGATATTGTGAGGATGAAAATGACGATCAAGATATCTTTGTTGTTGATGCATGGGGAGCTGTTATAGCTAGGCATGTCTCTCCATGCTCAAATGTGTCAATTAAGTTCATGGTTGTTGTAATCTTTATCTGGGTTGACCTATTGCATTTGTATAATAGGGGTAATGCTGTGGTAGGAACAGCCGAGAAGGTAAATAATTGCTTGAAATGCTTGGTAAAATTTGCTCCATTTTCTTATGGCCAAGAAGATGTGCATGTAATTTTGCAAACAAATGGTCTGCAGCCTATTATTTATGTCTTGATAGTCCCCACAAAAATTTAAGTGAACATTTTCCCTGGTATATTAGAGGTAGTAAGTAGTATTATTTGATGCACCCTACAGTGACATAGGATATGCTTATCTTTCTCCTGGTATTATTTGCTTCAGATAGCCATGAACTATACTGAGCTAAACTCATTTATTCCTCTTCATTCATTGAATTGTCCAACTCAAAATCTACAACTAGTTAATTCCATTGACATGTTACTTTTTGGAATTGGAATCCATATGTTTGAGATGCCTTTCCATTGAACCTTCATAATAATTTTTCTTTTGGTTGAAAACTTGTAATAGCCCCAGTGGTCAAATTGATATGTGGTTTCTCGCCTGGTCTTTTTGAAACTATCCTTACTGTCTTTGCTCTTATTGCTCACTTCCTCCTTGACGCCCAGCTGTAAAGTTCCTTTCCATACCTTGAGTTTCACCATCTTGCCTGTCTCTTTGTGCAATTTTGTTTTTCATTTTCTTGCCAAGGGAACACGTCATAGGGAAAATTATAACTTCTTTGTCGTTGCAGATTCTATCTTGGGCTTGAACTTCATATATTCTAAAGCTGAATAGGTTGACCTTTTCCCATGTTTTGATTTGGGCCAATTCTGTTGTTTGTTGCTAGCATGATGAAAAGTAGCCTTAATTTTGATATGATTTATGTTCCGAAATTGGAAGCTTAATTTTGATGAGCCATGCTTAACTTATGCCAGCTTGTAGTTTCTCCGTGCAAATAAGAATCATTGTTGCAAGTTAATTGTGTATGTAGAGTTCTCTTCACCTGCAATTGTTCGGTGCCACTGGCTTACTTTTGTTTTTAATTTGGTGCCACTGGCTTTTCATTTGTTTTTACTTTTTAATTTGATGGGCTTGCCTCTTATTTTCATTTCATTTCCCTGTCAACATTATGGCTTATTTTTTGTTGGAATGCAGTATGTAAGACCTGGTGCAGCACCGATGCCTGCAGCTACTAGTGTTGGTCCCGGAGGAACTCCAGGTCAAGTCCGTCCTATGAACATGGGTGCTATGGCTGGTCGAGGTAGAGGTGACTGGCGACCAGTAGGAATAAAAGGTGCCCCTCAAAAGAACTTTCATCCAGGATTTGGGGGGTCTGCTTGGGGTGCAGGGAGGGGTTTTGGCAGTGGAATGGAATTCACGCTTCCTTCCCACAAGTAATTTTCACTTAAATTCATCAACTGGTTTTTTCTCTCACTGAGTTTCATTACATTATTTTGTTTTTATCAATTATCTTGCATTTAAGTTGTTTGTAAATTATTTACATCATTAGCTGGATTTTTACAATGTCTCAGCTAGTTGTTTTGGTCAATGGTCCGTGTGACATTCTATAAAAGTTGTTGACACTGTGTGTGTGTGTGTGTTTGAGGCTCCAAGCATCTGAATTTGACTTAATCAAATATATTTGAATATGATGCTCACTGTCTCTCCGTTGAGTTGAAATTTAATTTCTAAACTATGCTGGGTGTTCAAGATCTCAGCTGTATATTCTTAGGGTTTCATGTTTTTCTTTCATCTTTGTTGTCTGCATCTTTCTCTCTCTTACCTGCATATGTGGATAACACATGCAATGCTACGGACCCATGGCCAAAAGAAAAGCGCTGAGCCAAGAAGCTTTCTTGCGCTTAATCTTTTTGGGGGGTATCAATTCTTTCATATTCCCTCCCTCCCTCCCTCCCTCTCTCTGTGTTTGTGTGTGTGTGTGTGTGTGTGTTTAGAAATTCTCTTCTCTCTCTAATCATTATAGTAGGAGAATCATATAAATGTGCTGTTGCTTCATTGTCTGTTACTATGTTTCATTGGGTGTTCTGGCTGACTGGCTATTTGCTAGAGAGGCTCAAAATCTCATGTTACAAGAGTAATAAATGACAAGTTCATCAACAATAGATCAAAGCCTTCCATCTTTACATGATTCCATGTTTGGTAATATTTAGGGTTACACCATCATTGATTTTCTTGAATCATCCTCATGCTATAGATTCTACCTTGGGTTTGGATTAGATGTATGTGTTCTTAAAGCCTTTGTAAAAGAGTACTTTAGATGATTTGATTTTAGAATCTTTTCCATTTCCTTAAGTTCATTAAATAAGGTGAGATGCAGCAAGCTCAAAGGCATTCCTGAATTAAATGAAAGTATGAGATAGATTTAGGGTTTTCATATGAGACCTGTCATGGGTGGCGGATGGGATCAGCCATCAAGGGGGGCTTCTCCATTTCAAAACAGCCTGTAGTTTTTCCTGCATGCTCTCTTCTGGATCAACTATGATCCTGATGATATTTCTCAAGTATGGTGGAAATTGAACTTGAGATCCACCACCTTGCAGGAGACACAGAACCTGTTGAGATGGTACAAAATGCAGGTGCTGTTTCCATAGCCTAAAAGGCTGTTGACGTTGCCCTTCCTAAAAATTATACGAATAAAAGCAATATTTTTTTTTAGTATGGCTCCATTAAGGTTGCACATATGAGCCCTTTTCCTACATTTATGTGTTGTGTGGAATACCATTATCTGTGAAACATATTAATTTTACATCTGTACTTTGGTCAATCCATATTCAATAATTAGATAGATTTATAAATCAGATGCTTCTTGGAAATGGGAAATATGTACCCCACCCCTCTGAGACTTGACATCTTCTGATTGCCATCTGTGCATGTACTGTACCGTCTGACCTTCTACCTCAGCAAGCTGTTTGTTTGGTTTATAATCGCATAAACTCCTATATGGAATAATCACTACACAATCATCCTGCTCTTCAATCTTCACCTAATACACTGTTTAATCCCAGGCCTTGTCATGCTGATGTCTTTATCTAGTGAGTTGAAATTCACTATAGTTGTTAGGTGATACCCAAGATATACTTTTGTGTTTGCATGTCACATAAATCCTTTTGTTTGGTCTTTAATTTGTGAGTTGTCCATTTCAGTATGGGACTACCATGCATTGTCCAATTGAGCTATATGGTTTGTCCTGACTCCTGATGAATGATTATCAATCCTCAATATTATTTTCAGGACCATATTTGATTTTGACATTGATGGCTTTGAGGAAAAGCCATGGAAATATCCTGGCGTGGACATATCGGACTACTTCAACTTTGGTTTGAATGAGGAGAGCTGGAAAGATTATTGCAAACAGCTGGTGAATATTGTATTTTAAATTGTATTATCTATTAGATATATGAATATGTAAGAGGATCATTTCAATTGTGCAGGAACAATATCGACTGGAGACTACAATGCAAAGCAAAATTCGTGTTTATGAAAGTGGGCGGGCAGAGCAGGTAATTGTATGCTTAGGCATCATGCATGCTATGGTTTATGGATATTCATACAGTAAAATAAATCGTATATTTCAGTTTTTACTTGGTGAAGAGGAAAGTTTCTGATTTTCTATTGAATTCACTTTAGGAATACGATCCTGATTTGCCACCAGAACTAGCAGCGGCAACAGGTTTCCATGCTACAGCTGACAATTCAAATGCTGGAAAGTCAGACATTGGACAGAGTGATTTGGCTAAAGGATCTGCTCGTATGCGGCCACAAATAGTATGCTTTGACTTCCATTCTCTTCTACATATTTAGCATAAAATTGGACCATTATTTTTTCATAATCAGAGACAAAAATCCATGTCTTTTTGAGAAGGCTCTCTTGTATAATTCATCTACTGCCTGCAACTTCAACATATCCGTTCTTGTTGCATAGCCAGGAATGGCTCTTCCTTATTGTCCAAATCATTCAAACATGGTTTTCTATTTTTCCTAGTGGGACACTCTGTCTGTTAAGACTTAGGATTTTCACTAGGAGGTCTCAGATTCAAACCTTGGGAGTGATGGCTTGGAGTGTGGATTTAGGGATCGGAGGAGGGCTACTCTTATTGTGTAGTCCAAGGCCCATTGGCCTCCCAATGAACCAAAATAACACGGTTTTCTATAAAAATGTTTTAAAGATGTGAGATTCTCTACATTTATCATTGGTTCCGTGTTGCTTTGAGGACTCAATGGTTTACTTTATTTGCTTTTTAGCCAACTGGAAGAGCAATACAAGTTGAAACTGGTTATGGTGAACGCATCCCCTCCATTGAAGGTCGAGCTCCTCGACTTCGTGATTCTGATGCCATCATAGAGGTAAATAAACATTTGTCTTTAATTGCACTGATATAGCCATATTCATTTGATTGATATCTGCGCAGTACATATGCAGTGTAGATTAACTAAAAGTTTATTTGATGAACAGATTGTCTGCCAGGGCTCTCTAGATGATTCCCCCCCAAGAGATGGTGTCCAGGATGGAGCACACAATGATCCTCAAAAAGATGACTTTAAAGTGAGCGATGCATCTGAAGATGACATGGAACAGACAGAAAATGAATATGCTGGTGGTTTTCCACAGGCCTACAATGGTCGAAAGGGTGGGAGGAGAACACCTTACATGAATTCTGCCCACAACATGTCTGAGGGAGATGTTTTGCCCTTCCATCCCAAAGCACCAGCTCCATACCACCAGACTGGTTCTAGGGGTCACCCTCCTTCCTACCCTGGTAGGGAATCTGGCACCCCTCATGAGGAAAGGTATGAAATAAGGCTTACCATAGTCAATTACGCTATTATGGCAATGCAGGACAGGTTCGAGGAATGTGCATTTGTTTGTTCTGTGATGGGCTAGGGTTGTTAAATTGGGAAATTTAGGGTTTCGGATTGATGCGGAATGTATAAATTGTTTTAAGGTTTTGCAAGTGGTTGGACAACAATGAAGTTTGGTGACAAAATGTTGACAAATTGAAAAAAAAAATGGAGAAGAATGAGTATGGTGGTTAAATGTTGAAGATTTAGGTTTTCTTTTGAGTGGTTTAATGGGTATTGAGTTGAGAAAGAGTTGGGGTAAAAAAGTGAAAATTAGGGCTGTGCTGGCATAATGGTTGATAGTGGCTACTGGAGGATACTTTGGGGGCTGTAGAATAATTATGGTAGTGGCAACATTTAGAGAAGAAGAATAAGTGTTCAAAACATAATGAGAGAATTCTTATAGAAATGCCTTTAACTAAACCAAATACTCTTGATACTTCCTGTGCCGCTGTATTCAATTTGGATAGAGCTAATATGCCAGCTCTTGATACTTCCTGTGCCGCTGTATTCAATTTGGATAGAGCTAATATGCCAGCATCTGCTTATTTTCTCTCTTTTTATGAATCTTTTTGTATTTCAGATATCAAGTGATAGGCATTTGACATTTGAAAGCATCTGAAAGAGATGATAATCTTGATGAGCACCTTACAGGAGGAGATTCTAGAGAATATACTTAGTATGCCATAAATAGTGGGTAGGGATGCACAACCCCCCCATCCGGAGGTTCTTATGTGTATATCAATTTTCACAAGAGTGAAATTTGGCCACCTTTCATATGCTTCACTGAAGCATGGTTGGAGGATTCTAAAAGATCATGAAAATAGTGAATTATAGATTAAATGTAGACTGAGTTGTGGATAACTGTAAACTGGGTTAATGATTTCTTAGGAGAGAAACTAGAGGTATGCACATTTCTATGTTCAGTCATAATTACACTCTTGTGTGATACTGCTGGTTATAGTGTTTTACTTGTCAATCTGAAAACTCACATTTGTCCGCCCCTGAATTTGGAGTACTTAATGGACCCATGGATATTTTCATCTTTAACCTATTCAGTTATAAATTGTGATGAGATAGTTTTTTTTGTTTATTAGAGAATTTATTTTAAGCTGTAAATCTTGTGTTTAGCAGGCCATAGGCTGTTGCCATAGTGAATGCTTGATGGATCAAGAATTCATTAGTCGTAGTTTTCTTTTAGTTTTGATGTTGATTTAGTCTTCACTTGTTAAAACTGCACCTGAACTACTGAAAAAATTCTAACTCTTTCCTCTTCTTCACAGGCGGATGCAGGGAAGATCATGTGATAGTTCTCCTCATTTAACTCCTAGTCAAAACTCACGAGACAAGAAATTTCTTGATGATGTGGAGGAAGAATCAACTGAAAGTATGGACGATAAACTCAGTCCACGGATATCATCTCCTATCACAGTTCGAGATGCAAGAGAGTTGAGCTCTGAGGAAAAAGATGATGTTGAGCCTTTGCAAGCTGAGGAAAGCTCTAGATTGGGAAGGGATGAAATGACTGAGAATGAAGAAACCACTAATGATAAGGATGGAAATGTGCACCATTCTACAAGGAAACAAAAGGTAAGTTCTCATGTCGAACAGCCTGCATTGCAACAGCTTGATGACGAGGAAGACTCAAAGGCTGCAAGAAGCAGTGAAAATAGCAAAGCAAGATCAGGCAGTAGCAAAGATTATCAGAAATGGCAAGATGGTGTTGAGGAGGAAGTTGTTCAAGATAGACGTTCTACACGCTCAGGGAGCATCAGACGGCACCTTGATGAAAATGAACAGAATTTTCAAAGAAAGGATCGTGATGTGAGAAGAGAGATGGAAAGAAATCGTGGTGTGATAAGAGGGAGGGAGGATTCTTATCCTCATAGAGACCTGGATCCTAGCTTGCCCCATCATTTGCATATGAAGCATGAGAGCTATGATAAGCGAAAGGAGCGTGAAAATCCAGATATCTCTTGGCAACAAAGAGATGAAGATCCACATAGCAGAAAACATAGAACTGAAGACAGGAAGAGGGAACACGGAGATGAAATGGGATCAAGGCACCGGGGTAAGATTCGGGAGACTGAGAGGAGTGACAAAGATGAACATCTTCATTCAAGGAAACAGTTAGAGAATGGCAGCTACAGGATCCATCATGATAAGGATGGCAGTTCACGGCACAGGGAAAGAGATGACAATTTGAAGAGTAGGTTTGAAATGGTAGATGACTACCATAGCAAAAGGAGGAAAGATGAAGAATATGTGAAAAGAGAATATGCTGATAAGGAGGAGATACTGCATGGCCACAGAGAAAATACCAGTCGCCGAAGGCATGAAAGAGATGATCAGCAAAGGATTAGAGACAATCTTGATGGTTATCACTCTGTTAAGCATAAAGACGAGGTCTGGCTCCAAAGAGAGAGGGGTGAGAGGCAGAGGGAGAGGGAGAGGGAGGAGTTATATAGGGTAAAACAATCCAGTGAAGAAAATTTACCGAAACGAGAGAGAGAAGAAGGACGAGCATCTGCAAGGAGTGGGCGTGTTGTGGATGACAAAGCATGGGCTGGCCATGCTTGGGGGAAAGATGAATATAAAGTTTCTGATAAAGAGTACCAACTTAAAGATACAGTTCGAATCAGTGAACACCAGAAAAGAAGGGACCGAATGGAGGATGAAAGTCTTTCACATCATAGGGGACGAGATGATGTTTATGCACGTGGAAATCAGTTTAGTAATGAAGAGAGAAGATCCAGGCAGGAAAGGTCAAGCTCTCGGGTTGATCGCACTGTAGATACTTCTGTTAGCCAAAGGGTGCATGAGAAGAAGCATAAAGAAAACCCAAGGAAGAATAAAGAATCTGATGGAGATCATGGCACTTGGGGCCCTTCCAAAAGAAACCAAGACAACCTGAATGGTCACAGTGATGAAACGGTAAGTTCCATGCTTAGCTCTAGAAAATAGAACTTAAGGAATACCCTCCTCAATGCAGATAATTGATAAATGAAGTAACATATAAAACTGTCTTTGATAGAAGAAAACTGTATTAGTGGAACGTAAAACAGAACATAAATTCAAGGATGCATCCTCCTAATGACAAAACTAAGCTAGCAGAAAGCAACTGGGAGATATCCAAACAGAAAAGCCCTGAAATTAAAAATGCACAACAGCTGCTGAATAGCTACCAATTCTCTAATCTGCTTTATCTCCAACTGCCAAACTACCCCATAGATACCGCACATCCACAACATTTTCTCATCCTTTCATTTCCTAAACCCTTCAGGTGGATCCGAATGACTCCACCCTCCATGCCACAGAACCATGCAAAAAAAGGTATAGTCTTCCTGTTACAGAAGTACATCATACCCGCTCAAGGAGATAAAAGCCTTGTGAGGTCATCTCACTTTAAGCAAGTCTGATAAAATCTGAACTGATATTCAACATGATGCAGAACTCACTTTAAGATATGTGTTATATAGTCTCTCACCTTCAGTATCTAATACTACCAATGACAGGTACAGTGGAGATCTAGGTACTTGGGCAGGCAGTGCTGCAAATTCCTAGGGTTATGCTTAGGAATGCCTAGCCATTTTGATTGTTAAGATTTCTTGAAATTAGTTCACAATGGTGGGCTACATTCAGATTTGATTTTCTTTATAGAAACTTTTTTATTGTTAAGATTTCTTGAAGTTCACATCGAGAGCTTAGATGGGGTGTGGTCATTAATTTGAAAATCAAGTTTTCATACATGTACTCTTTCCCTTGGCAACTCATTTGGTTGTCAACTAGTTGACCACTTGCTGATTAATTTAGAAAGTGCCTTGAACTGAGCTGGTGCTGTTCATCTTTTACTTTTTCTAGGTTTTAAAACGCTCTCGTGAGCCAGGAAGCAGAGAGGCTGAGATCTTGATGCAATTGAACTCTTCCAAAAGACTCAAGAAAAATGCTTCCTCGGATGATGAACAACAAGATTCCAGGAGAGGACGCTCAAAATTGGAGCGTTGGACAAGCCATAAAGAGAGGGATTACAATATCAGCAAGGCATCAGCTTCCTTAAAGTTTAAAGAGACTGATAGGAATAACAATGGTGGATCTTTACAAGGCAGTAAACTTTCTGATGAACCCCCTAAGAAAGTTGAGACTGTTGAGAAGCAGGCAAAAATCGAGACTGTTGAGAAGCATTGCACAGGTGAAGAGAATGATGTTGCTGATGCAGAGAATAAGGATACTGATACAAAGCCATCGGAAGACCGGCACTTGGACACGGTTGAGAAGTTGAAGAAGCGGAGTGAGAGGTTCAAGCTTCCAATGCCAAGTGAGAAAGATGCCTTCTCAGTAAAAAAGATGGAGAGCGAGGCAGTGCCTTCTGTCAAACCTGAGACTCCTGCAGATTCAGAGATTAAACCAGAGCGGCCTCCTCGAAAACGAAGGTGGATCAGCAATTGAAAGCGAAGTTGAGAATACATATTCAAGTGCACTGCTCTATTGATTTTGAGAGCCTTGTTCCTGTCATACGCCAGTGATTTAAGATGGCTTCCAGGGATGGCCATGTACCTCTGCGACAGTGATAAAATCTTGTAACCATGTTGTTTCCATACTTATTTAATATCTATGTGTACATACTAATAGATGTAACATTGAACTGGTCACTGATGCTGGCCCCAGAATTACATTTAGTGCCAATCTGAACTGCAGTACTCCGATTTAATCTGCGGTGGCGTGAGGGTGAAATACACGACCCACAAATGCTGTTAACAGGATAGTCCTTGAGATGAAGCACAGTTCAAAGAAATCTGTATGGAGCACTGGTGCAATACTTTTGTATGCTGGTAGAAATTCTCATAAATGTAGATGTGGACTAGTGATATTACACGATTATCTGTATTTATCATTCCTTCCCTCTTTATTTGGGGCGGGAAGCGGGAAACAGATGTGATCAGAAATCTGCTTTTGTATAAGGGGAATGAGTTTCTGGAAATGATCAGAGGAGAAAAGGAGTCCTATTAGTGGGTGTCTGTTGACCTTTTATATTTCTGATGGAATGTTTCAGTTTTCTATATAAAGCCCTCGGCGTTGGTCTTGCGGGGATCGCTGTAGTTTAAGGGTCCGTTTGTTTACGCGGCTGCAGCTGTGTTTTAATTAAAACGCAGTCTGCAGCCGTTTGGTAACAATCTATACATAGTTTACTGTGTATGGACCCCACATGTTTTTTTGCGTCTGTGACGCAGAAAAGAAGAAGCAGCATTTTGCTGCTTTGTGTTTACTGTGCATGCTAATTGCACTGTACTGCACAGTGCAATTAGCAGCAATTCACTGCATTGTTCGTGAATTGCACTGTTCACGTGAACAGTGCAATTCACTTGCACTGTTCACGTGGACATTTTTTTTTTTTTTTCAATTGTGTTAAGTTTTTTAATATTTTTTTTTAAAAAAACTAGTTTAGATTAAATTAAATTCACTTGCACTATGATGTTAACAATATTTTTTTTTTCAAAAAATTAGTGTAAAGTGAATTAAATTTACTCGCACTGTAATATCAATTTTATACCAGATAATATTTTATCTAATTTTATTACACGTATAAAAACTATAGTTCTTATCGAATGAAT
>Ga0307509_10000611_pt1 | contig 60813 bp, 54 predicted proteins | sample 10_EM_MG_FD_202245 | JGI IMG/M metagenome (GOLD analysis project Ga0307509, IMG submission 202245) | Populus trichocarpa ectomycorrhiza microbial communities from riparian zone in the Pacific Northwest, United States - 10_EM | ecosystem: Host-associated > Plants > Roots > Unclassified | place...
ATCCGTAGGGAGCCGTCACGTAGCTCGCCTCTAGGTGGGGGCTCGTGCTGAATGCTGTGTAGGTTGACGGGTATAGTGGAGCCTGCAGGTCGGAGGAAGGGGAGGTAAGCCATGATCGTGACGACCACGACACCCCCGAATCCCTATGACCATCAGCAGATCTCCCATGGCTTAGCGGAGCCCCGTGGAGATAGTCTCCTTCGTTAGTAACTGTCCGGGGGAGTTCCTTTTGGTGTAAGTTTCCCTGCAACATCCTCTCGTTGTATCCAATAGCTCCGTTTAATGTATTCTCTGTATGTGAGCGGGAAAATTCTGGACTGTACGGATGGAATCGGTTACGCGGATTTACTTGTCTGCTTGGTGAAAGTCGGGCTATTATAATAGTCATTGGTGGTTAGCTTTCTGCGCAGCGCTGACTGTGCGTGAAGTCCACATGCTGCATGAAGAAACCTACTGCAATTTACTTCTTTGTCTCCTGTGAAACTTGCTGGCAGGTATGAGTGGGAACCAGAGTTATCGTTGACAGCCAGAAATGCCGCAGTATTCTTGACTCTATGGTTTGGTGATGCTGATCCTATCTTGGAACTAGTATGGTTTGGGTCTGAATTTCTATAATCTGAGGGCAATGATTCTGGAGAATAGGGGATCCTTTGGAATTTGGTGTCCCCAAAATCCTTCGCCCGATCGTGAAGGTTTATAGAGTAGCTATTCTGAATACTGTTTTGGCGGTGGTGGCCCCCGTATCTATACATCAAATCGTCTGAAGTCGTTGCTGATATTATCTCTGCGTCCCGTGCGCTTGAGAAGTGTGGAGAAGGCAGGTATGAGTAGCGTCCAGTCTTGTCATGTACCCCGCCATCCAGGGGACTGGTAGAGTCCATTGGAAATGACCCCGGTTTGGGTTTGGAGGAGAGTAGAGAAGAGACAGGATCGGTGGTTTGGCACAAGAAGCTATCGAGTGGGGAAAATGAAAACAATGTGGGGTCTGGTCCAACGTCTGTTTTATCGTAGGGCGGATGCCATGGGCGTGGGGTTGTGTAAATGGGGTGGAGGACGTGAGGGCGTAGCTACTTTAAAAAGTACTCTAGGAGTGTAGGCCTGTAGGTTGCTTTAATATACATACACTGCTTTCACTTATGATGGGCGTACGGATTCGCAAGGGGCTCGCTGATGAGGTCCGCTGCAGGAGTTACCGAGTGACACTTAGTGTGCGCTGTATGTACGGGGGAGAATAGAGGTTAGTCGTCTAGGTGGCGGCGTAGAAAGCACGGACGGATAGATTTGGCGAACGTCGGTTCCAGTCTTGTGGGGTGTGGGCATATATAGTGCTTTACGGTCAATGGGTCAGTGAGAGTCATTGCTGGCTGTGGTGGCACAAACCCTATAATAATAGGAGGAACTTGAGAAGGGGCTCCCACAAGGGTATGTAGAAGGGAGTAATAGGGTGAGAAAGAGGCAGTGGCTAGTCGAGAGGGGAGTTAACTTCTCCGGCCGCAGCAAGTAGTATATTGTGAACTTTCAGGTATCGAACTCCACTCCAAACTTCCTGGAAACTCCTTCTAACCAAAGCCAGTGTTTGGGGATCGCTGGCTTAGTGACTTTCAGAATGTCAATGGCATAGAAGGAATATTGACTAATATTAAACCGAAGACCACCAGGACCCGCTGCCCTCTTTTTTTTTTCTTTTTTTTTTTTGAGAGAGAGAGATTATCAGCCAAAAAATGATGGAATTGAAGTGCCATGCAAGAAACCAAGAACTATACACGCGTAATTGCCTTGGTCCAATGGGTTTAGAAGCCAGAGGAGCGAAAGCTAGGCACTGTATTTGTATATCCGCACTGTATATATGGCAATCATTGCAGAAATCTTTGTAGATCGGGTTCGATGTTGGGGGCGGTAGAAAAAACAGCATATATGCAGCTTCCTGCATGTCGGGAGTGCCGCCCTGAGGGATAGTAAAAGAGAACGGGTGACAACCTAGAATACCGTACTAATGACAGACCCCCATTCTTCAGGTTCAGCCCCATGCTCTATGGAGCACACCTTTTGTATCATTCAAGTTGTAGGGGAGCATTGGCAAACAGAACGGAAGATTGGTGGCAGGGCCAGAAGAGGGTGTGTGGACTCCAGTTGTTTTTTCGCTTATTGACAGCCGCTCTGGAAGGTTTCTCAAAACGCTCTCGGGACCACCTTCCTTCTGTGTATAGGGGAAGGAGTGTTTTCCGTCGCAGCCTCCAGAAAAAAAAGTCGGGCTATTTTTGCAGTTTCTGACTGTCTTGGCCGGACCTGTGGGCAAAAATGGATCCGCATCCAGTATGACCCCCGTAATAGCGGGATTCATGGGAAGGGGTGAACTGATGTGAGGGCTGCATTCCTGGTAATCAAGTGCAGGTACCGGTGCTGGATGAATGCGATAGAATACTCAGGTAGTATTCGAGACGATGCACTCGTGCGCGCTAGCATGCTGCCCAACTCGGACGATCCCTCATAGGGCTGGGGCCGCTTGAAGCCGGTAGCGCTGGACGCTACATTCCCATGGGGTCAGTCAGGGCTGGTTGCAGGGCGGTTACCGGTAAATTACAATGCAACGCGTTTGTTAAATAATATGCAAGCAAGTGGATTCTTCTATTTCCGTTGAAGGGCAAGTGTAAAGAGTAGGCTCTACTCTATCTATAATATCTTAATATCTCAAGTAATTGAACCGTGTACAGTACTACACAGTACTTTGTCGCTCCGGCTTCCTCCTGTGGTAGTAGGGTCTACTGTTTTCCTTTTAGAGAACGGCTGAGAAATCACGTTCACAATGTGTTTCGCCCCACCAGCAAAGGAAACCCCACGCCACCTCGTACACAATTCGATTATTTGAGATTCTACGGTATATAGCCATAGCCTGTGTTCCTCGACTTGGTAACCATCTCATAGCAATCACGCTCTCCTGTCCGGCCACTCAGAATGCGTTTTTTTTTACGGGTACTACATCATATTGAGACATAGTTTACCAAGACTGAAAAGAATTACCCAGAAGCTTTCAGCTCTCCTAGTTAGCCCGAAATTAGTAGGGATGATTCAGCTATCATATCACATCATTGGAGTTGTGCAGGGCGGTCTGTGGCACAAATTCCCAAGCCAGGGCCGGTAGTAAATTAAAACATAAATTTTTCAAATGGTGCTCCATTAGTTTGGCGGAGGGCGAGACAAGTACTGTACTACTGCAACAGCACCCCCCGCTGCAACCAATTACTCCAACCTTCACCTGCCACGATCAACCTGCCCTAAGCCCGCCGGTTACTTCCACGGCCAGTCTCCAAGCGCGACAGCCGCAGAGAAAGCCTTGGAAGGCGCCTGATTCACCGAAGAGTGGCTAGGAGGTCTTTTTGCAGGGCTGTGAAATTCTTGGCTCTTTCCTCTAAATGCATTGCCTCCCCCATTCCGTTGAAACCAACCAGGCGGCTAGATAACTGCCATCAATCCTCGAACCCTGAATCACGTTACAACCCTGTGCCACCCGTTTACGCCTTGAAATATTAGGAACCTTTCACCCCGCCAGAAGAATCATACGTGCACTCGTAATTGCCTGACATTTGTAAAACGGACGGTTATGGTGTTGCATGCAGGCAAATAATTGACTAGAGCCTCAGGGTTTTGGCATGCCATAGCAGCCGGTTTTACACGTCGGGCAATTATGAGTCCTGCGGCCGTCGCTTACCTATGCGCGGCAAAATCTTCATTCCGTCTGACATATCTCTCTGCTAATAACAATACCCCGCTTCACGATAACCCCATCTATCATTATGCCCCGTTTCATGGACATGTGGATAGTCACGGTCTTTGACAAGATGGTCTGTCACAAACGCAACAAACCTCCCACTTTTACAAGTAACAGGGGGCACACCGTACCCAGACACTCTAGGACCAATTTTGTAGAATACAGCCCTCGGATGCTCACTAAAGTTAATAATCAGAAATATATTTTCCTAATCAGTGTCTTCTATGACTTTTTATTTATTCTACCAAAGCCTATGCGGCACTTTACTCCTATTCAATAAAAGCGGTTCTATGGCATAAATTTCTCCATATAAGAGGTTGATATGGAGAGGTGTTGGGCATGGTAAAAAAATTATCCCATTTCTTTTCTGGCATAGGTCTTGTATGCCTCATATCTTTGACAAAATCTCCTCAAATGCCAGAGTAACCGATTATACAACAGTGAATATGTTATGTAAGTTTTATATATAAGTTAATTGAAAAGCCTTTCAACTCTTATTCACCCGAGATTTAAAATACAAGTATGATAATATTAATATCTTTACTATAAATAATATAGACTAAAATATGATAGAAGTATTCCCAGATGTCATACCTATAATCATAGTCTTAAGTATGATAATCTAAACTACTATACTAGAATGTTATAGTTACCTTTACTATAAATACTTCATAAGTTTATAATTTTTTTATTTTAACTTAAACTCAGCTAATAGGTCTAGTTTTTAAAGTATCTTACTATTACTATCCTGCTAATAAAACATGAGTATTCATACATTAACATTTATTGAGAATCTATTTAGCATGTTCTATTTTAAAAAAATATTAGTATAAGAGCTTATAATATAAAATCATAAAAATCAAGATTTAAAAGAAGGAAAATATTGTTTCCTAATAGTCAATAAAGACAATTACCGACATGCAATCAAGAAATATTATCTAAATATGAATATTTAGAAGTTTAAATAATGTTCTCCTATCTACAATAAGTTTTCCTATTTGACCCTACTCGTCAGCATTCATCAAAGAAAACTACTCTTCTGATATAAGTTGTACTATATCGGAATAAGGATACTAATAGCAAATCAACCAATAAATTCTCCCATATAGACCTAAATTTGAAACAGATATAACTCTATAAAGTTGTGCCTCTTCTTCAAATTAATATAGCTTCTTTTATTTTCATTCAATTTGAATAACTTTCTTTCTTTGTCAGAGTTAACTAAGGTTATTTTCATTTACCTCTTATTTTTACAAACTAGTTGCATGATAAAGTTTTATTTTGCCAAAAGCCTTACTAACATATTCTAATCATAGTAAAAATATCCAATTATATTTTTTAAAGAATATAATAGCATTTAGAGCATCATAATACCAAACACTACCTTTAATTAATTTTTAGAATCTCATCAAATGAGGTATGTATAAAATTAGGAATACTATAGTATTAATAACATACTAAACACAGAGAGGATCTTAATAATTTGATTTCTGATCTATCATAGTATCCTTGCTGCAACTATTAATAGAAACATGGAAAAATAAATCATTCTTAGTCTTACATATTCTGTCTTAACTAATTACTACTGAGAGATAAGAGTAAATTGAAAAAAAATCAAGTAAAAATTTTAATTATCTAATTAGCACAATACTATATATGTTTTTTAAATCTAGGAACAAACTAATATTGCTTATAGGCTTGTTAGCTCAGCCTCTCAGGACTTTCCGGTCCCTTTTGTCCTTTTGCGCCCTTTTTGGGATTCATTATAACAAGTTATATAATAATATGATAGATCATACTAAGCTTAATCTCTAAAAATATTAATATTATCATCCAGGGGTACCGGATATCCTTTGGACCAGTCTAACCCTCTCAGTTTCCGACACACTCAGTTTTGTATTTAATACTCTCTCCGCCTCCGGTTCAGAGCGGGTCTTATAAAGATATCCTCTTTGCATATGTAATCAATATTTCTCCCTCTCCTTAAATCTCAAATCTATGTTCTGTGGATAGCCATCGTGCGTCACATTTTATTTATCCGCAACCCTCGCCCCTGCTTGTCCCCTATCGTACCCACACTCCACATACAACCTGGCGCCGAGAATATTCCCAGAATGACCATACTGAAAACAGATACTTTGAGAAGATCATCATTAATCACTCGTCATTTCAATAACTTCCAAGAATGCCAACCAACCAAGATCAATAGACAGACCTTATTTTCCTTTGCTCTCCTATTGGGCTCTTAAGGTGCAAAGGAGGCTTGGGGGTTTATGATTTAGCCACGATATATGCTGTTTCCTCAACCGGGTCAAGATCCCAAAACTCAGTCATCCTAGGCTCTGGAATGTCCAGGTACAGTACTGCCCTCTCAACTGCTGAGGATTCTCATAGCCCCGCATGACCTCTGCCGCTGCCAACTTCTACGGTGGTCCCTCAACTTCCCACCTCGGAACAGCAGGCCTCTCGAATGCCCCTCACCATAATTCTAGAGAAATCCACACTCCGTATCAAAAGATTGATTACTCCCTTTCGGCTTAAACTCTACCAACCCTCTCTGTTTCACATCAAACGGGGAGAATATTTTGAGATATAATAAAAATTCCACGTGGTGTAGGTGTTTGACCTACTAATTAGAAAGGTCTTTGTCAAAGTGACCGTGGGGATTTCTCTAGGAAGACTGTGCTAGCTCAAGGGACCTCTTCGCTATCTTAGTCCTCATCAGGGTATGATTACTTTCCCGCATGGTCTTATGCTTTTTTCTACAACGAGAAGCACTGGAGAAGGAATAAAACCACAACTAAGGATCCCAAGAAGCTTCACTAAGAGGTCCCATAAATTCATTTCTACTACCCTACTCCTAAATCAATCGACCCGGTTAAATTACTCGAATACCAGGAAAACTCTTGTCCAAAGATATCTCTTGGACATTTAAATCAGATAAGAATATATTAGTTTTTAGCAAAGATGATGCGGGTCCGGTTTTTCCCCCGTATATATTACTCTGGCATTTATAGAACAGATAACCCTGGAGTGTCTTCTCCTAGATGAATAAGAGCTAGGGGTGTTCGGTGGGGTGATGATGGACCAGCACACCCACCCTAACGTTTCATCCACCTTCTTCAATAGCCATGGATATTTTCTAGGGGGTGCCCCCCGCTATGCTCCTCTAAATTCAGTACACGGTTGGTCTTTCTATATTCATTAGCAGCCGTGAGCTCGTCTCGATAGAGGAAGTTGCCTTACCCCCCCCTGAGACACTCTCATTCCTTTCGGAGGAAGAATAAAATAAAAAAATTATGGGCAGGCGAGATTCCGCAAGGCTTCCGTTAGGGATGGTGTATTTGGACCGTTCATTCGTGAGAGAAGATAGGAGTCTGATGTAAGAAGAGGCGCGGTAACAACAGTTACAGGTTTAGGGACTCCGGATTCTTCATACTCTTACTAACCTACCCATCGAGAATAGTTTCTATCAATTTGTTCGTTAGAAAATCCTCTTGGGAATTTTGGGGATATTTTGGCCTCCCAGTTAAAACCTAATAAGTGATGCCACCGAATCCAAAAATTATTGCGCACTGTACCGTAAGCGCCCAGCACACCGCCATGTTGGTAGGGAAGAAGATGGCGGATCAGCATTCCTCACTAGTTTGCAAGGGCTCTCACAATATTCTCATCATGGAAGGGTATCTTATCCGCAGGCCAATAGCCTTCTTAAGAGAGGGAAGCGCGACCGCAATCTTGGCTCCAATCTTTCACTCCGCAAGCACACACCCCATGGTCCCGAAGTGGCCTCCTACAAGATGTCGATTTCATCAGGACTCACAATGAAAAGAAAAAAAACAGAAATTTCTAGAGCCCAAGTAGTAGCTTGGGGGGTAAAAGGCTGTAAGGGAATATATTTCAATTATATCTATTTACTAGAGACTATAGCGCATAACCTTACCTCTAAGGGAGGGGAGGAGTGCTCAGAAGTTCGTGTCCTTGCGAACGGAAGTGATATGTAATCCCTTACCCTAAGCCCACCATTATGATACCACACAGGTCGAGAGAAAAACGGGCTGAGTCTAGATTCCCCAATATCCACCGATACGTTGGGCCCAAAAAAGAGAAGAAAAAAAAGAGAGAAAAAACAGGCCACGGCAGAAGACGGCGGTCAACATCAAAATTCCAGTATTACTACTATATGCAACCCTTGATGTGTCTCTGATAAGGCTGGAGCTCGAACACTAGGGTCTGAGTGACAGCGTATGTTTTGGTAGCCTTTCTTCACCGCCTGTACCTATGTATCTTTGCAGGGAGCCAACTGAGAACTTATAACGAATAACCTCAATAGGCTTGACATTTGTCCTCTTCCGCCCCAGTGATTTTATTAGAGTCGGGTTCTTTTGGTCCGACTTTAGGATAGCGGGGGGGCGAGTGTAAGGCTGTGGAATCTTATTCTCCGAGGTTGCGCAACCCATTACACCGCAATGTGCAAGGGCGATAAGGGGGCTCTACTAGTATTTTGCACCAAAAGTCATGTCAGCCTAAAGAATATGCAATAGATTCAAGATATTAAGCACAGAACCTCCTCATTCTAAAGTGTCTCATGACCTTCACTCAAGATTATCGCTATCCCCTAGGCTAAGTAGCTCCCGCGTTTTGAGTAAGCTGTTGAATGTCTAGGAATGTATTATAAACTCATCTCAACGGCATGAGCTAGACATCACTCCTCCCAAGAGAATCCCAAAAGTTCCCTGAGCCAGCCTCAGAACCACAATTGGTTAGACGTTTTATCTACCGGGGTATATACCTGGAAAAATAGCCATGTTTTAGGAGTGTTAGTCCTTTTTGGAAATAACTGATGGTAGTTCTAGCTATCCCATCACCAAAGCTCCGGACTCCACCTAGCAGTGGGCGCACTGCATGACTCCTACTAATCATAGCTTCTGTGGCTCGCTCGACTCTACGGAAACCTCTGCTAGATGCTCCGATAGAATCCCAACATAATCCCCAAGGTCTAATGAGGTCAAGGCATCTGATATGTGAATGGTGATGGTATAATAATCCAAGTAGGTATGGACGTGGGTGGGCGCACTAGGGCACGGACGTATGGACAGTATTAGACATATAGATGTTTTCTCTTATCAAACAACAGTTATCTAGCAGCCTCCAATTGACATCTCGAATCCCGGACACCGATGAGCGACCCCCCCCACCTCCATTAAATAGGTACCGAAAGGGTTTCGGAAAAACAATGCTATGGGCCAACAGACTAAGCCGAATTTCACCACAGGCTAGACGACTCATCTCTAATCACTAAGAGAGCCAACGGGTGAGCCGGACGGGTGTCTCTCATCTGAAAGCGAGTGATTAGACATGAATAAATTCAGGATGGTCCCATACTAAATTCACCCAAGACCCCGAAGCCGTAAGCCCACTATTCTGCCGAGCCCCTAGTGGCGGATATCCGCTGATCACCTTGGTGCGCCCTCTAGCCCTTGGTCCCTCCATTTGGTGCGGCTCAGAACCCACTCTAATAAGGACTTCGGAAAAACAAATCCAAACCAAATAATAGGGATCTAAAATCCCCAAGCTTTTTCACTAAGGGGCTGACTCCCGCCTGAGTAAGCCATTTCGGGGACCCAACGCCCCCCCAGAATCACGGCGAAAATTGAGCAATTGGTAGGGAATAGGGAGCTAGCCGAGGAGGGGGCCAGATACACTTACCTTGCCACCCAACCCCTTAAGAAGATCCTTGAACCTCTGAGGAGAGCAACAAAAGAAGCTCCATGGAGGAACCAAGAGCTCTCAGGAAACAACCTCACGCATGTCGAAAATTGCGCGAGCGCGGCCGAGGAAACGACAACATCCCGTCTTGGAACGGTGTACCCATGCCATATGCCTGGAGGGACAAGGTGCGAGAGTGATAAAACTCCAAACTCCATACCCTAAGGCAACTAAAGTAACGACAACACACTAAAGCCTCTAAGGTGGAGGTTACCGATCCCAGAAACCCAAGAGAAAGTCATTGAATAGCACTGCATAGCGCGTATGTGCTTCAGTCAACACAACAAGCTAGCCAAAGCAAGCTCCAAAGGCTATACTCAGACATAAGACATGCCGGAAATCAATCCAAATGCTGTCCTAACGGAAAGGAGCACATAAGATACGCCCGCCCCGTCACCCTTAGGGATCGGTACTAGTGATCTATTTTTCCAATAGAGGCAGCGCCGCCGCCCCCCCACGCCCCACTGGTTTTTCCAGACGCGCGACTCCTGCTCGAGCAAACACTCCCGACAACATACGGTTACCACCAGGGTCGAAGGCCTTCCAATCGCGCCCCAGATTTCTCCAATCGATGAGATATGAAGTGTCTATCGGGTTGCCAGGTGGATACCTTCGGCTGACCCACCGGGTTATGAAATCGGAAGAAACCTCCCCGTTGTCGATTGAGCTGCCTTTGCGCAAAGGCTGCTCTCCTACTCTCTCTGTCGAATGTCGCGACTCCTACTACTAACATAGATTATAGGGATGGAACAGTCCCTACCCACCAGCAGCAAGATAAATGTCGCATATCTCCTTATGTCCCATATCCTTTTAAACCGCAATACCTCCAATCCCGAGTTATTGCGTGGATATCGCGTTGGAGACTGTGTTTGTGGGAACCCTCCATGGAACCAATCTATGCTTCCGAGTTGGACTTTTGGAAAGTCTTCATTACCCCCCTTGATCCTACCCCCCACAACATCCTAGCGAAAAATCCAAAATTGATGGGAAGCCAAGATGGGGTGCGATAAATAGTAGAAGAGGTGGAAAATCCGCGATTCCAATCGGATAATAGCCTATACGTTAAATAAAAAAAGAAAGAAGAGGAAAAAAAGAAAAAAAGAGGAAAAATCCGAGCGGTCAGTCGGGAGAGGTCGAACTTCCAACAGAATTCGGAGAGACTCAGCTTAGCATGCCCACAGTTGCCGAATGATCCATTGTGAATAGCCTTAGAGCGGACCCCACAACAAAGGGAACTCGGCCGGCTTCAGGCGGTCCAGAAAAAGTCGTGCCAAACAGGGGTCCCGGACCCTAACGGCCTCAGAGGGGACCAGTGCTCCGATACTGCTCCCCACCAAATGTGGACACCAAGGCATCCCAAAGCCTAAGCCGCCCCAAGGAATACCCAAAGCTATGGGAGACTCAAGCATTGAGTTGGCCAGTCGTGTTGGAAGAAACATTTATGTGTTTTATATGTCGGAACTCCCAGCTGGATTTTTCCCACGAGTGCTTCTCCATGCATCAGCTATTCTGTTCCACAAAAATTCCCGGGGGGGGCTCATGATTGCTGATAGCTCATCTAAGAAACCAGGCTAGGGAGTTAACTTTATCAGTAGTTTGAGTGCCTCTTTGAGCTGAGGCCTGACCACAAAAAGTCTAAAAGCGCAAAATATCCTTTGTGCAACACTCCAGCCTTCACCAACGATCACGAATCAATCTAATAGCCTAGTCTAAAGGGCCAATAAGACGCTTTTGCTCCCGAGGGACAACTTGTCGGTAATTATCATTTACAAAGTTCGAAATTTGCTTTGATAGTTAGTATCCGGCACAGCAGTGGACCCCTCTACCAGGACCCGAACCAATAAAGGGGCAATTAAATGCCTCGATAAACATCCCTGAGCTATATGGGGCGGCGCTGGAAGCTCCCAGCCTACCAAAAAATGTATTTTAAAGGGGGAGGGGGGGGGAAGGGGGGAGAAGGGGGGAGAAGGGGAGAGAAATCGGAGGGGGACGTCCATCATATCTTCGTTGAGATCGGTCGCTTTGGCCATTTGGCGCATTTACCATCCCCGGCCCTCAGATTAGCTCTTAGCTATCCTGGAAATCCTTTGTTATAGTATTGACAACACATTACTCCTGTGTCAAAATAAAGACTTGCAGGAGAGGGGGAGCGAAAGAGCTAGTGGCAGGCAGGACCAGACCCTTCGTATCGCGAGTCGGTAACCACGACCATGTCAGGATCCCCCACCGACGCTATGTTCCCCTGTATAGAGTCTCCTCGTACAGCATATCATATTGCCCGCCACCCTCTGCTGATATGCCCCCTTTCGATATATATAACCTCTTGTTTTTAGGCCTGAGACCCACCGAAAATCAGAGGCCACCTGCTGCACTGCAGCCCAACTTGTTAGGTCAGGACATTAACTAACAACAATTTTCTTAATGCAGGCACACAACACAGTAAGTGGGGTATTATATGTGATGCCAGACTTTTGTCTCGCTCTACTCCGGAAAAAATGCCCTTGGAGCATAAAAACTAGATTGGGATACATAGCGGGTGATCAAGTATGATTCTGATAACTTGCAGCAACAAAAACCGAAAATAATTTTCCGCAGGAACCATCGCGAGTATGTATACCCTCTAGTGTTGCTTGAATGATATCGTCGTCAAGTCAGTTACAAATAGTTCCTAAGAACATATATTTTCGAGTTTTCAACTGTCCAAGGTGTAGCCACTCTCCCTCCCCAAAGGATAATAATCTTGAGAAATAGGCTCTTGTAAGAGGAAACGGCCTATCACAATTAGGTTTTTTAGCACGAAATATACTGAATCGACGATCCGTGAAGGGCAGTTACGGAAGCAGCACACGTTGACTGTGAAGCCAGCCTTTTGTCGTGGCCTCTCTGGTAGGGTTGATCAAGCTCCAGAATACCGAACATTGATACCCTCCAGTGCAATCGATGCAGCAGGTAATGAGTCACATGGGAGGTAAAGAATCCTGTTTTTCAGTTTTTGCCGCTCGCCCGCGTCCCATTATCATGGAATATAGCTCCCAAAGCCCAGCCTTCGAGGAGCCTCACCGAAAGGGCACAGGGAGGGGGCCCCCGTTCCGCAAAGCAGCTACAAGAAAGCATATACAAAATTATGACCTGTTCAGTTACCTACAGCACGGTCAATACGTTTCGAATGCGCAGCGAGTGCAATAGGACTATCGTGGGTCGCATATCCTCCAGACTTCGCATGATTCCTGTTGGGGAGGCTAGCCAGTCTTGTCTCCTTTTTTTTTTTTTTCCCTCTATCCCCTTTGCTAGCACCTCTATTTACTTCATTGGTCGTTTGACACAACTTACAGAAACCCGGTGAAAGCAAAAAAACAGCAAAAAACCAAGAATAATTGTTAATTCTACCATATCTCCACTCCCAACGTCCCAAAAAATGATTAACCCTCTACCAAAAGGCAGTCCCAGAAACCAGATAACTCGCCCAACAAAAATATCCCCATGACTAACGAACTAACCCGAACTCCTTCCCATACCCTCAAGTTCCTGTTTTGGGGCTTCGTTGATGAAGCTGATCTCGGGTGGAAATATTCTTAGGAGTCGCGGTCGGATCAAACACATTGGGTTGCGATTCGTCGTTCCGTGTGCCCTAGCTAATCCATCAATAAGACCCGTAGAAACTCAACTAAGAGAGATAATCTGGGAGCAGTGCACCAAAAGACACGTATGTGCTGGGGCTATGTTAACTTACTGATTGGTAGTGGTAGTTTTGTTCTTTGAACTCTTGATTGGGGTACAGCACTTGCTGTCTGTGTTCACCGGTTCGAACCGTAGGCCAAGTGGGATAGTCCTGCCTGCTTCCCTCCCACGCGGCACGATGAGAAGCAGATGTGACATGCTGGAGCATGTTTGGATCGATGTTGCCTGGTTGCTCGAGTGATGCCATGTACTCTCTTTCGTATACTGAGTTGGGGCCATACAATGGTTGGCCTACGTCTGTGTCCATGTACCCCCCCCCAATGTCCCCACGAGGCATGATTGGTGGCTCCTGTGGGCCTTGGTAGGACGCTGGAGGCTGGTAAGGGCTAGGTTCTGCAAGTGGACTTCTTCGCATGGTGGATCCAGTCTCTGTGGGGCTTGTATAGGCTGAGGCCACTCTCTGAGGAAAATACTCACTTGCACTTTGTGTCCTAGGCGGACTTGATGCGTAAGGCTGAGTGTAAGGTGGACTTGGCTGAGGGGGAAACCTCTGAGCTGCTGAACAAAACAGATTAGTCCCAACTTTGCCACACAATCGTAGGCTAGAAAAAAACTTACAAGCTTGAGGATGGTTTCCAAATGGAGGGCTAGTTCCGAGAGTAAGTGGCCGAATTTCAGAAGGTTCGCTTTCATTTTGATTTTGAGTCCGCCTCCTTCGAGTAGGAAGCGCTCCGTTATTCCTCTTGATAATGCTCACAGCCCAGTCAACCTGCTCCTGGACGGTCTGGATAGCCCACAGAGCTGCGTGAATATCCTTTCGAATGTAGAATGCTTCATCAGCATCCATCTTCCTGTTCGGACACTCTCGACTTGGGCCTCGTTTTGGCTGAGAACCAGTTTGATCAACGTCCTTCAAATGGCGAGTGTAAAGGGACTTCCTCGTATAAACCCTTTTGCAATTCTCACATTGAAAAGGGGAGAAATTCATATGTATCTCAATCAAATGTGCCCTACAACAACCATCGGGGTCAATACAAGGGTTGTTCGTACGGGGGGAGCAAAAATTCAAACAAACCTGATATCAGAAGGAAGCTTGAACGACTGTCCACAGGCAGAGCCCCCCTTCTTGAATTTGCAGATAAATCCCCCCTCAGGGCCTGCAGCAGACGGCGTAACTGTATGTTGGTTCCCAGCCTTTGACTTTCTACTGAAAGGACGAGGCCGATGGGAAATCGAGTTGCCCTGAGAGACCAACTTTCCCTCGAGTTCAGCAGCACCGGGATCGTCCTGTTCTGGGGTGCCAGAGTACCGAGGGCTGTCGCTGCTTCTCGCAGTCTCCGAAAAGCCTTCCTTGTTGGTAGATGTCTCGGTGAAATTTCCCGCACTGGAGGGGGACGTCGCGCCAGCGCTCGTGCCCCTAGGAGCCAACGAAGATATAGACCAACTAGAATTTTCACGGCTTGAATACTCCCATTCCTTAGTGGAGAGTGGTGGCGAGTTACCACTCTCATAGCCTTGGCTGTGGATGCTCTCACTCGAATAGGCCGACATGGGAGAGGTACTTTCGGAACTGTTCAATTGACTGTGTAAATCTCCTGGGGGGAGTAATTCGAGAGATTTTGCTCTGGATAAGAACACTCCCTTTTCAGGTCGTGCCTGGGTAACTAGGTGTGGGCGCTGGGGCGGAGGTACATGCTCCCAAGCAGAATCATGCTGAGCGGGCACTACATAATTCGTTCTCAGGGACAACCCAAACCCAAAGTCTAACAACCCCAGCGAGATGTGGGAGTAAAATCCGCATGGGGTAGCAAGTTAAAAAAAAATAAGAAACTCACGTGGCATTCCTTGACTTCTTAGGACCCGATGATCGGACATGCTGGTATCCTGACGGTTCATTGTCCCACAATTTTATCGAATAAGAGCGGCCGTGAGTATAGTTAGGGTTGAGGAAATATTTTGAGCTTCCGGGCCGGGAATAAGGGCAAGAAGAAAAAACTGTCAGTAATGTTGTGTACGGGGCTAGTCGGGGTGCTGTAGTCTATCATACCCAGGTTCTTTTCGGCGCGCGGGAGCGTTGAGGTAGGTAAAATATGTTATGATATAGCAGGGTAGAGTCTTGCTATAAACTGGAATGCTACAGCTCGGTGCAAAAGGGAAACCCTTCAATAAGGTAGTAGCAGAAGAAGCAAATCGAAGTTGTCCCAGGCTTCCCAGTTATAGTAGGTAAAGTGTAATAAGAAAAAACCAATTCCGGGGAAATCCTTCGAGATATATGTATCAGATATGAATGATTAATTCCAGAGAGCTCCCCAACCAGACTATAAGATGAAGCATAAACGAGAGCGTTGTCAGTTAAATTAGAGCAGACGAGGTAAAGCAATGGAAATTGAATCCTTTCCAGTTCCCAAGGCTACAGTCTGGTTTTTGGAGGCTCTCTACAACTCCATAGCAGAGCCTCAAAAAAAAGTGTGCTTCTATCAATCATTGGCTGATGGATTGTGAAACGATACTAGTAAGTAAGCTGCTAACAAATTCACACGGCATGGCTCCCAAATAATTAAATTGTGAGCCCAACATACATTCTCCCCCCCACCCCTTCCCTTTTTTTTAATCCCTTCTTTTTTCTTTTCTTCTTTTATTTCTTTTTTTCTCTTTCCCCTCGTAGCGCAGAGCCTCGAATTAGCTACGCGGCTAAAGGTTCTTTTGGCATGGGGCGATGCTGGGAAGAGTTGTCCACCCGCACGTTTATGGAAAGGGTGTGACCAATTGGGGATTACTGTGTGCCCAGCCCGGGAACGACCAAACATTAATAAGTTGTTGCTCAGATGAGGGACGAATAGTTACTCGAGTACAAGTACATGGCTTGCTACACTTTTGTGCTCGCAAGTTAGATTTATATTGGGGGAGGAAAGAGCAATATCGCACCGTACAACAAGTATCACGCTTTTAACAGCCTTTCGTTACTCTTGCTTTTTTCCCCCCTCCTCCCTTCCCACCTCTTCCATCAGCACGGCGGCGTCATTGGATCGGACGGTACGATACTTGCGGTTACCTTGAATCAAATTAAATCCCGTATACCAATCCTTTGGGATCGAACGTCCCCAGTATCACTACAATACGCCATATTCCCACATTCACCGCCGCTGGCCCGACCAGCCTCACTTCCCCTCCGCAATCGTAGTCCGTCCCCCCCTCCACCACATCAGACGCCGCTTTCGAAAGAGGCCGGTACATGCAAGCACGTAAACACCATCCATCAGATGATAAATAATAGGGTTAAGACTCATGAAATGGTAACTGTTCCATGCACCTGATTGAACAAAGAAGCCCCACACCGCCTCTGCATCTGCGCATTGCCGAAGCAAAAGCCATGACTATCAAGCGGGGTGGGAGGAGGGGGAGGGGAAGGGTGTACCAGGCCAGGCCAAGGTTGCAGCTTCCTCTAAACTCCAGTCATGCCACTTCAGCAGAGCCTCAAAACATGATACCGCAAATGGTTAGACACATCAAGGGAAAAGCTTCTGCGCTGTTCTCCGTGCGGTGCCATGCACACCCAGTATGTATGATACAGTACTAGCAGAGTCAAAGTGCTCGAGTACAGTAGTTAAGCAAAATTTAATATAGATGTTCAAACAAGCTTATCCACCCCCACCCGTCGATATCCTCCCAACGACCTGGGAGAAGGGCAATCCCTCGTCGTAAAACACAGCAATAACAGCCAGACGAGATACATCCGTTCATTGAAATGTGCGCAGCCCGCAGGTGGGCTATCCATCCTAGTTTTGGTTGTCCGAAAATCGAAAAGTTACCCCTACTTAGTTAGCTCAGCTATGCTCCACCAGCCCAATCAAGCCGGGAGACATCCCGAAAGCGTACCCTATCCGACCAGCGAGGCGTCAACGCCAAAAGTGCCGCTCGGGAAAAACATCTCTTTACAAAAAGACCCAGGAAAAAAAACTTACTATTCTTACCGGTCGATCGAGCTGGAACCATCGAAGGTAATGAGCTGTGCGACGGCACCCGGTGGGGGAGCGGGAGGGGAAAGCGGAGGGAAGGGTAGGATGGGAGGCAAGAAAAAACTGATTCAGGGTGCAATTTTTAGATCTTTAGGTGGACACGATAGACATGATAATCTTCACGTCACAGGCACGCGCTACCCCACTCCGTTAAACAAGTGAGAGAGCATGAGGATGTATGGTAAGGTAGTGAATTTTAACCTTAACCACGGGTCCACAGCATAAGTTAACCGCCACAGCGTCTACCCATACCTAAAGCACGCACCACTCCATCCCCTTGAGCCATAGGCCATTAAACAAAGCACCAGCGAATAACAACCACTCAACTCACGACTATCACCAACTCCGCCAAGTGTTGCCTTTGATCCGCTCTCGGACGGGCAGAAAAAATAAAATAAACCCATTTTTAGCCATCTACATGAACCATACCCCTCCTATGATTCATCGAGATTCCAATGACTCAACGAACAAAATCAGTACACACAATCGTGAAAATCCCTCTCACGAAGGACGCGGTTTGTTCGCTCTCCAATCCCCAACCACCCGAGTGACAAAACATGAACCGCATCACTAGCGAACCCGTCGCAAAACAGCAAAACGAAACCCCGCAACAGTCAAATTACGACTAAAAGCACAGAATACCGAAGGTTCAAAAAAAAACCCCCCCGAAACACTTCCCCTCTCCATCGAGTCAATTCATGCATCCCCGGATTCCGAATCGCCTACCGCATAACCTTATCTAAACCACAGCGCCTCTAGAACCGAGCACTGCCCAAAATAAGATCAAGAACAAGGGGAGGAGGGAAATATCATAAGTGAAAAAGAAAAAAGTTGAAAGAAAGAAAAAACCTCCCCCCGAGATATTCAAGAGCATTACCCGCACATCAGACCCACTAGAGTACGGTACTGCACCTTTACACAGTCCCAAACCGAACTCAACCATACCATACTACTTTTGGCTCAGTCCGGTGGAACCGAACGCTCTGCATAACGTATGTCAACTATTCCTAGCTCGTTTCAGATGAGACTGGAGTATGCCGGTCTTAGAAGTACATCTAATGCAATTGAATTCGAGGGCTTTTACGTACAGTACTAGTACAGCACATTGCTAAAGGAAAAACGCGGTGCGGGAAGTTTAAGCTTAATATCGGCCCGGCTAAGAGGGTGAAAATATATTTCCGCGGCCACACTCCACAGGTCAAGTGGTGTTGTCCCGATAGTCACCGACATACTAGGTGGACTATTTATGGGGGCGAGGGGAAATCTGCGGCGCCTGCTAATAGGACCCTTCTGTTCCCCACCACAGGATACTTTCGAGTGAGGGGTTGTGATGGTGTGGATGCCTCACTGCTGAGGTATTATTGGTGGATCCACGCTACGGTGGCCGTAGACTAACGAATTTGTTTGTTTTGTTTTCTTTCAAGTTCACTGAACAGGCTGGTTCAAACCGCTTCGGCGCGATCGGTTTCGCAGAATTTTACATCGGTCGAGGAGGAGGGAGATGTCTCTGATGTATGATAGTTCCGTCCTTCTAGTCCTTATCCGCCCCCTGGCTAGCCCCCATGTGGGTCTAGCCATGTGGCTAACTTTGTTACCCATCCACTATAAAATTTCATCATGCAGATTTGGGTCAGGCACAATCAGGTACGAGTACAAGTAATCGTCATCTTGAGCGGGCCATCCTCTCCCTCTCTCTTTTTCCTTCTCCCTCACTATCATACTAATCATAACACTCATTCCCACCCACCAATCAACACCCAAAACCCCAAACCGCAAGACCAAATAACCAGAGAATGATAAGATATCGAATAACGCAAGACGCCTTTAGGATACCGGTGCCGATTTGACACCTTTGCCCGAAGTCCCGTCTGCAAAAGCATCGACATAGAGCAGTGAGAATCGTCAACAAAAAAGAAAAGAAAAGAAATCGCAGAAAAAGAAAAAGAAAAACCCCCCGCGCAACATGAAGCATTTTTTTGGTTTTATACTAGAAGGAGAGAGGAGGAAGGAAAAGAAAAGAGAAAGAGAAAGGAAAAAGAAAGGAAAAATACATGACCCACATCCATGCATAAAGGAGTCAAACAGATTCACGAAAAAAAGAAAAGAAAGAGAAACACTTTTGGGTATGCTGCCAAACTTTTTCCAACCTTAAACCCCAACAACGCCACAAATCAAAACAAGTATATGCAAAAGAGAAGAAAGCACATGGCTTTTTACTAGGGACTACCGACCCAAGTATCGTTAACCGAAAAACACAACTGACCCTGTCAAAGACGGGGGAAAATTGAGGCAGAAATCTCAAACCCTCTTTTTTTCTCTCTTGCCCCCTCTCCATCTTCACCGCCTTTTTTAAAATAATAATAATAATCAAGATTGTGTATGATCAAAGTGGAGTTGCGTGGCCCGCGGACCAACAGACCAGAAACCTTTGGGGTTCCTGTGAACCAAGACATCGCCATAAGGATTATGGATAGCGCTGCCCCCAGCTTGTGATCCTGCCGTACCCGGACCTGTCGGTTGCGAGCCAGAAGCCACGGCAGGGATGTGATATGGGTCGGAGGCTCGGAAGAAAATGCTGTCCGGTGTTGAGTCGTGGGTTGATTGGATGTCAGTACCGGTAGTGAGCGACGGCAGGGTGGAGTCAGGCCCTCCAGTTGGGAATGGGAAATCATGCCCTCCAATTGGGAATGTGAAATCATGCCCTCCAATTGGCGATCCGAAGAATCCCTGAGAAAAGTCAGGGGAAACCGAGTTTTGGCTAGCGGATTGAATTGGCAATGTCAATGAGTCTATTAGAGGTGTTAGCCAGTGCTCGCAAGAGGAGGGGATTAGAATCGGCTTCCACCCATACCTCGGCTTCCACCCATGCCTCTAGAGTAGCAGGTAAAAGACTCGCTCCCACCGTTCGCCGGGTTTAGGGAAGTCCACGCCGAGTGCCAAATTTCTCCAAAAAACCTATTTATATCTAGGATATCACGTTCCATCTGTTGAGCAGTTCTCGGTGAAGTGCCATGACGATTTCTCAGACCTTCAACACAAGTCTTACGAAAGATTTCAAATTTTGCAGAGATGTGCTTTTCAGCATCATCCCAAGTAACCTCGTCGACAAGGTTTGAGGGGGAGGGCTGCCCAGGGCCAGGGAAAGCATCGCGATCGTGGGAAGGAGAAGGATGAAGACCTTCCCCTTGGCTTGGTCCAAATGTCCAAGGAAATTCGGGATCAAAGAAGGCTTCACCATTCGCTGTGTCAGGTTCGGGAGTATCAAAAATGGTTGAAGCCCCATCGCTGAGCATACTCTGGCTAGCCTCAAGAATAAGGTTCCCCTGGTGAACTCCTTCAACAGCAGCCGCTGCACTGGGATTGCCTGAAAGGTTAGATGTCGAACGCACAAAAAAGAGATACTGCAACTCACTAGTATGTCCGTCCTGGTCCCCCACCCGTCCCCCGTGGGCCTCACGGTCCCAATCGTCTTCATCACCACCATCACCGTCTTCTTCTCCTTCTTCCCCCCCCCCTTCGATATCACCATCAAGGCCTCTAATGGGCTCTTCGGGCTCCTCCCTGAAGCAGATGTCGAATATTTCGTTCCACGTTAAGTTTCTAGTTCGCAAGGCTTCATTCTTCCTCAGAAGCTTGGAATCTGTGGTCCGTGGAATAGGATCCCCAATCTGGCCGGCATGGGTAGTCCTTTGATGCCTGTTGATTTGGAATTTGTCGCCGGCGTTAAATACACAGTTCGGGAAAGGGCAACCAAGGTGCAGGAAATGCGCCCTCCGAAGATGTTCCCTGTGTAAGTTTGTTTGTTAGTTACCGAAAACTGGTATCAAAAGGGATGACGACACCAAGCAATAGGAAACCTACTTGAGTTTGCTAAGATTTTTCTTCGGACTAATGCAGGACTTCTTCTTGCAATTCTGAGGATCCTTGAAATAGTAGGGACAAGGAACACCTCCATCCTCCTCCTCCGAGTCGGAGGGTGGGGGGTCATCGCCGACTGGTGGTTCTTCTCTTCGCTCCTTTTTTTTCTTCCCATTGCGGTCATCGTCATCATCGTCATTTGCACGCTTTCTACCACGCGGGAGTTGGGTAGACTTCGATTGTTGAACATAAGCCCTCGACACAGACCCTTGCTGAGCCTGTGAACTACTACTCCCGTTTGCCCCGCCGCCGCAGGATTGGATCTCGCCAGCAGCCTCCCGTAGAACGGGCTCATTTTCATCATCATCAAGTTCGGTTATGCGAGGCGATGAACGGGGCGGTTGCAACGCCAAAGGTTTGGATGCGAAGCCATAGTCATCACGAAACATGGATGCGTCACTCGTTTCGAATGCCAATTCAAATGCCAGAATCTGCCACTTGTTTTGCATAGAGCGGAGCGTTGAACTCAAGGTCTGCGGGAACCCGGTACGTGCATGAAGGATGTCAATATCCCATGTCATGGCTTTTCCGAGCATTTCGTCGGAAAGTCTGGCTGGTGCGACAGGCTGGGATACCAACTGGCGATTGGTAGGATCCGTGAGTGCTGTTATCGCCGGAGCCAGACATGGATCAGAATGCTTGATCCCAGGCCCCCTTTCATGAAGCACCTCAATATTTGTCGGCGATGGCGGGGGTGGGCATGGTGGCCCTTTTACCTCAGAAGTGTTAGTCCCGCCGGCTGGAGTGGTAAATGGCCCTTCTAGCACCCGAAAGCCATCACTTTCTGGCAAAGGTCCATCGTCAATCGGGGGAGGCGTTCTCCGAACGGGGTGGGGCGGGAGCTCGCGCCGGACGACGTACGGCTTCAAAGTATTGTAAAAGTGCAGGAAATCTTTTTCTACGACCGGTTGTCGCGAAACCTGACTTACCTCTTTAATCCCATGAGTAGGTCCAATATTAGAGACAGAAGACAAGGTAAGAGTGGGAGCAGGACTGGGAGCAACTTCAAGGTCCAGTCTGCTTTCTCCCGTGAGGTAGGTCGGGTGGTCATCAACATTTTCATTTGGAAAACCTTCCTCTATTTTATGTTCAATAACGCCTTTTTCATCACGTTAGTACCTAGAGCTCACGAATTATATCTTTTCAAACCTTTCCCAGGGCCTAACTTACGATTTCCGGGAGTGGCACCACTGGCATCTGTTCTGGCGGCTGGGTTTGGGTCGAGTGACATGTTGTGAAGTACTACCAAGCACTAAATGTCAGCTTGGCTATTTTTCCCGGAGAAAGGTAGAAAAACTAAAGCCATCTTACCCTTTGTAGCGACAGTGCCCCCACCAGGTATCCCTTGGTCGTCCTCAGGACCCTGGGGCTCAGGGATGACTGTAGTGTAGCCGGAGGGGTAATCGTTACCACAGAGCCTACAAAGAGATCAGGGTTAGGTTTCGCACAGCCGAGGCGGCTTTAAAATTAAGCGAAAGAAGGACTCACGGGCCAGGCAGCTCACTCGAGAAAGGTTGATTAGAACAACCTTTTTCCCTCGTAAACTCTATAAGGCATACGGAAGATTCATTTACGTCTGAAGGTCCGGTAGCCAGAGTCCTCTGCTTAAAAGGCAGCAGATTGTTTTCAAGGCGGTGAGGGCCCGGAGGAGCATACTTGCCTACCGACTTGAAAAGGGAGTTCAAGCGACCGCTAACAGTAATCCTAATGGGGATCACGAAGTTTTGGAACTTGTCTTTTCCGGTTGGCACTGCGCATACTCTCGACACCGCACCCGGCTCAACAGGCACCACCGTCTGTACACAATGACTTTTTACCGCCGTTGTACAGGGTGCCGAAGGAGAGAGAATCTGAACGGAGTTTTCGATAGCTGCAGGCGAGACATGGAGGCACTGTTTTGTTCTCTTAATGGCTGAGAGGAGTCGGGTAGGAAGGCGAAGGACGAAAGTGTAGCGATGGTGGACGGCTGCCCGCAGCGAGTAGTCCCCAGAGACAGACCTCATTGTCTGCAGTTCTGGCAGGTGGTAGTAGTAGTAGGAGTGCAGCATGCGGCAGGATAAGTGGGGGGGGGGGGTGTAGGTGAACGTAGTGTTCAAGTACTGTACCGGTAGCGAGATCTAGGTGATGTCCAGTGTATTGGTGTTTCTCGCGCTGTGATTCGGATAACCAACGCAGGTCCTAGTGCTCGTGGTACTTGTAGTAGAACAGTAAAAAGGAAAGCGTGTGAGAGCAAAGGAAGGGAACGAAAATACTAAATAGTGAATACCAGTAGTGGACAGGGAAGGAGCAGAAAGAGCCGCTCTTGTCTCTCGAGAAGCTAAAGGATTGAACGACGATAGGCCACCAGGGGAGAAGGGAAAAGCTGGAGTGGGGGGGTGGGGGGGGGGGGGTTGGTTTTATGGCCTTTTGTCCTTACATGCTAAGTACAGTACTCGCAGTCGAAAAGAAGAAAAAAAGGTATGAAAACATAGGTAGGGGTGTAGTGTGAGAATAGTCTCTCCGATGGCGCACATCTTAATCCCCCAGATTTGATTCCTTGAGAACTGGCTGCCGTCGCTCTATCACTCGAGAGCTTCGCTCGCTACACCCACCCACCAACCTCAGCGTAGGGTGGCGGAGCTGTGGTAGCTAGGACAAAAACCTTTGGGCGAAAATTTCTACCTTCACTGGGTACAGTACCAGCCGTCTTCACTCATTTCTCCAAGTGCGTCCTTTGGGATTTTGAGCCAAAAGCGCGCAGTGAAGCAATGCCGATGAGGAATGGCCGCCGGGAAACAAAACCTCACCCAGGAGTGGATCAACTATTTCCCAAGGCCTGCTGCCACGTCGAAACCTCCCACAAGAAGGTAAGCAGCCCTCAGTACGAACTAGAGGAACAATCTCCCCCACAAACCCATGCATTAATTAAGTCTCACTTTACCAAATTTGAAAAAAAAAAATATCGCACAAATTTAAAGTCCTCGTTCTGATACCGTACTGTACAGCGGTTCCATGAGGACCACAGATGGTTAGACCGGGTCGTCGATAGATAGAGAATAGGAACCCAATCCGCATGACCTTAGCAAATGTATCAGGCGGAAGAGCACTCAGGATTCCCGGACGGACTTTACTCATTTTCCAGGATGTTATCTTTTATTTTTATACTTTCGTACGATATCCGTATCCCCATCTGCCAAGGAACATTGCTACCATTATTATTATTATAATCATCAGTAGAGCTTTCGAGCACATTCCAATGAGCTCCATCAAAGTAAATATTCGAAAGAGCCGCTACTTATTACAGTGAGTGAACAGAAGTGCGAGGTTGATTCGACTAATTAGAGTCCCTATGACGATGATCACCACCACTCCAACCCAAATTAAACTCAGGAGTGCGATAAAAAAGGCCTTTTGCTCCTTCCAACCCAACATTCTGAATTTGCTATTAGAGCCCACCATTCATCCATAGAACCCTATACCAAAAAACACGTGACGCTCTGAATGTGCGACCTGCACAGGGCGACGAATTTGTTTATGAAGAATGAGAGCGGGGGACCCACCTGCAGCCGCTCAAGCCAATCATTTGAATTGATCGCGGCCTATTGTAGCGAGAGAACTGACTTGAGAGGCTACTGTATCAGACTCGAGTATAGAATAGAGGTAGTCAGCATAGCCGATAAGCTTACCATCAAATTTAACCTACATACGGTATCCTCTATACTCGAGTAGCTAGGGGAAACCAGCCCTAGAGTCTTTGCTGGCAATAACTGCAACATAGTCTAACCCTAGAGTTAGTTATTCTGTTTTCTGCCTCGTGTAAGTTGAATATACGAAACGCAGCTTAGACCCGGAGACTCGAGCTTACGATACGCGAATAGACCACTGCGGTAAAGCATGTAACTATCGTATCATCAGTTCACAAGCATCACTCACCCTAGAGTCAAGCAAACAGTACCGTACTCGTACTGTATCTACGGTGACAATGCGAGTAGTTGTCCATATTCTCAGCAATTTTCCATCTCCGCTCGACGACTGTCACACCCTACCACCGATATCCCCGTGAGACAAATTGTGAGCATATGGAGAGAAAAAAGCATGGTAAAAAAAGAAATAAAACAAAAAGTGAGAACATAAGAAAGAAAGAAAGAGAAAATGCGTAGTCAACTTCCATCCCGACCCTTGACGAAATAATTTTTCTTCACCCCAATATTTCCACGAGTGCGCATTGTATCAGTCGTTCTCCCCCGCTTCACACCGAGTTACGCGCCCGCCGTGAGATAGACGTTGATAAGCAGTAAAAAGTCAATCGGGGAACTGTATCTGAAGGTATTTGCTCCTGTTGAGTGAAACTAGCAGCACATCACTCAGGCAGTTCATCCATTACGACCGGATAAGGGGAAAAGGGCTTTGACAAGTACGGTACCCATCCCCCCGAGTCAGGTATCATACGGTGCTCAGGGGATCACGTGAAGGAAGGAAAAGAAGAAAAAAGTCGAGTGGGAGGATCAAGATTGGACTTTGCGCTGTGAGAGCTAAGGTCTGAGAATACTTGTTGCACAAACTGCGGATTCTTTTTCTGTTTCCCGCAGATGTCCCAGCCATTGCCCCTGCCCGAGCGGGGATGGGATGGTTGAGAGCTTGAGCTATAGCTTAGGGAAACACCCTGCTATCCAAAAGAGCTCTTCACCACGCCGCATATGATGCTGCGATGCAGCACGGTAGGATCACCAGGGTAGCGGAGCTCGTGCTTCCGCAGTCTGGCGGTGATGCTCGGTACCATACTCCCATACCCTGATGTGATGGCCTAAGAATTGAATTTTTCCAATCTCCTTGCATCTTACTGTAGAAACCTGGGTGCGCGCAGGAAAACCCATTAGGAAACCATCCAGCCAGGCTCACTGAAACTGGTTGAATGGCTCTCACGCTTTACCCACGAATACAGCTTTCTGCATACCATCATCTCTACTCGAGTACTCGAGTACTGTACTGCACAAGCCCCACTACGGCGTGCCACCAACCCACCCGGCGCCCTCAGGCTCTGTACCAGTGACAAAATTCCGCTCCTCAAACACGTTAACTATCAATCAAGAAGGATGTTCAGAACTCAGAAAAGGATGCTCGAAACATAAAATCAGATCGCTGTAGCTGTTTACAGTGGTGACGACAAAAGGACCTTTGGTGGGTGGTTTACCAACATCTTATGACTGTCCTCTCTTAGCTCCAACCCGTACTTGAGTATATTCTACGATCACAACCCACATCATAGCCACCATGAGCATGATGGCGTTGAATGGCGTTCGACCAATCGCAGACCCCCCTCCATTAACCTTCCTCATCCGACTGTTGAGGCATCGCCCTCACGGCCACCGCCGAACCTTGGCTTACGGGCTCCTAGTACCGCCCAGAGAAAAACGTGAAATACGCCACGGCATCATTCGATGCCGATTTTACCGCACCCTTCCTTCTACGTCCTCTCTATCACAGCCTCGTCCAGAAAGTTTCAAAACCTTTCCAAATACCTCTAGCCCGGGAAAACGCTTCACTCGCTCTCCCCTTCCACTCTGCAGTAAAGCAGATTGGGATGAAGGTCTCTGGGGGCGTGCCCAAAAACAGCCACCTAATAGACTTGTGAAATTCGCCGTTAATTAATGGGGTTGTTCATGAGGTACAAGGAAGGGGTTTGAGGACCTTCACTGACACTGGTGCACTGTACGAGTACGGTACAGTGCTCTACAACAAGCTCTGAGCCACTTAGACCATAGGATGGCCGCAATTACTCAACACAGCGCTCGCAACCAACAGGATCAGCCGAGCATCTGCAACTCGCCTTCTCCGCCTCCACCTCGTAATGCCGATGAAGTATGGCAGACACCATGTAATGAATGCCATATCATATTCCTCGATAATGCAGGGGGTTCAGGGCGAGTCTGTCAAGCTGCCAATCAAGGGTCCCGCAGGCTCTTTCCTTTCGTCAAAAGCTGGCGCATGGTACATTTGGTAAATGGTGCCCTACATAATTTACCTCTCGTCTCGCGCACGCAATTTACATGAGCCAGAGACCAGTTTACCTTTGCGCACACTTTAAGTACAATCTGCTCGGATGCCAGAGTTAGTCCGTGAACGTTCTCAATGAGTGGAGTTTCTAATACCGGTATGTAGCCAAGCCTATTGATCATATAATACTGTAAAAGAGAGCAAATTCGGTGAAAGCCTCTACAATTTTTTACCTCTCAGAAGTACTATCTACGCCAGCCTGACGGCACTCAAGGATCAACTGCATCATCTGAGTACCAGTACAGTACCACTACGACTACGATGCTCCACCACCACAACACCCACCGTGGTTTCAGCGAATTAAATCACTCAGTAAACGAGACCGCTCGCTCGCTGCGATGCGACATGGTTAAGTACCACGATATTTTTACCACAACGAGGCGGAATGAGAAGAGGAAAAAAAGAAAATGAAGAATTAAAGGAAAGAAAGAAAGAAAAAGGGAACAAAGCCAGATAAGTTACTGATACCACGTTTGAAGATCGGGGCTATCCCCCGCACTTGTTGAAATGACCTCATCCTGTTCTCCAACCATATCATAAACCAGTACCGGTATGGCGGAGCCCCGGCTGGTTTGCTACATTCAGCTTCCTTTGCTCCTTTGCTGATGATGATGAAGAAAAAGAAGGGGAGGGGCCAGCCAGCAGGCGGTTGGCTTGATGGGCAGGAAAACTTCGCCATGTGTTCCCCTTAGCTTGATTTTTCTTTTTTGGCCGCCTGAATTTTTAAAGTTTCGTGTAGCCTAGTCGCCTCGCTTCATCCACCCGACGTTTGAGCTCCGTTGGGGCGATCAATGGTGATGAGCGGTCACTTGGGAGGTTGGAAAAGCGTAATCCTTACTGATTCGTCAGTGGTCACTCTGGTAGCGATTTGTCAGATGCGCTTGGAGGTTTTTGGATCATGGTAGATCGCTCTCCCCGCATCAAGAATTGAGTCTGATGGTCGAGTGCTGTGCGGTGGACCGTATCGTGCTGCTCCTATAAGATATCTGGCAAGTGGCGTATGTATGCAACTATTCGGTCGGGGCAGGAAAGCATCATACGAGATTGAACAAAGTGGCAGTGCGGGTTTTTTTCTCCCTATCACCCCGCAATCGAGAGAGGGCGATATGAAATCCCAACTGATACGATATGATAATGGATTAACATTGGAGATTGGTGCCAGGACTGTACCGGTACTACCGGTAGTACTCGAGTACAATAGGATACCGATACTTACCCCACATGTCTCGGAAGCAGGAATTAGACCGTTTCTATTCGACTATGACTCCCCCATTCAGAGAGCAGAGTACCCGCACTGTAGTGAAGGTGAGCTCCAAACCTAAAATTATCACGCCGCCTTCGCGAGGCAGAGAGTAAGAGAAGCCTTGGTCCGCGTTGGGGCTCCGGACCACAAGGAGTTGATCCGCCCCCGAACCCCGCCGTTCGGCACATCCTCAACTCCGAGCCATGGCGGATGACACTATCACTTCCACCTCTTCACAAAGTTCCCTTCCCAAACAGTTCCGTCGTCCCGTATCGTACACGCACGCACGCACATCCACTCGCATGCACTACCAGCCCCAAAATATCCATTCTCGACAAACCACAAAGGTCAGTTTTTCCCACCCCCCCCCCACCTCCAACTACTGTACCATGTTTACCACAAATCAATCAAGCCGACCAAGATCCACGAGATTCACAAGATCACCCACCACACCCACAATCTTGAATAGGGGCACGGCCAAAACGGGCAGGTGACGAGCAGGCGTAAACTAAGTTATCATATTTGGTAGACAAAAAAGGTGAATTCGTCAGAGTAGGGTAGGCGAGCGAAAGGGATGCTTGTTGCCGATCCCTGCTTCTTGTCACCCGCCGATTTTTTAGTCTTGCTCGAAAGACTTATTCTTACCCTCAGCCAACCTCCGACTATTGTAGCCGAATTCTTGGCAATGATTAGCCTTGTTCCGATCGACCACACCCTCCTCTCCTCCTAAAAATAATAATAGAGCTCGAGGGTGTGCTAGTATCAACAATACCATGAGAGAGGCAGACAAGTTTCTTTGGCCACACCTTGTTTTGACTTCATCGGACCCAGCTCCGGATGCGCGATGGAAACAGGCATTACTTAGGTTCATCTCCCGCGTATGTTCGGTATTGTATTGTATCCAATGGGGGGGTGGGGAGGGTGGTTTGTCATGCTAGCAACTAACACCTGCTCCTACTCGAGTGAGATAGGTAGGTTGGCCGGTGAAGGGAGTGCCATTGGATTGGTGCACAGCCAATTACTTGGACTTTCCCATAGGAGTAACATTCTAGACTTGCATGGAAAAGAGAAGGGAGTGAGGGAGGGGGATCAGCTCGGAGATTCAGGCTGACGACGTATGTTAGATCGAATTGATTGTTTTTGATTGATTGATTAAGGTGTGGAGTGGAATCGGCCGTCCGGCAGGCGTGCCTGTGTGATTTCTTCTCTTTCTCTCCCACTCACTCGTTCACTAGATAATACGAATCCAGGACATAGTGGACTCAGGGAGGGAGTCTCCTATAATTGGTGGGGAGGAGAGAAAGTAAGTCAGAGGAGGAGCCCTGTCGGCGGCAGATGCCGTTTGTTAGTATTGCCGTAAGCTGCGATTACTCTCTTAATCTTGGGCCATGCCTGCCATGCCTGCCATCCTGTTAGGACTTTTGTCTTGTATTATTATTATGTCTTGCGGTGCAATACCAGACGACACAAGGTTGATGCGTATGAAACCTAGAATCTCCCTCCCTTCCCGTTCAGAGCTGAACACCTCGGTTCTCATGTGTCAGGGACACAACTTTCCCCACGAATACACGAGCACCATCTTACCATGTAACGTGTTCGCTGCAGATCCAGCATCCAAACATCTACTGGATGGGAGAGAGCATTTCAGACACCACCCACCGGTCTGGGTGAGATCGATGAAACAAAACCCACCTGAACAACAGCAACCCATGGGGCCCTCTTCCGAACGTTCTAGACCATCCCCATTCCACCCAGACCTTCGGCCAAACAGGCACCTGCGGTACTCGAGTACTGTACTCTACAAGGCCATACTGGTACTGTACCTAGGGCGCAAGTTCCCAATGTAACGTAACATAAATGAAAGCCACACGAAGCCACAGCGCCAGACACTAGCCAAGTACCGGTACGGCCTATCGAACCAGTCACTCGGGCAAGTCTAGCCTGACTGACTAACGTACAAGTACCTGTATGTAGCAATCTCATTAATATCCGCAGCCAGGCACCGACTGTCCTGTGCTACAATACCAGCAGTACTCGAGTACAAGTATCGTAGCACAAACTATGGGTTACTTGATATTCTGCCCAAGAGGGAGAAGAGCAAGGCTAACTAACTCTCTTCCCAATCATCCGCCGATTAACCCCTCGCCAAGTCAAGAGCACACTTACGGGCTCTCCCCCCCTCTCCCCCTTTCCAACGCCATACCGGTATCCCAAGCTCCAAAGGTGGAAACATGCAGTACCGTAACACCTGCACAGTCCTGTACCTGCCCAGCGTAGTGCAAACACCCCCAACAAATACAAGAACCACCCACGGCCACCTCCTCCGTCCGCAATTCGTTTTCTTTCTTTCTTTCTTTTTGCCAAACCGCTATTCCAGATCAGTACAGCCCTCATCTGTCGTACCGTACACTTCATCCATTCTGCCCAATTCACTCCGTTGCCCTCATTCACTCATTCACTCACTCACTCACTCACTCCACACTACCGTACAGCACAATCCAAAACGGAACAAGACGCACACACACACAGCCATCCATCCACTTCCCCCCAATAAAAAAGCAAAAAAAAAAAAGACCTTGCTAACGCCCTGAAATCAAGAGAAAAAAAGAAAAGACTGGATCAGCGGTAGATAGGTAGGTATGTAAGTAGGTAGGTATGCTTTGGGGGAGGGGTTTTTTTTGTGGCAGCCTTGCTATCTGTACCAAGACAATGCTTACCTTACTGTAACTGTTCGTATCCTGGGGCCGTCGTAGGCTACTCTTGCCACTGACTGACTGACTGACTGAACTGACCAACTATCAAAACAAATAAAAAAATAAAATAAAAATGAGGCCCCCGTCATACATACCATGCCATACCTGCCAGGTCATGACTTTTAACATCACGGGTGTGTGTGTGTTGGGGGGGGCTTGTGCACTACCGGTTCAATTGTGTAAAGTGATGACGATTTACTGGTAGTGCACGGTACTGTTACTGTTCCGCACTGCGCCCTGGCGGTTTACCTGGAAAAACAGTTATGGCGGTGAATTAAAAGTATCATACTGTACTGGTACGACTGGAGGGTCAACCACAACTATTAGAAGTACAGTATTATTCTTTCACCCCCATCCCGCCCCATTTCCACGTCAAGGATGTAATAAAGAGGAAAATTCAGTTTCCCCAACTTAACCCCAGCAAGAACGCTACGGTACTTGTTGAATACCGGAATATATATATCTATAGAGTGGAATAAAAAAATAAAAAAACTAACTTGAGAATTTAATAATAATAATAAAGAGGAAAGAAAAAAGAAGAAAGCAAATTGGTGTTACGCCATTCGCCAAACACCGTTCTAAGATACCGTATCATAAGATAGGAGGAGGAAGATAGGACGAGGTGAAGAAATGAAAATGAAAATGAAAATGAAAAAAAATAAAAGTACAAGATTAAAAGGGAGAACATGAGATCCAGAGGCGTGAGTTAGCAGGAAGTAGGAAAGACGTGAAGGAAATTATATCGTAAGAAAAGAAAAAAATGCATGGTCAATATATAGGTATCATAAAAAAAAAGAGAGAAATGGTATCATGAGCATCTCTCTCTCTCTCTCTTTCTTTTTTTTCTTCTTTTTTTCTTTTCCTCCCATCCTTTCGTCTGGGATTCTGTTTTTTTCTTCTTTTTTTTCCGTGAAAAATTCAACTCTAATGCCCCACAACCACCGCCGTTCGAACACAAAAAATCACCCACCAAAATTCATCCTGAGAACCATTGGCGGGAAGGACCCATACCCAGCGGATATCAGTGGCGTCACCACATATCCTTGACCCATCCCCCGCGAGTTCATTCCGTACGGCATATTTTCCGTGACTGGACTGCCCTCCTCCTCCCCTCCCCGAAAGCTCCCGTCGTGGTGGTGCTGGTGCTGGTGGTGATGGTCATTATATAGGCTGGTGGGGGAGGTAGGATTCGGGTAGTAAGTATTTTGCTGCGAGTACAGATTCGTATCGCTCGAGCGAGTGACGGTCGGGCTTTTGATCTGCGGTTCCGCCTCGGTAACCACGATTTCTGGAATATTTAACAAGAGATTTGGAGGAATAGCGCTGGGATTCATAATGGTAGTAGTGTTAGGGGTACTTGAAGTGGGATAGTCCATATCTGATGATGAGCTTAAGATGGGTGAAATTTGGGGCTGGTGGTGGTAGAGGTAGAGAGACCGGCTCTCATCTTCATCTCGCGACGCCTGCTGTGGCGAGTACTGGAATGGGTCTTGACTCAGTGAATGTTGGGTGTTGTCGGAGTTAAGGTGGTCGAAGTCATGGTGTGGGTTCAAACCTGGTCCTACTGCATCCTCTTCCTCTTCCTCCTGCTCTCCGTTATTGGTGGGATCCCTTCTGGCGCCGATGACCATGTCTACTTCTCCCATCCCAGCGCTGCTAGTTTGCCGGAGCTGTGTATACCTATGGTCCGGTCTGGGTGTGATGTAGTTGCTTCCGTGGTCGCTGTCACCATCAGAAACGCTAGCATTGGAGGCGTTCTGAGATTCCGGGCTGGAGCTTCTGTCGCCTTGATTGTCTCTGTATTCTCCGGCTTGGTCGCTGGTGCAGTCATCACCGTTGCTGCTGTTCTTATCTTGATTGTGGGTGTTGGTGGAGGAAGGGGAGGAGTTACTGTCTTGTGGGTTGTCTGGAAGGAGGTATTTGTGAGCTCTTTGCACGAGAGAGAATAGACGTTAGTCCACTCGGGAGAGATGTGAAAGATGCAACTAACGCTTTTCTCGCTCATATTCCTCAAAGATCTCGATCATCTCCTTTGTGCTCTTTGCAGACTCAATCTTCTGGTCCCTTCGCTGCTCGGCGCTGCCCTCGTACGTCGAGGGCATCTTCTTGCATTTCGTCTTGCGTTGATCACAGTGAATCGCTCGGGTCTTTTCACGACCAAACCCTTCCCCGCAGGTGTGGCACTTGAAGGGCTTTAGCCAGCGCCAGACGTGTTCCCTAGAAATGTGTTAGTCTCCTTCAATGCGACAAGGGGGATAACGACAGAAGGCGCACTGATTGATATTGGAAGAACTCACTTCAACTTTCGGGGGTTCGGAAACGACTTGTTCGCACAGTCCGGGTGGTCATTGATGTTCCGGGCGTGGTATGGACATATAAACTGGGTTCGATCTCCGAAATTCACGGACTTTGACTTCGAAACTCGCCGAATCTGGTAGTCATCTGAATCCTCGAATGGCCGCTTTGGTACAGGTTGAACGGGGATGGGGTATACTCTGGGGCTCACGCCGGCGGTGGTAGCAGCAGCTCCCGCTTTAGTGGATTGTACCGCCAGACCGTTGCACGGTGTCCACCCCGAATGCGAGTTCTGACGGCGCGCGGGAAAGGCCTCAGGGAATATAGGATGGGGCTCAGATACCGGAAGCCTGACCTTCTGCTCCACCGCAGCATCAGTAGGAGCAATTGTAGCAATGGTGGTCGCATCATCCATATTCCGGTCCCCGTGCTGCTCGGGAACCTTCGTGCACAGATTTCGCAGGGCTGAACCCTCCCATGTCTTATCCCATCCAATGCTACACCAGCGCTTCAGAATGCTCTGTATATCCATTGCTAGATGAGTTTTCGCCCAATTCATTTCGAATTCCCCGGGTGTCGTCTGAATATTCTGCTCCAAAAGGATCTGCTTGAGCATCGAGTCGACGAGCTCGCATTCGTTTCGGCTGGCCCGCAGTGCGGAGAGGGGAATTGTTGGATTACTTCGCTCAATGAGCGCCTCCAGCTGGTGTTCTCTGAACAGCCATGAAGGTCGGGTTGGTCCCAGGGCCATTGGTGATTGCATATATCCTTTTATGTATTTATGTGAGCGTGGATATCCACCTTTGAAGGATGGCAGGCCAGAGTGCTTGTCGGCGTTGTTATAAAAGAGTTTCCCTAAAAGCGCGCGCCATGAGAGGAGAGCATTAGCAAAAATGTGCAAAAATTATCCCCCCATACTTTCGCTCCACGAGTGAGATCCGGCGTGTTGTCTACCTACCTATCTATCCGTTTTGTGACGTGTAAAAACTCTTGAAAAGCTTGACTCAGCTGTTGTGGGGATTTCTAGACGTGTGATATGTTTTCGAACCGCCTTCTAGAATGAGGATACCAGTAATATTTATCTCAGGGACTGTTGCCTAAAAAGCCTAAAGTCTGTTCGCAGACTCACACACATCAACAGATGTCAAGTCAAGTCGCCTTGATCGCAGCCAAATGTATGACTGTTCTCGACGCGAAATAGGGACAAGGCAGATATGAACAACGGTACGCGATCCAAGGCTGCAAAAGTCTATCCTCCGCCATCCAATGTCTTTTCCTCCTTGGTTTGCCTCCTGTGTGCGCCTGTGTTGGTGCACCGCCAAGGCTTGCTTTGTGGGGCTTGTAGCGACCTTCCAAGGACGTCGCCCCAGCCCCAAAAACATCCTTGTACGATGATCCCACCGAACAACACAGCCCTAATCCCCTCGAAGCCCCAACACATCAGCTCTGTTGTGCAAATGCTGGCGATGAGACGAGTATACTCGAGTACGTGAATGGGAAGAAAGAAAAAAAACACAAAGGTTTCATGATGGATTATTTATGGAAAGGCATTCTGAAGGACAACCAATATGATACTGTAGACGCAGAGTAGTCTGTCCATTGCAAACACTCATCCCCTCTCTCCACCCCCATCTCCAGCCAACAAGGGGGACAACGATAGAGTTTTCCTGCATTGTCATCACCACCATTGCCATCATCACCCGCATCTGTGTTCCCGTCATAAGCCATGATCTGCAGGTACAGTACTGTACATCTAGAACGTTCCAGTGAACACCTCGAGTTTAAAATACTCATCCATCTTCACGTGTCAAGTAGCTCAAACACCAACGAATGTACGATAATGTATGTAGATGAACTATCCGAAAGAAACCACTCTCTTCGCTAACGTTAACCACGTGGCGAAATAGCTGAGAAAACACGAAAAGAAAAAAAATGGTATGGAGAAAGAGAAAAAAGAAAACAGCAGAAAAGAAAAGAAAAGGAAGTAAAAGGTGTCGGTAATCCTGGCAAATGAGTGGCTCTGGGAAAATGAGTGGCTCTAGGAGTCAATCGCTTCCTGATCGCCAACGTTAGTAGTGTTTAAATCGTGTCTGGAAGAAGAGTCATTCCAAAACATACTAGCTACCGTAGCTCTTAACCCGGGGAACAGCTGTGTATTTAACTTATCATGCAATGCCTGGGGAATCTGGAACCCGTTCCTGTACAAGTCAAGTCAGTAACTTGAAACAATGTGAGCATAATGTGGGATAGTCATACATCGCCCTGTCCTCTTCTCCCTGTCCGCCAACACTCTGTAGACCGGCAACCGATGTCGCTGGAGTTGCGCGTCCACCTGTATGACTCGAATCCGGAGAGGGTGACCTAGATGGCGTGCCCTCACAGGGCGGTGAAGCGGAAGTCCTATCAGAGTCCGGGGGCTCACTCTTTGGGGAGCATTCACCAGGGCCTATGGAACTGGGGAGCTGTTGTGGAGAGGCGGAGGTACACGGTGGAGGAGGGTGAGGAGCAGGAGGAGGACTAAAGACTAAGGACTGGACTGGGGGAGGGGAAACGCCAGCGACTGTAGCTGATAAGGCCGGTCAATTAAGGCCCATGTTCAGTAGCTCGACAAGCCCCTACTGCTTCGACCAGGATTCGGGCAAACGAGCGAGGACTACGTACCACGTTGAGGTTCTATGGTTACTCCTGACGTCTCCACAAATTGTGACTTTCTCTCGTGTATCTTCTTGTGGGCCAGGAGCTCTCGCGGTCTCTTGAACTTCTTGAGGCAGCCATGGTGATCACAAGGGAGTGGCTTATCATGTTGATGAGTATGCTTGTGGTCTCTGGCACAATTGATAAGCGTGGAACAAAAGAGCAATTCTAAAATATAAATCATGAGTGGCCTTTACTTTAGCTTTGAAGGATATGGGAATGCCTTTCCGCACTCATCACACTTATGTTGGCCTCCAAGCCCTGTCCCATTGGGAAATCTCGGAGCGGGCACGTCGAAATGATGGCCGGTATGAATGGGTGGTTGACCTCGATTGAGAACGGAGCGAGAGTGGGGATTGATACGAGAGCGGCGAGGGTCGTTTCGGGTTGGGGGGAATGGGTAGGGTCTGATGTTTTCATCCGCCGAGTGAGAGCCATCTGTGACACGGGAGGGACCAGGAGAACCACTAGAGGGACCAGGAGAGCCACTATTGCTTCTGCCTGGACTGTATGTGGGACAATCGCTCAGTGTGGGAGTGGCGGAACCCTCATAGGGTGAGTAGGGGTGTGGCTGGGTGTCACATGAGTGGAAGCAATCAGTGGTCCTTGGCCTCTCGCGACCCCCGCTTCCCGGGCCACCAGAACCTCCATGGGAGGAAGATACAGAGCCCTCATATCTGGCATGGGAACGCAGGGCTTCGCCATTGAACGGGCCGGGCCCGGGGTAACCCTCACCCAGATAGGAAGACAGAGTACTTGTAAGGGCACCCATACTGCCTGCTGATCCACCGGCGTTCGGGTGATTCTGACGCGAAATGCTGTTGATGAGGGAGATGGTGTGGGCACGGGCAGTATGAAAGTTTTGTGGAGGTGTGGCCCGTGAGTGAGAGGGGTATCGAACATAATACGCCCTCTCAAGAGCGATATCCACCACCTTGGGGTAAGGTCCGGTCTCATCGATTGGGAAGCAAGCCGGATCGAGCTTTCCCACCAACTCCTGCATGCGCACACTATCTTTCGTCAGATCCTCCCACCAGGCAGTTTCCCGCCTGTCATCCCCCACATCCAAATCCATGCAGTCTGGGCTTCGATCCATTGGCATGAGGATGGTATGATACAAAGTACCGACTCCCGACTGCAGTCGGAGCGACTCAGAGCACAAGGTTCGGGAGAGATCGACGACAAGGATATTAAAAAGAAAACCCGTAATAGTACAGCTCGACTTTTCTTCTCTTCACCCTCCAACGCACGTGCTTCTCCACCCCCTGACAGGCGGCGGAGGATAAGCTCGATCTAACTTGTTCAGTTCGAGTCCTCTTCCCAGGAGGCCGGTCAGCCCGCGGCGGAGAAGGGACGCGATATACGGTAGTGGTGTGGAGGAAAAGAAAAGAGGCTTTGACCAGAGTGAATTTCTCCGACACGCGATAAGGCCGTTTTAAGCTTTTGGAAGAAGTTCGCTGGGAGTTTCGCAGTGGTTGTAGTGGAGCTCTTGCCACACTTGTTCGCCCTTCCCCGCTTCTCCACCCGACACCTCTGAGTTGGCGTATTTTCTTTGCTCAGCTGGGGGTGTGCTGTGCACGGTTTCCTTGGCATGCGCAGAAAGCTCAGTGATTCTCTTTGCTCCATTGGGGGGAAATTGAGAGGAAATAGTGTGGTTGAATGGGTGAACCGTCTCTTCCTGAGATCTCAGTTGGTTAGGTTTCTAAAGTCGCATTTACTCGTACTGGAAGTAGAGCTTTGAAACAACACTAACAAGCTCCCCTTTTGGGTTACCCCGCTTCTAAATTCCTCTTGCTGATGGTGAATTACCCTTTTTAGCCAACTCAATTAAGAAATATCCTTGAGGGAATTCCTTACACTTATTTGAGATATGTCTTTGGTTAAACTGCCGGCAAGCCAGAGAGCATAACATGATACGAGTCTACGGTATTTAAGCTAGACTATGATCCTAATATATCGCAAAGAGTTAAAATATTTGTATAAGCACATATGTGCCCACAAATTATCATACATGCGGCGATACACGTTACACTTTCCTCAAGTGAGATTAAAAAGTAAAATGAACCCTGCTAGCCGAGTAAAAGGAAGGGTTGTTTCTAAAGAGGGAAAAGAAGAAAAAACAAGTTCTGGCCTCAAGCTTCTATATAATATTCTGAGCATCCGGTGTTAGATGGCGCGACAAATCCAACCATTCTCTAAACTATTACAATGATACAGCCACCCCACACCCCACACCTCGCCATTACAAAGCGCAAAAAGAATCCTAGCTCCTGGGATCTAACGAACAAATCATTTAAAAGTACTTGAAAGAGCGGGAGGAAAGGGAAGGAGGAAATAGCTAAGATTAAAATCAAGAGTGGAGAGCCCCCAGGCAGGGATGATACATGGGCTAAAGAAATAAGCAAAACATCCACCAATATTACAACCAAGTAAAAATTTTGCGTGGTGAGAAAGGTCAAGATACATATTAGGCTCTGTCATACTTACACCACAACATCGAGAGAATTCTATGTTGCGAGGCGGGCCCCATTGCCGTCCGTGCTCCGGACCGGAGCCGCGCTTTCCAGGACGTTACTCGAAGGGGGTCCGTTTCTCTCCGACACCACAGGGGGGAAGAGAAGAACAAGGGAAACTGGCCTCGACATTGGTGGAGCGCCATTCCCGGGCCAACATGTCACAGAGGTTTCCCCCCATAACAAATCTGGGGGGCCAAGCATGACACGCCGAATTACTGTCTCAATACTAGCGCCAGTATGCCAGGAGACCAAAAATTTACAGCTACCAAATGTTAGCCGGGTGTTCTTGGTGTCTCCGGATATTGATTGTCATACCTCACGTACTGCAGCCATTGTCCGTTCGGATCTAATCACAACCGTTGTACCCATTGTTCATTCCTTGAAGCATCCTGGGATTTATGCATGAATGGGCACTGGATGGGCGGTGCGAGTTACGAGAGGCCACCGATGGCTGAAGCGAACGGTGTTGTTGTTGAGAGGATACCTGGGCCATTTGGGAAAAATGACCACCCCCTCCGAACGATGTTCGAGGTCCAGAACCCGGTCCAAACGGACGATACTGATTATGGGAGCTAACGGACTGATTTCCAGCGACCGAGGGGCTTACGCTACCATGACTAGGTGATGCCATGGAAGGTGGTCTTTCACCACGGAAGGCGGCATCTCTGGCTCCAGATTCGGATGTCGACAGGGGGGGGGAGTCACTCCCGCTTTGGATCTTGGACTTGCACGCAGTCGGTGCATCCTGGTGTCTCTTCAATGAGCTGTTGCGAGAAAATACCGACCCACAGAGATGACACTTATACCTCCGCTCAGCATGGGATATGGTTTCCATGTGACTCCTGATCTTTTTGTTAGCCCTAACCCTAATGTTCGGAGAGAACGAGTGGTTCTCACTTGAGCCTTGCCGGGAACTCAAAACGTTCGTCGCACATTTCGCATTTGTGTTTAAAAGCTTCTTTCGAAACTGTTCTGGCGCTGACTGTATTCCTTGAGCTCCCATCGACACTTCTCGCGTTCGCCCCAAAGCTCCTGGAGCTTTGGCCTGCTCCGCTAGCGGCCGTTTTCGGGGGCGGCTGGTCCCGCTTGGTCCTTGGCCTGCGGGTGGCAGTTTGCGAGCCAGCGTCAGCGCTTTCTCCGCCACTATAAGTCCTCTGTCTTCTCCCCAAGGTACTTCCTCCGGTGCGGCCAGGATTGTGAGACCCAGTAGTTCCGAGCTGTGATAGCGGGGTCAACCCTCCACCCTGGTTAAACGGTTGGACATGACTCTTCCTAGAGCTCACGATTTCGGTGAAAGCTTCCACCTGCTCTGCAAGGTTTGCTTCATGAGTTCCCCGGGGAAACCCATCGAGATCGAATATAGCCGGGTAAAGGTCAGCTTGAGCTACACCTTGACGGTGGAGTTCTCTGATCGGTCTCCTAGGGTCTCCATCTATTGAAGGGCTGAATCCACTCAAGGCATCCTCATAGCTTTGATTTCCACGTGGTAGAGTTAGGGCGCTGAAAGGGTCCTCGTCAAGGGGAGGGTGGAGAAACCTCCCCATTGCGTAGCTCTCCTCCACCCCGAATTGCTGGGAGGGTTGGTGCCTTTGTAAATACTCATCGACGAATTGCTTCACACAGCCTGAAAAATAGGACTGGACCTCGGGAGGAAGTGGCACACCCTGACCCAACATCCCTGGCTCAGCCGTAGCATATTTCCCGCCTTTGTCAAGGATAAAATCGGAGAGACAGCGCGCAAGTTCTTTTCGGTAAGCATAGTCGGGCCATGGTACTTGTAGAAACTTAGCTTCCCAATTCGAGTCGTCCATGGGTATTTTATCTTTTTCTTTAAAAGAAGATCTAAAAATTCCTTCCGGCTATATTGATGAAATAAACAAAAACATTAGCATCTGCGTTTAGCTTGAGTGAAGAGTGTAGCGATGACGATAGTGATAGTGATGATGTGATAGTTGATAACGTGGGGATGGCAAGGGTTGTGTAAGTAAAAGCTAGTTTAGGTGACAGCGGGGTTGAAAAGATGGTATGGGTGACGATGGAGGGTGAGAATAAGAGAGGGAAAGATTGTTGTTAAAGGAGCTTGAGAGGGTAAGGTGGGGGGGGGGGTGTGAGGGTGCGCCGCTTGCCTTTGCTAGCCAAAAAAAAAAAAAAAAGACTTGCCCAGTGACAAAGCAGGCAAAGATGGGAAATCGAAATCGAAAAATATCCTCTTAGGGTTACCCAAATGCCGTATAGAAGAGAGGAAAAGCCAGTTGGATTGGAGAAAGAAAAAAAGTGCAAATGAGATAATCGGTAGGTATATAATATTATGGAATGTGTATTCAGGTATCTTTTTTTTTTTTTTCAGCGAGTGACGTCGGAGCTCCGTGTAGAGGGGAGGGAAGGAGAGGGAAGGAGAGGGGGTGGTGTTGGGGGATTATTAACGAATCGAAAAGGTCATCGGGTCGAGGAAGGGTATTTTGAGCGGGGGGGATTCTTCCTACGTTTGATAGAAGGTACGGTACTGTACTTGTAGTGGGCAAGCTAGGAACCGGACAAGAAGAGAACAGTAAGCATTATAAGAAAGAGAAGGGGGGATGGATGATGGTATTGAGGGAACAAGTTGTAGGTGCGCAATTACGCACTCAAGCACCAGTGCGAAATGTACACTCTTTTTTTTTTTTATGGGGCCTCTTGCGAGGAAAGGTTCACAAGCCTGGCATGACCCGCTCGTGATCTGCCACCCTCCATCTCCTCTACAAACCCCCCCCCCCCCCCGCCCCGATACATAGAACTAGACTCTTCCTCTTCCATCTCGCATCCAACGTCGACACGTTTTTTTCCCCTTCACTCCCATCCGTCCATTATTCCCCGACTTACCGAGCCCGAGTGCGAAGCTGGGAGAGGTACCTCGAGGGGTAAGGGAAAGGGGAAAGCGCCGATATGGGGGTATATTGTACCATATCACACACACCCTGACGGTACGGTGGTCGGTCACCCCAAGACAATATCACATCTATTATCCTAAGAAGCTTCCATAGAAGAACGAATACCCAAGGTAGCCGACCTGCGAGTGATGGGAAGAAGTTTCGTCCTTACTAAATGGATCCCTTGCACGATACGGTATTAAACCCGTAGCATCCTTCCCCAATCAATTATGATATAATAATACCCAGGCCACCAGCAGCCACTCATGAGATGCAAAACTGCATACCGTAGGATAGGCCTGCACTGTGGCATTCTTACCCGCAGTAATCGGCCAACAGATTCCATCACACATGCACCTTCCGGAACTGTAAAATTTCTGAAGCCCCTGTCCAGCTCCCCTTGGCCCAGAGTCGCATACGAATCTTATGGCAGGTGGAGGCGATTTTATCTTCTTTCCCTGTTGAAACGATGAAGCTTTTCTCCGTATATATCACCGGACCGACTTCCAGAATATTTTGTAACAATGGCGCCCGTACGGTACGTGATGAGTTTTTTTTTAGTTTCCTTTTTTGGATAGTCTTGCAAATAACCTTAGTATCTACAAAGTCCAACCGGAGGGCAACCTTGGTACTTGTGCAGATGGAAGCACTACCCGCAATCACTAGGAAATATTCTGTATCCCCCTACACATTGACATGTTCACAAAACGCGGTCGGTATCGTCTCGGGACATAGGGCTGAGCATGAGGAATACAAAAAGCGCATTCAGGATCAGACAATCCTGTCGTTGGTTTCTAATGAATTCGCTGCCGTATACAAGGAATACTAGCGGCTATTATAGCAAGTGTCAAAACACTTTTATCAACAGGGTTCCTGGTCCTTGACTGGGGGTCTGCCCCCCATATACTGATTCCCACACTTCATCTCCAGATTCTTTCTTCACCATTTGTGCGAACTCTTCTAGATGTATGATGGGATGCCTCATAACAGGTGATAAGCGAGGTAGCGACGTGAGGGTTGGATTTCGGTACAGTACGAGTACAGCACTCGTGCATCAGAACGGGAACTAGAAGAAAAGGCGTAGCTAAGCTATCCAAAGCAAGCTCGTCCCATCAGATCAGTACGAGAGACCTAAGTTAGGCTCGGGCTCTTAAAATATAACCCTAGTTTTAAATTCATAAGCTATCATACATACCGGCTTGTAGAGTGTCATGAATCCAGAGCAAGTACCGATATAGATATGCTCGGGCATTAATTAATGGATCCAACCAGCTGGATCACCGTACCCCAGAATACACTTTAACGTTATTACCGTAGGGTGATCTCACAGAAAATAACTTGGGGTCCTTTGGGTTGTCGCTAGAGTGAGTGATAGGCCATACTTTAGGCTTAAGTTATGTTCCATCTAAGAGGTATGACATATATCCAGAGAGAGACTGTAAACTAACGACTTTTACTTCGTAAGCTAAGCAATAAGACCCAGGCCTAACCCACCTTGCAAGAGGCAATGATCAAGCGAATTCTTACCAAGCCCCCCCATATCCCACCTTTTAGAATTACAGCATTACAGCGGACAAAGCTGCTATGCGATAGCTATCCCTAACGCTTGGCTGCGGGATCCCTCTATTTCCAGGAGCTGCGCTACATTATTGATGTTCACGCGCATCCAGGGTGCGAACGGGATTCCTCTTTACTTTTTCGAGCCCGGGAAAGTGGTACTGCTCGCATGAGCAGAAGCGATCCAAAAGCAAGAGCGGACTAACCGACTGGTGATCCGAGTCAATATTCTGCCGGCACGGTAATTTACCATGGGAAAGTAAGAGAAGCTTTCCCGTCCATGGAATATGATCCTGAGAAGAGCCAGCCAAGTCACGACATGTTACACAGCGCGCGCCAGTGGTAGGTTATTATTGTTTATCGGTATTTGTATACTTCCCTTTTAAAAGTTCTCGTCGTCGATGGTTGAGGAAACCTCATCTGATTTCCCTAGCTCAGTAAGGTTGCTGTCGCAGAGCGGGATCATGGAGTCATTGGAATTTGATTATCCTCAACAACGGAAAGAAAAAAAAGCCTGTAAAACGCTAAACAAGGAAAGGTCCATCTATGCAGCAAAAAAGAAAAAGGTATGAACACCACTCCCAATTCGATAACTCGAAACAATGAGTTGGCATCTCCATCCATGAGTGTTGCCCTGCCCAAGCAAGCCTACAGCACGGCTGCAATCTCCACTGTGCACCCATTTATTGAAAATCCGTTATGCGTCCATAAGTAAACCCCTACCAGTATTCTGTCATACCTACTGCAAAAAATCCTGTTCCCACATGCTGTCCTCCTGTCCCTCATGCCCCTCTTGACTACACGCAAACCCCAGGTTCCCCTCAGCTCAGCTATACAAGGGGATCTCGGGTTTTCCCTGGGCTGGAGACAAAGCGCAAGAAACAACAAAAAAAAAACAATCTTGGCAGCCGGCTTCATGAAAACCAGGGTTCCAGTACCGTAGGTGTTCATGGGCTCATCGATTCATTGCTTTATCCTCGGGGGGGGGGGGCGAGTGTACGATAGAATGGAACTCATGGGCTTGCCACACTTAACGGAGAGAGCTCCGTGCATAAATTTCCTGTTACATGAGGGAACAAAACGAAACGGCGACGCAGTCTGCACTGACATCTAGCCTGGTGCACTGTGATACCTATTATATCTACGTCTGCCATGGCAGACTGTCCGACCTGGTTGGTCGGTCCACTGTATTTTCTGATGTTGTATCCTATTAAGTCCCAGTTTCATTCTTCAAATGTGCAATACAAGCACTGTATGATGGACTATCACAACCTGAACAGTACCGTAGTGTAAGTCAACTCACATCCGCACAATATTTAGCTCACCCCCGGAGAAGTACCTCGCTCATGTCACAAAACCTGACCATAGTCGCGAATACATGTCTCCCCACTGAATTATACAATATCCCTACTGTATCAATACTTTACCAGCCCTCGTAGCCCCCCGACGACGACGGCGCTCCTTGTAAGTACAAGTACCTGTGCTAGCACTACAGCAAGCAGACACTCGCCTTGGTTACGGCACAGGGAGCTTTTTCACTGTCCCTCTGCAGCCCTTCTTTGCCCGCCTCAACGGCCGCCGCAGCATATCCTTGCTTATCAGCACGAGTATCTCATTACCAACCTTTCGTACCCAGTACCGTGTCATTCCGACTGAGAGTATGCCCTCGAGCAAAGTGTACTTTCCGCCTAGGTTACCTGCAACCGCGAGGAGGGGGGGGGGGGAATAGCAGTAAGGTACGCACAGGACCAGTCCAACACCAGGTCACAACCAGTCCTCAGCCTCATCTGTTTGTCAACGCAGCCCCCACCAACTGGTGACCTTCCTAACAGGACCGCGCTGCACTGTGCACATCTGCTCGAGTACGGTAGTTCGCTAACCCCAGTTCATCTGATGGTTTTACTTTGCCCGAACCACCGCATTCACATAACCAATCAGCCATAAAACTCCAAAGTTATCTGTTGGGTACTCGAGTACTGAATTCCTTCTAATACCATCTCTCGTGAACCCCTGCCTCCAGGTCATGTCGTATTATACCGTGCATGCGCAACCATTGACTAGATTAGGCCTAGATACCAAATACTGATGGCAAGGCTGCGAGGCCACGGAGAAGGGAAGGCCAATGAGCCTCGATACTGCACATGTACTGTACCTGCTTGTCCTCCCGCTTGCTCCACTACCAGCAGATATCGGGGTACTCATTTTCACATTCGCATTCGGCATGCCTTCCCGGAGAGGCATAAGTAGTTGGAACAGTTACTGATACCTGCAATTCCCTCCTCCGACGGCCACCGTCCGCCCTACGGGGGGTATTTTTTCTCGAGGCGAGCTAACGGTTTTACTTCACTTTTGCCTCTTCCTCTCCCCCGGAGTGTAGCAAAAAAAGAAAATTTCTTGCATTTTATTGGGAACCCTCTGAACCTTCGGAGGAAAGTGTGTCCGAATACCGGTACGAGACATATAATCTGATATTCAACGCCGAACTGGGCATTTCCTGCCCATGCGTGCTCTCTCGTGGATACATGCGGTAGTGCAGCGTATATCATAGCATGGAGGGTTGGTCTAGCGTCTTAGCACCTGTTGCTTTCGCCTCTCGCCACACTTTAAACCAACGTTCAGTTCGCGCGGCTCTCGGACTTTCTCTGCGGAGAATGTCGAGTCTGATCGTCAGCGTCGCACTCTACCGGTAATCTCCATAGTAAGCATCTCGCAGTATGGGCTCGAGTTGCGCTAGGAGTGGGCTATCAAAATAAACATGAAACGGACAAACTGCGCTGCAGCGTTTTCTATAGCTCCCCCCATGCCAGAGTTGAGTAAGATACTTTTTAAAAAGAGTAGAACTCAGTGCTTCCTCTAGCCCAACTTATGGTTGTAGAAGGAAATACTAGCCTATTTTAGTGTGGACCCAAAAAAGAATAAGCCTTCGTTTCCACCTCCTCTTCAAGATGTAGATCTCGCTAAAACCATAGCCTCAGTATGGCGAGATATATGCTTTTCTTTCCCTCTTTGCTCGCCTTTTCCAATACGTAGGGGCTCTTAGCGTACAGTATACTGTATAAATTCCAATCATCTAGAAGGAAGGGATAGCCTGACTTGCCTGATCGTAGGCAAGCATGAACGGCCCGGGAGCACTGGAAGGAAGGAACGTAAATGTAGCAAAAAAAGACGACGACAGCGAACACGAAAGAAAAGGAAAGAAGGGAAAAAAGAAAGTACAATACAGTAGAAAGGAAGGCTTTCCTTTGGCCCATTTGAGTGAGTAAAGAACGAATATGAGGAAAACAAGCACGGGGGGGGATGGATCACATACTGCTCAAACCTACTTCCCCTCTCCCTCAGCCAACTCCCGCAAACCCCCTGCGTTTCTAAAGAGCCACACGGAACAGAGAGTAAAGACCTCACGCACGATGCGCACATATCACTCGCTATAATACTAATCAAGGCTTATCATCATGACTACCTACTCGTTTAAAAGGGCGAAGTAGGAGAAAAAACTTGAAACTGCAGCGGCGATCACCCGAGCCTCAATTTTTTTATTTTTTTTATTTTCTTACTCTGACTGTTTACCGTTGGGAGGGGGAAGCGGTCCGGGTGTAGTATCCTTATATGGATTGGTATTATCATTTTTATTTTCTTTATTTTTTTTCTTGTGTTTTTTTCTTACGAGTACAGTACGGTATGTTGGTGCTGCAGAACAATTTTTGCCCTGCATCACACCCTACGATGAGGAGGATGGGGATGAACCAGGGGGGAAGGAGGGGGGAAAAGAGGAGGGAAGCAAAAATGGAGATGAAGTTGAAGATGATAGGATATACAATTCTCTATCCCCCCCTTCTCCGCTGCATGCACCAAGATGGAGTGTGGTGGAGAAACATTTAAGGACGCAGGCGGGGTAAGTGTCCAAGCGTGTGTTCACAAACATCTGATACGGTATCTCCAACAACAACGGTCGAGGTTTCTCCACTGCCGGCCTTGGAGCGCTCCGTACTCGAGTATGGAAGGGTTTCTCATGCGGTACAGTACTCGTACAGGTTGATTGGCACTAGTGAGGGTGGATCGGCCTGGCAAATCTTTTCTCCCCGGGGTTTTTTTTTTTTTTTTTTTGGCGTATGGTAGATTCACTTTTTCGTGTGGCATCCTGGCAGTATTTTCTGGGCCCGGAGTCCACCCCATAGGATGTTAAGCTCCGGGCGCTGGGGTTGGTGGATTCATTTGTAAAAGGCCAGCTAGTGGTGGAACATCTTGGTCTGTTGCGTACGCTGTGGCACTGAGCACAAAAGGACTTAACTGACAGGCTGGCTGGGTGCACAATACCATGCAGCAGCATACCGTATCACTCTCTCGGCCATACCGGTACGGTACGAGTGCTCTAGGCAACGTGGGAAAGAGGGTCTCAGAATATTCGCCACCAGCAAGCACAAGGTTTTGGCATGCCATGCAGTCCTTGTGTTGCTCCGTTGTTATTCGTGGTTCAACTCCCGGTTTCTTGTTATTCGTTCACATTCTTGCTAGTGGGGCGGAATGGAGCCGCTAGTGGCGGTGGGGGGTTGATGTATGGTGACGGGGGAGGCAAATTACCCCCGGCATCGCATCCATCTGTATATATAGTACCGCTACAGTACCGGCCAGGGCAGAATGCACACTCCTCTTCCCAGGGGGTCCAACCGTTAGGTATACGGTAGACACAGGCAGCCCACAGGGGTCGCCCCTCTTGCTGCTGCCCTTGGTCTGGTACGTTGCCAACCTCCACCTTGAGCTACTGCTAGAGAGGGGCTTTGTGCTTTTCTACGTTGGTGGCTTTGAGATGGTGGTGAACGGCAACTCCGATACAAGGGCTGTGGTCCCACAGGAACAAGAATATGGAAAGGCGCTGGATGGGAGGTGAGAATTGGTGGCATTCGATTATCGGAATGCAGAGCCAGTGATGGCTGGAAGGCTGGGCTACGGTAAAGATATTTTAGACTTGAAGGAGGATTTGAAGACTTTCTAACAAGATATATTGAGAGTTGGTAAAGTGGTAATATTTATATCTCGAAGAAAATAGCTGATAGTTAGCAAGACAATATAGTTCTACAAGGCGATACTAAGAAGAATGCCCTATTTTCATTCCTCTACAAACAATTTGTCTATTACTTTTCATTGCCAATCAGAGGAGAATCTAGAGGTATATAGAAAGGTAACTATATACTGGTCTATTGTTAAGCGTATTACTAAGATGGAAGATATGACTGTATTTGTGCTTTTACTTAGAATAGCCTTTTCGACAGTATTTGGAGGAAGATATCTTTAAAATATTAGCCAATAGGCTTTGATAGTAGATAAGTGTATTAATTTAGCATTATGAAAATCTGCAGAAGTACGAAGAAGGAGATGCAGCCGTATGATCTTGGTGGCGAGGTTCATCGGCACTCCTCCTATTTTACACTAGTAAAATGGGAATTTTCGCTTTATTCGTAAGTGGCGAGCTCTGTTAGTTAATGCCAGAGGTGATGATAGTGGGTAAAATGTGCCTTTAATCTTATATGAGTTTCCAATATTATAATAGGCACATTGTGATAATATCCAACCTATGATATTATATGGTATCATAGATTCTAAGTTCTTAGCCCTCATAGCAGAGCGGAAAACTCCTCATAATTTGAAACAAGTGTAACCCCGATAGCATTTCTCACCATAATATCCCACCTGAAATCTTTACCTATCAGTCAAGATAATTTTGTGCTTATTTTCCAGCCTTAGACACAGGAAACCAGAAAACTCGTGGCTTTTCTTACAGACCAAGCTCTGGCCAGAGAACACAAAAGTCCACAAAAAAAAAAAAAAAAAAAAGGTTAGGAGCCTCATAGCAGCTCACTCACTCAGAGTGGTCCTGAAAATAAAATTCCATGGGAGGCTGGCAGGTTGGAAGTCGTCTGGGATTTCGCAGTATTGGTATATTTCCTTTGCGGTAAATATGCCATACATGAAGGACAACGCTTTAGTATTCTTTCTTGATTTTTAAACAATTTCTTTTTGTATTTTGAGTTCCTATAGGTAGGTTTCTGTTAAATAGAATTTCTGTGGCCATCGAGGGGGGTGGCCTTTCACCCGTCCTCGTCCTAACATGAAAAAGGGAAAAAGAACGTGTCATATGGTAAGGGCGTGAAGTACTCGTACGGTAATGGTGAGTTAGTTAATCATTTCTGCGTTTGAGAAGCTAAGAGGAGACAGAAATGTGAGCTATGTTTTTCTTTCAATATGTTTCAACTTCGAAGACCCTTTGTCTGTAATGTGATAGGTCAGTTAAGGTGTTTTGGCTGGTACATGTACAGTACTGGTCACAACGCTGAACTGATTCATCAAACAAGACCGGGTTTCCAAAATATCTTGCAAGTATGAGAAGAAGTTATCATCTCAACTCTCCTGTGCCCTGACAGCCTACATAACATGTCAGCACGAACAGGAGCAGCAGCAGCATACAGCAATTGTGAAACACAGGCTCCCTCCGGCGTGATCAGTAAACTAAATAGCACGCGAATACCGGTACTCTAACCGTTATCACCACAAGTAGTATCATCGTAATATACCGCATATTGTCTCACAAGAGGAGATTACGATGGTGATGTGCAGTGCCCTGCTGCAGCCCTACACTATCCTACCCATGCGCTACAAGGTTGACCGAAAGCGTGGTGGCGGCCGTGAGACGCAAGGGGCGGGGTCGACAGTCACCGATGCTCGAGGAGAGTCGCACAATGGCCCAAAAGGCAATAATATTATCGTGATAATATTATTATACCATGTCATTTTGGAAAAGAGTGTGCGATAGGCAATGAAAGCATGCAGGATGGGTATGATACTGCGATGGTGATGAGCACGAGGGGTGTGAGATTTTAGATATTTTTTCTCTTTTCATCTCGCGTTATAGAAAAGAGATAAATCAAACCAACGTGGGCTTAAAATAGAAAAGATAGGAAAAAGTAAGGAAAGAAAAGATGGGGGGGAAAAGAGGCAAGAGATAAAAACAATACTATGTGTGGAATTCAAATTCAAACACCTATCGTATGTAATGCTCAACGAGTCCTTGATTCGGAAATGCAAAGAGAAAAGGGGAAAAAAAGAATTGAGGAGAAAACGGAAGAAATATAGAAGAAAAGAGAAAGAGAGGAAAGAGACAGGGGAAGAACCCAGAGGCCATGCACGTAGTGGAATTACGCTATTCGCACACTGTCATTCCACCCCCTCCGTTTCCACCATCAATGGCCAAGTGGCCGACCCCCCCCGCGGGCTTCCCTTCGTTGCTCTCTCCCCCTTGTACGTTCCCCTCCTGGGTGGCTTACTATACCCTTCCAATTTCCTACGCTTTGCCTGGCGGATGGTCTTCTCCAGAAGCGTATACAGCGTGTCCAAATCCCCACATCTATCCCAATCCTTCAACTGCCAGCAAAAGTTTCTCGTCAACTGGACGAGTGCCAAAAGATCCCTGTCGCTCTTGACCTTGTTCTTCGTGAACGCATGTCTAACCTCGTCAACGGGGGATATATCCCCGTTGAAGCTTTCTATCCGACTAACCATGTTCTTCTGAAGACCTCTTGCATCGCTGATTCTGCGCAGGAGGTGGGTCCAATGGGGGAGGCTAAGGTCGTCAGGCTTAGAAATAGGGTTGGATTTTGCTGTTAGACAGAGTTGGCGGGATTTCTTGTCCTTGATGTTGTCTAGGTGCGCGCGGTGGCGGAGGTAGAACTCGTGAGCAGCACGAACACAGCATTGTTGCATTTGTTGGAAGTATTTGCTTTGTTCTTTACCGGAGAGGTGAGTGTGTTGTAGAGGCTCGCCGTCGGTTTCGGGCACTTGCAGGTCGAGCTCCTCGTCGGAGTCAAGGTCAGTTCCGGATAGATCCCCATTGCCGCCTTCCTCATGTACGGGTGATATTGCTGTAGATACCCGCGCAGTAGCAGGTTTCTTCTTTTGATGTTTGGGCTTTTCGTGGGCTCCCAGAGCTGCGGTGGTAGCAGTGGCAAGAGCTTCCTCCTGGAACGTCTCCGGACGGCGTAGGCCATTCACACCAAAAGCCCCACCAGGGAATGCAAAGTTTTTGTTCAAACCAGCAGACGGACTCGCAAGGGATTTGCTACGTAGCTTTTCCTGCATAATTTCTAACGCTTGAGACACTTGGCGGCACTCCATTGCAGTCGGTGCCAGTGCTCGGTTATCCAATAGATCTCCGAGAGCCGCAAGTTGATGTGCGATGTGCGAGAAGACTGCCGAGCTCAAACTCTGCGCGTCCTCAACGTCTTCAGCATTTGCTCCGCTCTCGGGATGCCTATTCCCGGTAAAAACGTATGCGGCTAGCCTCGGGGCTAGTCTGACATCCTCTGGAGGACTCGAAACTTCTGTTTCCCAACTCAAAATCACGTCCAAGATGTCGAAGCAAGCGTTCGATTGTCGCAGGAATGGACTTTGGTGTCTCCGGGCTTCCCACAATTTTTTTATCATGTCTATAGGAGATTTTGTCATACCATGTTCCTTGATGACATGCTTGGTAGCTCCGTCCTGTGTAGGAAAGGCCCAAGCACACCCCTGTGCGTAGCAAGCGAAGGTCTGGTGAGCGCATTGGTGATTCACGATATCGTGAAGTCTGGGAGCCGTAAAACGTTCAGGGCAATCCGGGAACACGCAGCAATAACCGTTGTTTCCCGCAGATGCGCAGATCTTGTTGTGTTCCCTGTGTCATTGTTGGAAGAGTTAGCTTCGCGGACGCGACGTTTTTGACATGGGAATACTTGACGTGCCTCAAAGACCTGCTGTCCGTGAATGAACCACCACAACCCCTCCGATAACATTGCAACTTGTCGCCGCTGCCGGGTTGGCAAGTACCTATAGGATATAGGCTTGTCGCGACCGTGTTACCATTCGTCTTTGGCGGAGAGTTGCCGCGATTGACAACCTAGTTTATTAGAGATTGTAGACGTGAAAATCTCGAGAAGGCTATGGTGTTATTACTTCGTACAAAATTCCGTTAGGGGCCGTCCCGGCTCCTCCAAGCAAGGGCGGACCTGCAAAAAAACGAAGAAGGTGAGCAAAAACCACACAATCCACCGTTCCCTAATAAGAAACATCGCAAGAAGAAATCGTCACTTACTCATTATAAAGCGATCTCGGGGTTATCTTGGTGGCAATGAATTACTGGCTGGAGTTTCTGAGCAGTGCACTAAGTTTTGGGCATCGGGAGGCGAGATAAGGGTGAATGTGGGATGAGAAGGAGCTTGAGGGTCCATAATAAGAGGAGAGCACCGGACCCTTCCCTTGTCAGAGCTATATAGAGAAATAGAGGCGAGGCTTTCGGGGGGTGGGGGGAGGGCGCTTGAATACATTTCTCCACTCGCATACCCGCCTCCGTTTCGTTTCTTTTTTTTTTCCTTTTCTCTCTCTCTCTCTCTCTCTCTCTCTCTATCTTCCCCTTAATTTTCAGACCCAGGACTCAAGTGGGCCAACCACGTTCCGTTCCCTTCTATAATAAGTTACCCAGCTTGTAAACGCTAGGCCTTCATCTACTGTACTGTATTACACTATGATTTTCCTTGCATGTTCTAGGTGGCAATGATACTGGTATATTTTTATTTTTTTTCCTCCGGCGCCCCGAGTCTTGCCCAGCTCTGATATGGGGGGAGGCGGGATACTCAGCGGGGTGAAAAGAAAGGGATGGAGGGGTTAGCTGACTAGAAGGGGTAGGTCCTCCGATCTTTTCGGTCATCTTGTGGAACACTTTTTCTCTTGAGTGTCTGCACCAATGTTCTCAAAATCGGTCGCGCGCCCTTATTGATACCTGCAGGAATGATCCCAAAGAACCGTGCAGTATGAGGACGAGTACGATCGCATACCATCAAGTTCGGCAGTGTGTGTGTGGGTGTGTGCTGCACTACCAGTAGCCCATTATTTGAGTGAACGCGCCAGTACCCCTCTTGATGCAATATTAGATGGCCAGTTACTTTGGAGCACATAGCACCTCAATACATGTTACTTTTCCGTATTACTGAGGAAACCACGTTTTTTTTTTACCACCTCAGGTGTGCATGGTCTCGTGTATTCAGTAAACTCGTTTCGCAATGACAGGTTTTTACCACCCGGTCAAAGTTCAGGACATTTCCTTCGGCTCTCTGCTGTGGGGGCTGAGACATATCGGCATCCGGGGGGATATCCACGAACCTGGTCCGTCCTGTGTCCATAATTCTCTCGGCCCGAAGCGATGCCTATTAATAACTACCGACTACTCGTACTCGAGTACCAATGATGGCGTTTTTTTGGCGCTCCCGAAATTGACAGCATCGCTGGTCACTCGGGCGTCAGGGTGACCTGTGGAATGATAAGGTATCTAACTGTTGACTGCTGGGCTATTATCAGCTTGCGCGATTGCTCGTCACCCCTCACACTGGCATATTGCATTGGCAGCGGTTATCTAACTCTTCATTGCGGCTAATATTTATTATCTGATTCAGGCTGAACCCCAGGGGAATACTCTGGTTACTTTTTCCCACTTCGCCACCCGTTACCCTGAGATCGGGCTTCGTCCATGCCCCTTGATAAGAATAGTTCCCCGAATCACACCCTCTTCTCTAATAAAAGGAGAGCGTTTGATCTCACCGAATAAATCTAAGACTTGTAGGCTTTATGCGCTCTGCTGATGTTGACCTTCCTTCCTCGTTTTGTTGCGAACATAGCCTTTATTTTGCTTGCTTCTGTGGCTCGGGTGGTTACATCATTTTACCAGGGTCATGAGCAGAGCACAGAGACTTTCTCTCCAAGCATGATAGTTATTATTTCCAGAGGGTCGTATCAACTGCGGTACCCATGTTTAGATCAAAGAGATGTCATGCCATGGCTATGCATGACACTGACAAAAAGGATGGCTCCGTTACAAAACGAGAACGGTCGCCTGATATCACTCAATCCCGAGTTTCGATCCCTGCTCGGGTATACCGTCCCGGCATCAAGTGTACGGTATTACCAGCCGCTGGTCCTATCAAATTTACTTTAGCTTCCAAGACCCCGGTTAGGGATCCGCCTCGTTAGGTCAGTAGTAGGAAAACCCGAGCTGTTGAAAATAACCTGGGGGGATCTTGCCAAGAAAATATAAGGAAGATCTAACGTGAGACCGAACGATAGTGAATTAAACGTTGGAAGCTAGCGACAAATTTCACTCGAACCAACAAGAGTCCTTGAGCGAAGATTTAGTAAAATGCAGCGCCCCACTTTCGAACTTTTGGATCACAGAAGGTTCAGAACGAAAGGCACTTTAGGTTTCCCTCCTCCCGTTCTGGGTACTACTGTAGGTAGCATGGGGGTCAGCGCCAATAGCCTGGTGCTAGCTGAGAGTGCCCTTGTCTTGTGGGGTTACTTATCCCGCTAGTGCTCAGGAATTTTGAGAGCTGCCTCGGTGCGTGCGAGTACGGGATGCCCGACTTTTCTATCTTTGTTTCCCGCTATCCCTGTTTACACACCCTAGTTCACCTGAAAGAGAGGCTAATTGCTAAAGCTGATCATTGAAAGCTCCTGGAATAATCCCTGTTTTCCCAGCTGATGCTTGAATTCATCATCAAGTATCACCCTACTTCTTGTTGGACTGTTACTAGTGCCCTGCTAGTTTTTTTTAATAGGAGGGGATAGTGTTTAGTCAAGACGTTAATCAAAATCCTCGAAACTTTCCTTGAGGATATCAAGTGATTCTTCAAAGCCAGGGGGGGAGATATGAATTTGGAAAAACAGCTGCTGGAAGGAACGAAAGGGTAGTGTGAGGATAATATAGGGATAGCGTTCGCCCTAGCATTGGCCACGAACTCGATCTAGGTTAGCCTTTGGGGTTAAAAGGCCGGGGTAGCTAGCACTGCGCACTACTCGCGAGCGGTCGCTTGCTGTATGCTCAACAGAACTCGGATAGATTTACCTAGTATTTGCTTTTACATTCCTTGACCCTTGTTTAGGAGTTGAACCATGAGATGTTTATCGGCTTGAGCCTAAAGTTAACTCCTTTACAAAATGCATGAATGCAGGGGTAATGAGGGGGTGGCCTACTTTTGCTCGGGGCTGTTCTTGCTCTTAAAATTCCAGTTCTTGTGTCCAAGGCAGACGAATCCCTGGTGTGTGAAACCTGCCAATGGCCTCAAAAAGCTGGTCTGGGGGGGGGGCAGGGGTTATTTTGAGATCGGCCTCGGCAAGCGCTAGCGCTATTTAACCGTTAGGCGATGCGGGAGGGTGATGGGAGTTTGCTGTTTGTTCTGGAAGCTACGGGGGTCTGTTAGGGTTGCTAGGGGGGGTGAAGAGGATTTTTCTAGAGCTTTGGTGATTTATGGAGAAAGGCTTCTAGCATGTCTCTCCTTTGTCATGACTAGTGGGTCCGGAGGAATGGGGACATGCGTGGAGGAGCGGGGGAATTTTGATTGATCTGCAGAAGGATGAGTTGATTATGTTTTATAAGTCCCGGTCTTTGTCATTAGAGCTCGATTGTTAAGAATGTCTATGAGAATAACGAAACTTATAACCAGCCTTTTCCGGTTTTCCTAAGCAACGCAGAACTCCCAATTGGAACCTCTCCGTCTAGGGCCACGCCATCTACCCATCATCACCCCAAAACTCCATGGCTGGGAAGGTGGGAAGGAGCTATTGCCGCCCACACCGCCTACTATCTCCAGCAAGCTAGTCCTCTCAAGGTTCCCTTTAAAGCTGGGTGTTATATTTTTCCACCCGTAAGCCTGGGGCACCCTAAAGCCGGGAATGAGGTTGTGCCTCCCTGCGTTTGACGTCGTTCTAGTACCTCATGCACTTCAGTGTTAGCCGCCATAACTTGCTGCTTTGGGCTCCCGGAGTCCAGCGTGAAAGTCTGGTGCAATGCCATGAACTGGATTATCGGAAGTCTTGAACATTGTAACATAATACTGTAGTCCCTTCTACAACACTCATCAATGTACTGGTGCTAAAAGACCACTGGCTATACACTATAATCTGTAACCTCCTCTCTAAAAAATAAAAAAAATAATCGCCTTCTTCACAATCAAGTCTAAGTTACATTGTTTTTTCGATTTTTTCCTTTATCCCTGACATCTCGGACGTAGCCATTCCTTTGCTTACCAAGAGTTTGTGGCTAGATGTCAGTGATCGATATTTATAATTCTTCTCTTAAGAATATATCTACTCCTATGACGAATTAAGTGTTTAATATATTTACCATAAACCTTAGGGGAAATGACCCGAACTTGCCTACCAATAGGATAAGATTAGTTCTCATAGCAGCGTTACCTAAAATAACAGTAGGGCAATAGTTCGGGCGCCGAGGACCAATTAACCCCTGTACGGTACGGGGCTATTCAAATGGTCAAATATACGTCACCTAATAACACTGGGATGGAATAGATAGCACGCAAAAGTCTTCTTGTCGTCCTTGCTTCTCTAAACTAGTGGAAAGGACAGAAGTATATATCAAAAACAAAACCAACGTCTGACCCTTCTATCGATCACATATCTCCTCTTTCGTTCCTCCGTGCTCCAAGACAAAAGAAAGAAACATTCTGCTTAATCTCTGAACAAAAGAAATCCATCACAAAGACATCCATTCTCCTCCGCCTTTTATCCAATTCCTCAGCTCTTGTTCTTCCTTCATCTCCTTTCATCAACCTGCTTTCCTTTGACTGTGTATGACCTTTCTCATCCAACAACGGAAACATGTTTCCCGTGCTTCTGCCTTGCGTGTAACAAAAGAAACTAAAAGCATGACGAACAGGATTAACTGATTTCTAACAAAAACAGGGTCCAGAAGTCAACCCCCCCACACAATGAGCTATTAATTAACGACCGATCACTGAAAGCAGGCAGATTGAAGACTTGAGTCTCTATTAGTAAGACTGTAGTGCAAACTGATAGCGACACTCTGATGGCAGCTCGCTCACAACCCAATGATAACTGGGGTAGCGTAGGTAACGGCGCGAAGCACGGAGAAAAGCACGTAGGTGGTGGTTCCGGTATGTGATGATAACGATGTGAATGTTCGATGTACGATACAGGAAGCTCTCTACTGGTAGCTCAGACTAAATACAGAAGAGAGCGCACAAACACACAAAACAGGAAAAAACCCACACAACAGGAAAAACCCCCAAGTGGCAGTCACGACCCTAAACCGGTCGTACCCCAAACTAACTATCATACCCTAACAACTATGGGATTCCAGCTATCACAAACTCCCAAGCAGGGAAACGTCTGAATTTGTTTGTGACGATCTGTGACCCTGCGGGCAGGGCAGGTACAGTGAGATACATAAGATCGCTTCAACAAGGTCACTTTCACAGGTATCCTTTACTCTATATAGTCTGTTCGCATTGGCTGCCCCCAATTCCTCTCAAGTCTCATTGGTTTTGGACATCTGGGTGGCGAGCCCAACTTCCCTTTCTACAACCGGGGGGGGGGCGTTGGAACGAGTGATGGAAAGTGCTTACTATCAACAGGGCATCCCTCATCAGTTTGTTTCCCTCATACCCAACCGAACTTCGCGATATTCCATCCATGTGGTTTCGCCCAGTGTTTGGGCTTAAGGCTCAGTTCGGCCGTGGTTGTGGATTTTTTGGGTTGGTGTTGGATCGTCCATTAGCTTTCCTAGGGATACTGCTGAGTTCCTATCATTTCTGGAGGGCTTCCTTGTATTGGTTTCGTCCTTAAAGCATTGGGACGCTAGCCAACACACCTGTATTTTATAGGGAACTTTCCTAAATCTCATAAGCCCAACCGGGTATGTGTGCTATCCTCACTAGTTTGGTTAGGTAGAATACGAAAACCCAGCATAGTTTTTATGAAGAAACAGCAAAAAATATCATTTGCGTCTGCAGAGAACACTTGCCACGTTGAGCCGGAGAATACGTTAGGATAGGTGGTAAACTCTGGTCCACTCCTCTACCCCCCCGTATGAAACTAGGGAGGAGCTATCTAACACAACTCCAGGACTAGCCAAGTCACATTCTTACCTCTAGTATTTGAAGGACCACCCAGGCTTAAGGCCAGACTCGGATTCTTAAAGTACCACTCGTCGGTCACTACCTACAGCATAAAGCGGAGGGAATCCTTTGCTATAGAAGGAAAGCTCGAACTACCAAATGGTGCCCGGTTCAGTTTAAGTGATGTATAAAGCTAGGGGAGGTAGGCACTAGTATCTAGGAGATATTTCCAGACTAAAACGAATGGATGAGTCAGAAGCATGCAGCGTCGAGCGAGACATTTCTCTACATCAGGCAATCACAGCCAAGATTGTAGCTCTTTTGAATTGCAGATGCAAAATTTGAGCAAGTATGATACACTTGAAGAGCTTTTATATTTTACAAGGGAAATACCCAACTGATTACAAAGCGTCCCAGGACGATCCCTTGGAGGTCCAAGCTTGAATTCCGGTGGCGCCCCCTATCCCAAAGCAAGAGATTCTAAAACATCTCTAAACCTTGGTCACTCAGACCAGGTTCCCGGTAAAAGGTCACTCAAATAGGAGTAGTCATTACCTGAATACTTTACCACTCATGGTTGAATGAAAGAACTGGAGCTTGCCATGCCGAATCCCCCTTCATCACACTGAAATTTAGACTAAAAATCTAGCTTCTCACTTTTCTGGAAATGTCAACCGAGTGATATTAAAAACATTCCAAGTCATGATGCAGATCTTTTTCCATCAACAGGAGCACTAAGTCTGATATGAGAGTGATGTTTCCACTACCGTATTTGTGGGGTGGACACCTATCGATATTTACTAACCAACATCCGGAGTCATTTGATAGCAGTACACCGAGGTTGAATTTGCCAATCGCAATGCGCTAACTTCACTAGTGTCTCTCAAGCACGATGTAGGGGAACTCGGTACTATCAACACTGCAGTGGATACTATTATGGGTTAGGTTATCATTTTATAGTAACAAATACAATTATAATACAAGTGATATAATAATCTTCCACCCTTATCTGTCCGTACATTTGCCCACACATTCATACAGTTGCACCCAGGTATCCCGGAACCCGCTGAACCGGATACAGCACTGAACCGGATGGATTATGTGGCAGCTCTTGACCGTCATAGAACTCACCCAGTTGAACCCGAAACAAGCAAGTTTCAGATTCATATGATATCTAAGGGCATACCCCTCCTGGTTCTGATAGAAAGTTGATCTGCTGAGGGGGATTCTGTAAGAGCTGACAGATATACTAGGCCTAAAAGGGAAAGAAGAGAGTGAGAGAGATAGCTAGAAGTGAAGTAAGGAAAGAAAGGAGAACATGAAAAGAGAGTAGAGGAATCCTAATATATATATCTGAATTCTATAGATATAAAATTGAGTTTCTGAGAAGAAAATTGTCTATGTTCTATTTGTTCAGTTTCAATAATGTCTGTGGTGAAGTCAACAAAGAAAGCTGGCTTAACAGAGTTGCAAAAGTACAAACTGTGCTATCTCTAAGCATAATATCCTCAAATGAAGCTGGCAGACTTTGCTCTTCTTGATGAGTGTTCTTGATACTTTGATGATCAGCCTCTGGCAATTTCCAGCATCTCTAATTACTTTAGAAAATTGAGGAAGAAGATTAAAAATAAATCCTGGCCAGTAACACATAACATATTTTACCTAGTTATGGGACGTGTCATAGTTATGGGACACTTTTTCCATTCTAGGTTTGATGGATAGAAACATCAACAGAACAATAGGAAGTATACAGAATCCAATCAAACTTTGTATTTAGAATGTTTGCAAGGCCTTACATTGACTGTACAAATTATAGGTTTACTAAAATACTAGTCCTGAAACTACCATACATTCAGTGCAAAAAAACTAAATTTCTCATAGGTTGAGTTATTCAGGTGCCAAAACAGGAGAAAAAATTGTAAAATTATTTGGTTTTCTAGCACAAGTACACTAAGGTCTTGCCTTGTTTGGCTGTCAGTAGCTAGATGATTGGAAATATACAAGATACAAGTCGTAAGTTTAAAATGTTGTCATTATTTATCTAGTTGACTTTCTCTTAGCAACCACTATAATATTGATTATGTCATCCTTGCCCATCAAGGATAAAGTATCAGAATCCCACAATCAGGTTTATTGTAACAATCCTACTCTGGTGTGGTTATTTGTGCGACAGGTAACGAGTTACTTACGTAGGTTTTATTTAGACTATCCTTTTAGTCCTTAATCGTTCTTGAATATCCGAGAGAGTATTCTTCTTTCCGAGATTAACTTATAATCTCTTCTTCGCTGGTAGACTATCTTATAGTCTTCGTATCTCACACCAATGCCTTATTGGGGAGAGATGAGGGGGGAACTTCTTCGTGTCTTAATCTTCTCTCACGTGAGAGAGATGTGAGACTGTCCTTGTCTTAACATGGTCGTTGTTGCTCTGACGCTTAAGAGCTGAATTGCTTGAGAGGTAAAGAGTAAAGATAAAGATAAAGGTATATTGTAGAAAAGTACTTAGATGGTCGCGTGAAGAGCTCTAACTACTGTGACCGAGTCTCCTACTTATAGACTCTTCACGCTAACATCCCTAACCCTGGTGACTCATAACTCGAGTCACACGGTCCTATGACTCATAATGAGTCATGCCCGAAATCCATCAGATGACTCCTATGAGTCACTGCGCAACATGCCGTAAACCAATCATAAAACATAAAACATGTCAGGTGCGCAAAG
>Ga0307509_10000612_pt1 | contig 60774 bp, 49 predicted proteins | sample 10_EM_MG_FD_202245 | JGI IMG/M metagenome (GOLD analysis project Ga0307509, IMG submission 202245) | Populus trichocarpa ectomycorrhiza microbial communities from riparian zone in the Pacific Northwest, United States - 10_EM | ecosystem: Host-associated > Plants > Roots > Unclassified | place...
CCTTGGACATGTTGATCTCGGAGCCCGAGTCCTTGGCCTTGATGGCGACCGAGATCACCGTCGAGGGCACGAACATCGAGGTCATCGCGTAGTTCACCTTGCCGTCGGTGAACGTGTCGCCCGAGTTACAGTCGACGCCGAAGATCGCGCAGATGTCGCCCGCGGCGGCGCCGGTGATCTCTTCCTTGTCGTCGGAGTGCATCCGGACCAGCCGGCCGACCTTGACCTTCTTGCCGTTGCGCACGTTGACGACGAAGTCGTCCTTGTTGATCGTGCCCTGGTAGATCCGCACGTAGGTCAGCTGACCGTAGCGGCCGTCCTCGAGCTTGAACGCCAGCATGACGAGCGGCTTGTCGGGGTTCGACTCGATGACGACCGGCTCTTCGTTCTTGTCGAGATCGAGGCCCATGTTCTCGACGTCGCGCGGCTCGGGCAGGTAGCTGCAGACGCCGTCGAGCAGGAGCTGGACGCCCTTGTTGCCGAGCGCCGATCCGCACATCACCGGGGTGCACTTGAGCGCGATCGTCGCCGTGCGCAGGCTCTTGCGGATCAGGTCGGGGGTGACCTTGTCCTCGAGCATCGCCTCGGTGAGCGCGTCGTCGACCATCGACAGGTTGTCGAGCATCTCGTCGCGCATCTTCTGCGCCTGGTCCACGAGATCGGCCGGGATCGGCCCGCGCTCGATGTGCTCGCCGTTGTCACCCGAGAAGATGAACGCGACCATCTCGATCAGATCGACCACGCCCTCGAGCTTGTCCTCGAGGCCGATCGGCATCTGGATCATGACCGGGTGGAGCTTCAGCTTGTCGCGCAGCTGGTCGCGCACGCGGTACGGGTTGGCGCCGGTGCGGTCGAGCTTGTTGACGAACGCGATCCGCGGCACCTTGTAGCGCCGCATCTGGCGGTCGACCGTGTAGCTCTGCGACTGGACGCCGGCGACGCCGCACAGCACCATGATCGCGCCGTCGAGCACGCGCAGCGAGCGCTCGACCTCGATCGTGAAGTCGACGTGGCCGGGGGTGTCGATGATGTTGATGTGGTGCTGCGCCTTGATCGGCGACGACGGCACCGGCATCACACCCTTGGCCTTCTCGCTGGGCGGCCACTGGCAGAACGTCGCCGCCGACTGGATGGTGATGCCGCGCTCGCGCTCGAGCTCCATCGAGTCCATCTTCGCGCCGACCCCGTCCTTCCCCTTGACCTCGTGGATCGCGTGGATGCGGGCGGTGTAATAGAGGATTCGCTCGGTCAATGTGGTCTTGCCACTGTCGATGTGAGCCGAGATGCCGATGTTGCGAACTTTGGAGAGGTCGGTGAGCACGGGAAGCGACTCCTAGGGCCCCGAAGAGCCGGCCGAAAAGGCCTAGTAAAGGCGCGGGATTGCTACCAATGAACCGGCCCACAAGCAAGGCCGCAATGGTCACAACCGTCCCCACCTCGTTGTGATTGGATTTCAAGTTGTTGAAAGCGCTTGTTTGCTACCCTGGGCCGGTGGTGGAGCACCTCGACGATAATGCGGCCAGCGAGTTCGTCTCGGGCAGCTTACCACCGTCGGCAGTCGGCAAGGTCGAAGGCCATCTCGCCAGCTGCCGGGATTGCCGGGCCCTGGTGGCAGCCCTGGCCGCGGATTCGGGGGAGGACTCGAACGCCCGGACGTTCCTGCACGAGCGGATTTCGGCGTCCCAGGCCGGCTGGCTGCCCGGAAAGACCCTGGCGATCGGCGATCGGGTAGGTCGCTACCTCGTGCTGTCCTCGCTCGGCGCCGGCGGCATGGGCGTCGTGTTCGCCGCCTACGACCCCAACCTCGGCCGCAAGATCGCGCTCAAGCTGCTGCGCTCCGGACTGGCGGGATCGAGCAAGGACGCCCGCAACCGGCTGCGGCGCGAGGCGCAGGCGATCGCCCAGCTGTCGCACCCCAACGTCGTCTCGGTCTACGACGTCGGCACCACCGACGGCGGCGACCTCTACATCGCGATGGAGTTCGTCGAGGGCGACACCCTGACGTCGTGGCTCAAGAAGTATCCGCGGACGTGGCGCGAGATCATCGACGTGTTCGTCCAGGCGGCGCGCGGGCTGGCATCGGCGCACGGCGTCGGCCTCCTGCATCGCGACTTCAAGCCCGACAACGTGCTGGTCGGCGGCGACGGCCGGGTTCGGGTCACCGACTTCGGCCTCGCGCGCTCGCTGCTGGCGCCGGAGGAGACCGCGTACGGCAAGCCGGTGATGACCGCGCTCAACCTCGCGCTGACGGCGACCGGCACCGTGCTCGGCACGCCGCGCTACATGCCCCCGGAGCAGATGACGGGGCCCGACCTCGACGCGCGCAGCGACCAGTTCAGCTTCTGCGTCGCGCTCTACGAGGCGCTGTACGGCCGGCACCCGCTGCGCGACGCGACCTCGGTGCAGATGGCCGAGCGCGGCGATCGAGCCCAGCCGCCGCCCGAGGGCACCAAGGTCCCACAGGCGATCGGCAGCGCCGTGCTGCGCGGCCTCGAGCGCGAACGCGGCAAGCGGTTTCCGTCGATGAGCTCGCTGATCGACGAGCTCGTGCCGCGGCCGCGGCGGGCCCCGGTGCGCTACGCGGTCCTGGCGATCGTCGGGTTCCTGGCGGTCGGCGCGGCGACCGCCGCGGTGCTCGCGAACCAGCCGGCGGCGGTGCCGGCAGCGTCAGAGACCTCCGGCCCCCCCCAGCTGGTGGAGGAGCTGCACCAGATGAAGCTCGAGCGTGAGGCGCTACTCCGCAGGCTCGAGCAGGCGCGCGTCGACCAGCGCGAGCTCGAATGGCTGCGTGGCGAGCTCGCGCGCAAGGACGACGAGATCCAGCGGCTCACCGACGAGGTCGGGCTGCAGATCCTGGCGCCCGAGGGGGTCGCGCGAAAGCCGGCCAAGATGTCCTTGGCGACGAGCCAGATGGTGACGACCGCGATCGGCGCCGTCCAGGGGCCGGTCGACGGTTGCTTCCGAGAGTGGGCCGAGCGTACGCCGGGTGCCTACGACGCCCACTTCGAGGCGACGATGGTCGTCGGCCTGACCGTGACTCCCGACGGCTTCGGCACGCTGCCGCGGATCGTGAGCACGCCGGACGCGCACACCGCGATGCCTGCCGCCGGCAAGCGCGGCCTGAGCATGCTGGAGCACTGCGTCTCCGAGCAAGTCGCACGGGCGAAGTTCACGCCGGGGAGCGCCCAGCTCGAGATCGACACCACGGTCGTGTGGTCGTCGAGGCGGGTCAGGCTGTCGCCAAAGATGGTCGGGCAACACCAGGTGCCGCGTGGCCAGATCGAGCTGCAATGACTGGCAGCACATGTGACCGCCGCCGCAACGAATCCTGCTGACGGATTTCCTGATCGCGTAGTATTTGCATGGTGATGCCTCCGAAGCTCGGTCGCTCGGTCTTTTGGTCGTCGGGGTGCTGGGTTGCCGCCGCATGCGGCGTCGCGGTGTTCGCCGCGCAGGCGGGTGCCGAACCGATCTCGAATCCGCTCCCCGGATCGACGGTCAGCGACGTGGCGGGGCACCGGATCGCGGTCGACACGCCGATGCTCATGTACGCGACGCCGGCCGCCAAGGTCTCGCAGACGATCTACCTCGAGCGTTGCAAGGGCGGCTGCAACGTCCATCCTGGAACCAACGACGCGCGGACCAACACGTCGTCGATCGCGGCGCGGGAATCCGTCATCGGCGAGTTCGCAACCGCGGCGACGCCGGACGCCCCCGCGATGACCGGCGCGGCGGCCGACGCCGAATGGGCGCAGATCGTCCAGTGCATGAAGGAGGTCTACTCACCGTACAGCGTCACCGTCACCGACGTGAAGCCGGCCGACGGCTCGTCGTATCACGAGGCGATCATCGCCGGGTTGCCACAGGACATCGGCCAGAAGTCCGACGTCCTTGGCGTCGCGCCGCTCGCGAGTGACTGCAGCGCGATCGACAACGTGATCTCGTTCTCGTTCGCCAACCGCCACGACGCCAACGATCGCGTGAACAACATCTGCTGGACCGCGGCGCAGGAGAGCGCGCACGCGTTCGGCCTCGATCACGAGTACTCGTTCCCGGACACACCGACCGATCGCTCGGCGTGCAACGATCCGATGACGTATCGCGCCGACTGCGGTGGCGAGAAGTTCTTCCGCAACGAGTTCGCGAATTGTGGCGAGGACACCAAGCGGGCGTGCAAGTGCAGCGCGCTGCAGAACTCCCACCAGAAGATCCTGGGGGTGTTCGGCGCCGGCACGCCGATCACCGGCAGTCCGACCATCACGATGACCACGCCGACGGCGGGCGGCACGCTCGGCAAGGGGGTCACCTTCGAGGCCGGCTCCAAGCGCGGCGTCGACCGCATCGAGCTCTACTTCAACGGCTACATGTGGGCCGAGGTGCCGGGCGCTGCCTTCGGTGCGCACGGTCAGCTCGATCCCGCGGGCTACAGCGCGCTGGTCCCCACGGGGCTCCCCGACAGCATCGTCGACGTCAAGGCGATCGCCTACGACGACATCGGCACGTCCACCGACTCCGGGGTCGTGACGGTCACCAAGGGCGCTCCGTGCGCGACCGCGGCCACCTGCGCGACTGGCCAGCGCTGCGAGGCCGGCAAGTGCTTCTGGGATCCACCGACGGGCGAGCTCGGCGACATCTGCACGTACAAGCAATTCTGCAAGTCGGGGCTCTGCACCGGGACCGCCGACGAGCAGATCTGCACGCAGAGCTGCGTCCCCGGCGCGGCCGACAGCTGCCCCAGCGGCCTCGACTGCGTGATGGAGACCGCCAGCACCGGGGTCTGCTTCTTCCAGGACAGCGGCGGCTGCTGCAGCGTGGATCGCGGCGGTGGCGGCTGGTGGGTGCACGCGGGGATCTCGGCGCTGGTGCTCGGCCTGATGGTGCGCCGGCGCCGGCGCTGATCGCGCTTGCGTCGCCCTCGGCAACGGACAACGATACGACCAGATGTCACGCTTCTTGTCGCTCCTGCGGGTCTGCGCGCTGCTCGGTGCATCGTTTCCCATCCCGGCCCGCGCCGATACCACCACGACCACGTCGATCGCCCAGCTCATGGTCCTCGAGCCGGGCGATGCCAGCTACAAGCTGTTTCACGGCGCCGTGTGGCTCGATCACGACAAGGCGAGCTGGAACTACCGGTGGGGCGGCCTGCAGTGCAAGGGCCGCGAGCTGTCGGACACCAGCATCCAGCTGCTGTTCGCGGCGTTTCGCTCCGAGTACCAGGTCACCCTCGAGTACGTCCCGCTCGACTACCGCGGCAAGCCGTATCGCTGCGTGACCGGGTTCACGATCTCGAAGACCTAGCCGCTCGCCTAGCCCGAGCCGTCCGCCGGTGGCTCGATCTGCATCTCGACCTGGACCTGGATCTGGGCGGGGCCGATCGCGTCGCGCGCGGCCTTCGCGCAGCTCTGGATCATGTCGTTGTTGACGTTGCTCGGTCCACCGCGCACTTGCAGGATGCACCTGGTGTCTTCGTCGAAGAACTGGAACACCTTCACGTCATCCGCGCCGACCGCGACGATGTGGACGCACGCGTAGCTGCCCATCGATTCGTCATCGAGATCCTTGCGCTGCTTGCACCGCACCTTGAACCGTTCGACGTCCTCGATCGTCCAGCAGAACGCGGTGACGTTGCACAGCTCGTCGCCCGGCAGCACGCCGAGCCGGCCGGCGCTCTTGATGAGCGCGTTCTGCTCGGCCTCGGTCGGGCGCTTCCCGCCGCGGACCAACGAGCAGGACGCCGCGGCCTCGCGCTGGCTCGCGCTGACGTCCTTGACCGTCAGCGGTTGCTTCTCGCCGAGCGCGGTCTGAAACGTGGCCGGATCGATCAGCTGCGCGCACGGCACGTGCGCCTGGCCGGGGACCGGCGTCGCCAGTCGCTGCGCCGGCGCTGCACGGCCCTTCCCCTTGGCGGCCTGCTCCTGCTCGGCGCGCCGCTTGGCGGCTTCGGCGCCCGCGTTCTCGCTGCCGTGGCAAGCGGCGAGCCCCAGGACCAGCGCCAAGCCCCAGGGCGCGAAGCGACCTGCCGGATGCGCAGCAGACGGAGACCTGCGCCGCAGGTCAGGCGTGGCTTGGCGACAGCCAAGAGGGGCGATCGTGGCGCGCATGGCACCGCCAACCTAACACGGCGTCGCTGTTGCGGAAGCTCCGCCGCGGGGGCGGCTGCCCGCGCGCGATGGCGCGCCTCACTTGAGAGTCTGCCGGACCTGGGGCAAAGTGCCGGACCGACCGTCGCTGCGCGGTCATGCGCCCATAGTTCAGTTGGATAGAACAACCGCCTTCTAAGCGGTAGGTCGCAGGTTCGATTCCTGCTGGGCGCGCTGGCACAATCGCTGCTCTGTACGAGCATGTGGCTGGGTCATGTCCTCGAGAACCAAGCTGTGAGCAAGCCGTGATCGCGCGGTTCGGCGGGCGCCGCCCGGTCTCCGTGGCGCCAACGCACACAGGTGGCAGCCGGGTGGTGCACTTCGTGCGTCAGCTCGGTCACGAGCTCGCCAACGACAACATCACCGACAACGGCGCCATGATGGCGTACTACGCGATTCTCTCGCTGTTTCCGATGCTGGTGTTCGTGGTCGCGCTCGCGTTGCTCGTGCTGCCCGCGGACACGGTGCTCCAGGGCCTCGCGATGGCGACCCAGGCGATGCCATCGTCGACGCGCGAGGTGATCACGACGCAGGTGACCGCGCTCATGAAGGCCGCGCAGACCGGGTTCGCGATCGGTGGTGCCGCCCTGGCGCTGTGGGGCGCGTCACGCGGCGCGAGCTCGCTGATGGGCGCGCTCAACGCGATGTTCAATCAGCACGAGACCCGGCCGTGGTGGAGGCGCCAGCTGATCGCGATCGGGGTGACGCTCGGCGTCGCGCTGCTGGCGGTGGTCGCGCTCGCGCTGCTGGTGATCGGGCCGGCGGCCGGTCACTGGCTCGCCGATCGGTTCGGCCTGGGCGACGCGTTCGACTTTCTGTGGAACACCGGTCGCTGGCTCGGTGCCGGCTTGCTCGTCATGGTGGTGTGGGCGGTCATCTACAAGTTTTTGCCCAACACCAAGCAGCCGTTTCGGATCTTCACGCCGGGCGCGATCGTCGGTGTGTTGCTGTGGCTGGGGATCAGCTCTGGGTTCGGCATCTACATCAGCCACTTCAACAGCTACACCACGACCTACGGCGCGCTCGGTGGGGCGATCATCTTTCTGACCTGGTTGTGGCTGTCGAGCATGGCGCTGCTGTTCGGCGCCGAGATCAACGATGTCCTCGGCTTCATGCGGACGGGCACCCGAGGCGAACGCAAGACGCCGATCGAGGGTGTGGGGGGCGACACGGACACCGTCGGCGAGCATGACCTTGCGCCCCACGACTGAAGAGGCAGTCACCGCACCGACCGGTTGCCAGATCGGCGCGCGTACGACGCGCTCAGGGCGCTCGAGGGCGCGCCGCTAGCGACGAGCTGGAATATCGTCGCCGATCGCGTCGGGGGCGGGACTCGGCTTCGCGGCGGGCGCGATCGTGGCGGGCTCTCCCGCGGTCGCGGGCACCGCTGGCGTCGTCACGGGCGCCGCTGGCGTCGTCGCGAGCGTCGCCGGCGCGGTCGACGGCCGAACCGGTTGGGTAGGACGCCTCACCGCAGCACCCGGCGCCGCGGTGTCCTTGCGATGCTTGCCCGACCGGCTCGGCGCGGCGGTGGCGAGCGGCGGCTTCCAGCGCGCGCCGCGCACCAGCCCGGTGACCTCGCTACCCAGCGCCCACGATGGAACATCGTCGTCATTGCCGGCGATGCCATCAGGTCCGGCCGAGACCGCGCCGACGATCTGGTCCGCCGGCTGATCGCTGCACGTGAGCTCGAGTGGATGGCCCCACGGATCCGGTGCGACCACCCCGAGCGCCCCGAGATCGGGGCACGGCTCGCCCGCATGGTCGTGCGCCCAGGAGGCGACGCGGGTGAGCACGGTCTTCATCGTCGTCGCAAGCACGAGCCGGGGATCCGGCGAGGCAACGGCGGCGGGTGCGGCGAGCCCCGGTGACACGGGCGTTGTCGAGGGCAAGGCAGCGGCTGTCGTCGGGGGGAAGCCAGCGGCTGTCGTCGGGGGATCCGGGGCATGTCGGCCCGGGTCCGAGGCCGCGAGCAACGCCGCGAGGCCACCCCCGGCGCCACCAACGGCGGCAGCGGCCAAGACGGCGATCTGCATCCCGCGACCCATGCGACATCACGATGGTGGCTGCGACGAGGCGTGTCAACGAGCTTGCGCCGTGCACCTGTCCCCCGTCAGCCTACACGAGCTTCGGCTCGATCAGCTGGATCCGCTTCCACGCGCCGGACTTGAAGCGCCAGGCGAGGGCGGTCGCGTGCAGACAGAGATAGCCGACCAGGCACAGCATCGCGCCGACGGGTCCGCCGTCGAACCGCGTCACGACCAAGAACGCCGACGGCGTGAACACGAGCCAGGCCAGCCCGACGCGGACCGCCGCGGTCCAGGTCGTGTCCCCCGCAGCCCGCAGGGTCTCGGCCAGCGTGATCCCGATCGCATCGGTCAGCTGCCACGCGGTGCTGATCATCAGCATCGTCGTGCCGATCGCCACGAGCCGGCCCGATTGCTCGGACGCAAACAGCGCGAGCACACGGTCGGGAAACGTCGCGTAGAGCAGGCCGATCGCCCCCATCCAGCTCATCGTGCAGAGCAGCGTCATCTTGACCTGCGGCCACACCAGGTCGCGGGCGTCGCGGCCGATCGCCTGGCCGGCGAGGATCGCCCCAGCTGAGGCGAGCCCGAACGCCGGCATGAACGCGAGCGAGTTGACGGCGATCACCACGTTGAGCGCGGCGACCGTTTCGTCGCCGAGGCTCGCGAGCACGCCGTTGACGAACAGCTGAAACGCGGTGAACTCGAGGAACCAGTTGAGCCCGTTGGGCAGCCCGAACCGCAGCACGCGGCCGAGCTCGCGCAGCGACAGCGCGCCGGCGGGACCGGTGGGGGCGTTGCCCCATCGGCGCAGGAACGCGATCATGAGGACGCAGAACCCGAGCGCGCTCGCCAGCACGCTTGCCACGGCGGCGCCGCGGACGCCCATCGCCGGCGCGCCGAGGTGACCGTCGATCAACACCCAGTTGAGGGACACCGCGGCAACCATCGTGATGATGCTGGCGACCATCTGCATCCACGTGTTGCCCAGTCCGCCGTACCAGCTGCCGAGCGCCTCGCTGCCGATGATCGCGCCGGTCGACAGCATGCGGATCGCCATGTAGCCGGCCATCTCGTCGCGCAGCTCGGGCGAGTAGTGGGTGAGCGCCAGCGCCGGGCCGATCAGCTGGGTCAGCGCGGCGGCGACCACGGCGGCGATCGCGGCGATCGCGAGGCCGTACCAGGCGAACCGTCGGGCCTGGTCGCGCTCCCCGCGGCCGACCAGCTGCGCCACGAAGCTCTGGACGATGAACACCGTGCCCATCGAGAGGATCTCGAAGCCCAGCACGTTGAGCCCGCCGGTCGCGGTCGCGGCGATCGCCTTGAAGCCGAGGTGCTTGACCTGGATCGCGTCGGCGAACGTGATCACCGACTGACTGGCGCGCGCCAGCACCATGGGGGCCGCGAGCCGGAGCAAGGTTCGGAGCGGAGCGACCGACGGCACGGCCGCCAACCATGCGGCGCGGCGGCGGATCGTGCAAGGATCGTCGGGTGGCAAAGGCCAAACAGGAGATCTTGTCGCTCGCGGGACACGAGGTCGTCGTGTCGAACCCCGACAAGGTGTTCTTCCCCCAGGCCGGGATCACCAAGCTCGAGCTGGTGCAGTACTACCTCGCGGTCGCCGAGGGTGCGCTGCGCGGCGTGGCGCGGCGGCCGCAGATCCTGAAGCGGTTCGTCAACGGCGCCGAGGCCGAGCCGTTCTATCAGAAGCGAGCGCCGGTCAAGCGTCCCGCATGGCTCGACATCGCGACGTTCACGTTTCCATCCGGGCGGCACGCCGACGAGATCGTGATCAACAACACCGCGCAGCTGGTCTACGTGATCAACCTCGGGTGCATCGATCTCAACCCGCACGCGGTGCGCAGCGAGGACATGGATCGGCCCGACGAGCTGCGCATCGATCTCGATCCGGTACCGGGCGTCGCGTGGCCGCAGATCGTCGAGGTCGGCAAGGTCGCCAAGCACGTGCTCGACGACTACGGCCTGGTCGGCTGGCCCAAGACCTCCGGCTCGCGCGGCGCGCACATCTGGGTGCGGATCCATCCGGACTGGCCGTTCTCCGAGGTTCGCCGCGCGGCGCTGGCGCTTGCGCGCGAGGTCGCGCGCCGGGCCCCCGCGATCGCAACCGCGAACTGGTGGAAGGAGGAGCGCCACGGCGTGTTCCTCGACTACAACCAGAACGCTCGCGATCGCACGACCGCGAGCGCGTACTCGGTGCGGCCGACCCCCGAGGCGCGGGTCTCGATGCCGCTGTCGTGGGACGAGTTCTTCGCGAGTGACCCGTTCGACTACACGCTGCGCACGGTGCCGGCGCTGGTCGCGGCGCGCGGCGATGCGCACGCCGGGATCGACGCTGCGAGCGGCTCGCTCGCGGCGCTGCTCGAGCTCGCCGCACGGCACGAAGCCGAGGGCCAGGTCGACGCGCCGTGGCCGCCGCATTACGCCAAGGCAACCGGCGAACCACCCCGCGTCGCGCCGTCGCGCGCAGCCGCGGCCGCGGGGCCAGCGACCCGGCCGCCCCGCGAGAAGTTACCGGTGATCACCATCGCCAAGGCCAAGCGCAAGACCTTGGCGCTCGCGGGCCTCGAGCGCTGGAAGGCGAAGTACCCCGAGGTGGTCGCCAGGCTCGCCCCGGAGCACGTGCTCATCGACACCAACCGCGGCAGATCGTCGGCGTGGTACCGCGTCCGGATCAACCTGAAGAACGTGCCAGTCGCCGAGCGCCCACCCGCCGAACCACCGGATCCGGACTACGACTGGAAGACCGAATACGCGGGCTGGGACGGCCAGGCTCCCGGACCGCCGGACATCACCGGCGAGCCGGAGGGTGAGCGCGATCCAGAGGGGTGAGGGCGAGCCAGAGGAGTGGCGGCATGGGTTTGTATGCGACTGCAGCAAAATGCTGCACATCTGGAGATTGCCCCGGCTCGATTCCACATCCGACGATAGCCGGTAGCGCCTCGACCGGGGAACCCGTGGTGCTGGTGAGCTCGCGGGCCGAGGCTCTCCGCGCGGGCGGCACAACCACCGAAGGAAATTCGTGATGAGAATGCTGTGCTGTGTGGTGATCGCCGCGACCGCGAGTTGCGGCGTCCCGAAGGACTACGTCAAGCAGCAAACGCGCGCGGCGTTTGACAACACCGTCTCGATCGCGGCGCACGTCAAGGCGAAGTGCGGCGGCCAGCCCGACGCCGACGAGAACTGCAAGCAAGCCACCGACAAGCTGGGCGCGATCTGCCAGGGCCTCGACGAGCTGGCCAAGAAGGCCGGCGGCCCGGGCTTTGACTGTGCCGCGTGGAAGGTGAACCCATGAGCGCGACCGAGGTTGTCGAGGGGCTGATCAAGGCCGGTACCACGATCAAGGATGGCTGGACCAAGGCCAAGCAGCGCGACGCCACGATGACGTGGCAGAAGTTCATGGAGTCGCCCGAGTTCGCGGGCGCGTTCGGTCAGGCCTCGTCGGTCATCAACGGCCTGACCCAGCCAGCGGTCGACCAGGCGCTCGTCGAGATCCGCGCCAAGCAAGCCGCGCTGCTGGGCGGCAAGTCGGTGATGGAGCTGGCGACCGACAAGCTGGCGCAGTACGACGCCTTGCTCGACGTCGAGAACAAGCTGATGCGCAAGTTCGCCGCGGGCGCGGGCACGACCGCGGAGTGGGTCTCGTGGCTGGTCGATGACGCGCTACCGGTCCTGATCAAGGTCGCCGCGGTCGTCATTCCGCTGCTGCTGTGAACCGATGGATTGGCCGGCGCGAACACGCGCTGGGAACGCGCGGTGGCGTTCCGTCAGTCCGTCCGTCCGGCGCCGCCGAAGATGTTCTGCAGCTCGAAGGCCGGCGTCTCGTCGAGCTGGTCGTAGCGGCACTCGCTCGCCGGCTTGTCGGGCCGCCAGCGCTTGAAGTGCGCGGCGTGGCGAAACCGCGTGCCCTGGAGGTGCTCGAACGAGACCTCGCACGTGAGCCCGATCCGGATCGGCTCCCACGATAGGTCCTTGCCGCGGTTCCACCGGCTCGTGGCCCCGGGCCGTCGCTGCTCGGATTCCTTGTCCTGCCACTCGGCCCAGTCGCCCCAGGGATGGCCGTCGCGCGCGGCATCGCGCAGCGGCTCGAGCTTGGTGGCGAGCTCGGCGCGCACCGGGCGGGTGAACGCCGAGGTCACGCCGACGTGGTGCAGCACGCCGGCATCGTCGTACAGCCCGAGCAGCAGAGACCCGACGAGCGTGCCCTTGCCGCCCTTGTACCAGCGGAAGCCGCCGACGACGCAGTCCGCGGTGCGCTGGTGCTTGATCTTCAACATTGCGCGCTTGCCGGGCGCGTAGGGCAGCGACTCGGGCTTGGCGATCACGCCATCGAGCCCCGCGCCCTCGAACCGCTCGAACCAGTCGGCGGCGACCGAGCGGTCACGCGTCGCGGGGGTCACATGGATCGGCGGCCGGATCCCGGCGAGCGCGTGCTCGAGGGCGGCGCGGCGTTCGATCTGCGGCCTGGCGCGCAGATCGTCGTCACCGAACGCCAGCAGGTCCCACGCGACGTACGATGACGGCGACTGCTCCGCGAGCAGGTTGATCCGGGTCGCCGCCGGGTGGATCCGCAGCAGCAGGGCATCGAAATCGAGCCGGCCCGCGGTGGCGATCACGATCTCGCCGTCGAGCACGCAGCGGTCGGGCAGGTTCGCCCGCAGCGACGCCTCGAGCTCCGGAAAGTAGCGGCCGAGCGGCTTCAGGTCGCGGCTCTGGATGTAGACGTCCTCGCCGCTCTTCCAGACCAGCGCCCGGAACCCGTCCCACTTCGGCTCGTACACGAAGCCGGTGCCCTCGGTCGGTAGCTCACTCGACAGCTTGGCGAGCATCGGCTCGACCGGCGGCAGGAAGGGAAGCTGCAGCTTCACCCCCGCACGGTACACGTTCGCCGGGGCGCGTGCAGGTCAGGTGCGCAGCGGCGTGGCCTCGCCCGCCGCGACGAACTGCAGCGAGACCGAGTTCAGGCAATAGCGCTGATGCGTCGGGGCGGGGCCATCGTTGAATACGTGGCCCAGGTGAGCGTCGCAGCGCTTGCAGCGGATCTCGACGCGCATCATGCCGTGGCTCTGGTCGGTGATCTCGGTGACATGATCTGGATCGAACGGCTGGAAGAAGCTCGGCCAACCGGTACCCGACTCGAACTTCGCGTCCGACTTGAACAGCGGCAGGCCACACAGCCGGCACACGTACGCGCCCGGCTTCTTGTTGTCGAGGAAGAGCCCGCAGAACGGCCGCTCGGTCCCCTGGTGCAGGATCACGTGCTGCTCTTCGGGCGTGAAGTCTGCGGCGAGCGCGGCCACGCGATCGCTCGAGAGCGGCGTGATATCGAAGCCGGAGCGCGAAGTTGACATACGCCATGCATACGACAAAACCGCCGCGGTGGTTACCTGCGGCGGCTCATGGCGGATCGTGCGGCGCTAGTAGCCGCCGTCGTAGTAGCTCGGGTCCGGCTGGTAGTGACCGGGCTGCCAGGTCCACTCGTAGCCAGTCCACGACCAGGCCCCCGCGACCCAGAAGTAGCCCGCCATCGGGTTGTAGCTCTCCACGATGAGCGCCGGCCGCCGGTAGTAGTTGTAGTAGCGCTCGCGGATCACCGGCCGAGAGACGAAGATCGGCCGGCGCTCGTAGCGCGCTCCGCCGTGGACGAACCCACGGCCGCCGTAGCCGCGACCGCCGTAGCTGACCTGGTGGTAGTCGTGGTCGCGGTAGCTGACCTGGCCGCCGTAGCCACCGCGACCGCCGTGGTCGTGGACGACGACGGCACCGCCGCCATGGACGGGGCCGTGGGCTTGCGGGGCCGAGCGATGCTCGACCGACGCGCCGCGATGGTCACCGCCACGGCCGTGGTCGGCCGCCGCGACACCACCCGAAAGGCCAAGAACCAGAGCCGTGAGGGGGACGAGTTTGAGCATCATGTCCGTGGGTAAAGCATCCTGCGTGCCGAGCTGGTCGCCCTGTAATTTCAATTGGTTGGATTGCGTTATCGGGACCGACTGCGAATGCCGCAGTCACGGTGCTGCGGATTTCGCAGCCGCCGTGATGGGGGCCGCCGTGATGGACGCTGGCTCTGTGATCTCGTTCCCGGAGCGGGTGCCGCATTGCCTGGGTCACGCTGCGGCGGCCGTCGTCGTCCGGCGTCCCGGCGTCCCTGAAGTCCGCACGGTTCGCCGGCGCCGTGCACACCGGACGTACCGCGTGCCGCACCGCTTGTCAGTCGACGTCGTACTTCTTGAGCCGGTCGTACAGCGTGCGTTCGCCGATCCCGAGCAACTCCGCCGCGCGCTTGCGATTGCCACCGACGACGTCGAGCGCGTGCAGGATCGCCTCGCGCTCGAGGTCCGCCAGCGGGCGCACCTCGTCGGTCTTTGGCACCGCGCGCGTCACGCCGTCCTCGACCCAGATGTGGCTCGCGTCGATGGCGTCGCCGTCGGCGAGGATCGCGGCGCGCTCGAGCGTGTTGGCGAGCTCGCGGACGTTGCCCCGCCAGCTCGCCGCCTCGAGTCGCTGGGTGGCAGCTGGGGTGAGCCGCGGCACGCTGCGCTTGAGATCGCGCGCGATCCGCTCGAGCAGCGCGCGGGCGAGCGGCAGCAGATCGACCTTGCGCTCGCGCAGCGGCGGCAGCTTGATCGGGAACACCGCGAGCCGGTGGTAGAGATCCTCGCGGAACCGGCCGTCGTCGATCATCGAGCGCAGATCGCGGTTGGTCGCAGCGATCCAGCGAACGTCGACCTCGAGGGTACGGCTGCCGCCGACGCGCTCGAACCGGCGCTCCTGCAGGACACGGAGTAGCTTGGCCTGCAGCTCCGGCTTGAGCTCGCCGACCTCGTCGAGAAAGAACGTGCCGCCGTCCGACAGCTCGAGCCGGCCGCGCTTGCGCTCGGTGGCGCCGGTGAACGCCCCCTTCTCGTGGCCGAAGAGCTCGCTCTCGAGCAGCTGCTCGCTGAGCGCGGCGCAGTTGATCGCCATGAACGGCGCCAGCGCGCGCGGGCTCTGGGTGTGGATCGCGCGGGCCGCGACCTCCTTGCCGGTGCCGCTCTCGCCGAGCAGCAGCACGGTCGCCGAGGTTCGCGCGACCTTCTCGATCGCCTCGACCACCGGCCGCATCGCCGGATCACCGTAGGTCAGCGGGGGACCGGACAGCCCGGTGTGGCGCTCGGCGCCGTCGACCCGATCGCGCAGGCCGCGGCGCTCGAGCGCGCGGCCGACCAGCAGGCGCAGCTCGTCGGGGCCCGAGATCGGCTTCTGGAGGTACTCGAACGCGCCGAGCTTCATGGCCTCGACGGCGTTATCGACGGTGCCGTGCGCCGTCATCATGATCACCTCGACCTCGGGCTGTTCGGCGCGGACCTTGCGCAGGATGCCCATGCCGTCGAGCCCCGGCATCTTGAGATCGGTGAGCACGAGATCGAAGCCGCGCTCATCGAGCAGCTTCGCCGCTTCCCGGCCGTCCTTGGCGGGGACCACGGTGTGATCGTCGAGCTCGAGCGAATCGCAGATGAATTCGCGCAGGCCGGGTTCGTCGTCCGCAACGAGGATGCGTGCCATGGCTTAGGTCTCGGGAATCTCGGCGCGGAACAGTGCGCCACCGCCTGGTGCTGGATATACCGCGATCGTGCCGTGATGGAGCTCCACGACGCGCCGAACCACCGCCAGCCCGAGCCCGGTGCCGTGGGTCTTGCCGGTGAAGAACGGCTCGAAGATCTTGTCGCGGTCGTCCTCGGCGACGCCCGGGCCGTGATCGGCGACCTCGATGACCAGGTGACCGCGATCGCGCCGCACGGTGACAACCACCGGCGCACCCGCGGCGATCGCGTTGTCGACCAGGTTGATCACGACCTGGCGGATCCGGCCGGCGTCGAGTGACCACGCGAGCGGCGCGGCGGTGGTCTCGATGGTGACCACCGGCGCGGCGTCGGCCGACGTGGGATTGCCGGCCACGCTCGCCGCGGCCTGGCGGACCAGCTCGGCAGGGTCGACGGCGACGCGATTGATCGCCCCGGTCCGCACGAACTGCAACAGATCGTTGGTCAGCTGCTCGAGCCGGACCGCCTCGTCGACGACGCGGTCGGCCTTGGCGCGCGGCTTGTCGCCGGTGGGCAGCATCCGCGCGAGCAGCTGGGCGTTGCCCTTGAGCGACGCCAGCGGATTCTTGATCTCGTGCGCGAGCACGGCCGACATCTCGCCGAGGCTGGCGAGCCTGCGCTCGCGTTCGCGCGCGGTCGCGTTGGCCTGGCGGCGCGCCTCGCGCTGGATCAGCACGAACGCGACGCCGAGCAGCGCCAGCGCGGCAAGCACGCCGACGCCGAGCGTCAGGGTGGCAGCGTCGCGCAGCTGGTTGGCCTGCACCGGCTCGACCTCGATCACAAACCTGGCGGTGCTGCCACCGGCCTTGAGCCGGCGCAGCGATCGCAGCTCCAGGCGCAGCCGGCCGCCGACCTCGTCGATCTTGCATCCGATCGTGCGGCTGGGGGCGAGAATATTGGCGCCGCCGGCGCCGACCGGGGTGCCAGCCGCGGCGACGACGGTGAGGTGCTCGCGGCCCTCGACCATCGCGAGGTAGCGCAGCCCCTCGTCGTGGCGCTCGTGCAGGATCGCACCGAGCTCCGGAGACTTCGGAACGCCGTCGAGATCCGCAAGATCGGCGCGTACGGCTTGCTCGATCGCGTCGGCTTGCCCGCAGCGCACCGCGGCCGAGGCGTCGAGGATCGACGCCCGGGTGCTCCACACCGTGGCGAGCAGCGCCGCGCCGATCAGCGCGAACACCACGACGATGGACCACCCCGCGAGCGGTTGGACACGGCGGGGCAACATCTCTGGCATCATAGCGGGCCTGGGACTGGCCTGGGGCGGGCTCGGGCCTGGCTCGGGCCTAGCTCGGGGCGGTCACCTTCGTGGCCCCAACCTTGCCGCTGCCCTGGCTGCGGCCGTGGCCGTGGCCGTGCCGGCCATGGCGGTGGAAGCCGTTGGCCTCCGATCCCGCCTTGTACTCGTCGAGCGTGAGCTTGCCGTCGCCGTTCTTGTCCATCGCCTGAAATTGCCGGGACAGCTCAGCCTCCCGCATGGTCTTGCGCTCGGCGTCGTCGAGCGTGCCGTCCTTGTTCACATCGTACTTGGCGAGCGCCTCGCGGTGGCGCTCGGCGCGCTTGGCCTCGAACGCGGCCTTCATCTGGGCGCGCTCGGCGGCGTCGAGCTTGCCGTCCTTGTTGGTGTCGAACTTCTGCAGGATGTCGGCGGGCGTGGGATCGTCGCTCTGGACGCTCTGGGCACCCTGGGCAGCGGCGTACGTGGTCGCGCCGGCCACGAGGGGCGCGGCGATGAGCAGTGCGAGCTTGATCTTGGTCAACATGGATTTCCTCCGATGCGCTGCTAACGCAACTCGCGTGCCGGCGCTAAGTGCGTGGATTGCGGTGCGGCGGTGCCGCCGTCGCTGCCAAATTCGCAGCCCGCGCCTGCGGGACCCGCTTGACCCTCACGCGACGTGAGGACGCACGGTGGCTTGACGAGGACCTCATGGCATTGACGGTTGGAGAGCTCTCGCGGCTGGCCGGGATCACGGTGCGCGCCCTGCACCACTACGACGAGATCGGGCTGGTCCGGCCGTCGCAGCGGACCGCTGCGGGCTACCGGCTGTACGACGATCGCGACGTGCTGCGGCTCCAGCAGGTGCTGGTGTTTCGCGAGCTCGGTATCCCGCTCGACGAGATCGGTGCCGCGATCGACGCGGCCCCGGATCGGGGCGCGCTGCTGCGCAAGCACCGCCGCGAGCTCGTCGGCAAGCGCACGCGGATCGACGCGATGCTCGCCGCCGTGGATGCCGCCCTGGAGGTGCTCGAGAAAGTGAACATGACGATGCAACCCGAGGATTTCAAGACCTTGTTCGACGGCTTCGACCCCGAGGATTACGAGGACGAGGCCCGTACGCGGTGGGGCACCAGCGCTGCGTACAAAGAGTCCGCCCGCCGGACGAGCCAGTACGGCAAGCCCGCGTGGGAGGCGATCCGTCGCGACTCCGATGCGATCCATGCGCGGCTGTGCGAGCTGATGCAGCACGGCGCCACGGCATCCGATCCGGCGGTCCAGGCCGCGGTGGAGGACCATCGGATGCACATCGACCGGTGGTTCTATCCGTGCAGCCCGCAGGTGCACCGCGGGTTGGGCGAGTTGTATGTAGCTGATCCGCGGTTCGCCGCAAACCTCGACAAAGTGGCACCCGGGTTCGCACAGTTTTTGCGTGACGCGATCTCTGTGAGCTGACGGTGATCTCCGGTTCGATGAAGCTCGGTCGCGCGGCCGGATCCCGGTCGGCAGCCCCATCGTGAAGGCGGCCGGGAACATCTGTTTGTCGTCGATGGTGCGCTATTCTGCGCCCGTGGCGAGCGATCCGACGGCCAAGGGAGACGAGCTGGGGCGGACCGCGACGGCGCCGGTTGCGTCGTCGTCCACCGAGCCGCCCGACCGGATCGCGGCGATCGGCCCGTCGGTGGGCCGCTATCGCCTGGAGCGCGAGCTCGGCGAGGGCGGCATGGGGGTGGTGCACGCCGCGTTCGATCCGGATCTCCAGCGCCGGGTCGCGCTGAAGGTGCTGCGGATCGCCGCGCCGAGCACCGAGGCGAAAGATCGGCTGCTCCGCGAGGCGCGCGCGATGGCGCGGCTCGCACATACCAACGTGGTGACCGTGCACGAGGTCGGCACCGCCAACGGGCGCGACTACGTGGCGATGGAGTTGATCGTCGGCGAGACGCTCGCGGACTGGCTGCGCTCGGAGAAGCGCCGGGCGGCCGACATCGTGGCGGCGTTCCTCGCCGCGGGGCGCGGGCTGGCGGCCGCCCACGCGGCGGGCATCGTGCACCGCGACTTCAAGCCGCATAACGTGCTGCGCAGCCGCCACGGCCGGATCGTGGTCACCGATTTCGGGTTGGCGCGCGAAGCCCAGGCGGATCTGCCGGTGCAGCTCGACGCGACGCTGCCGACGTCGGCGCGGATGGTGTCGTTTGCGACCAGCACGCCGGGCTCGCTGAGCGGTATCACGATGACCGGCTCGCTGATGGGGACGCCGGCGTACATGGCGCCCGAGCAGTGGGTCGGCGGGCTGGTCACCCCGGCGACCGACCAGTTCGCGTACTGCGTCGCGCTGTGGGAGGCGCTCGCCGGCGAGCGTCCGTATCGCGGCCCCACGCTCGACGAGCTGCGGGCGCAGGCCGCGCTCGGCCCGGGGGCCCTCGACGTGTCGAAGATCCCGCGGCGGTTGCGCGCGATCCTGCGCCGCGGCCTCGACCCCGATCCGGCGCTGCGCTGGCCCAACATGGACGCGCTGCTCGCCCGGATCGCGCGCGCCGAGCGCCGCCCTGGCATCGCGGTCGCGATCGCCGCCGGGGCGCTGGTCGCCGCCAGCGTGCTGATCCTGGCGATGCGTGCGGGCGGCGAGCTCGCCGCGCGGCCACGCTGCGAACCGCCCGTGCTCGATCCTTCGCAGGTCTGGTCGAGCGAGGCGCGCGCGGGCCTCGGCCCGCAGACCGCCGCGGCGCGCGCGCTCGAGGCCGAGCTCGCCAGGTGGCGAGCCGCGCGCGCGACGGCGTGTACGGTCGCCCCGACCACGCGGGCACCGCGCCTGGCGTGCCTCGATGGCGTGCTGGCCCGGATCGACGCCGTCGCGCGCGCGACGCGGCTCGATCGCGACGGCGCGCAGGTCGACGCCGGGGCGATGCTGATCGATTCGGAGGTCTGCGAGCTCCAACGCGCGCCCCGCCTGATGACGAACACGTCGCCCGAGTTTCGCGACGCGCTGGCGACCTGGCTCGCACGCAGCGCGACCCCGGTGCCGCTGCGCCCGGAGACCGTGACCGCGCTGGTGGCCCGGACCGCCGCGGATCCGTGCGCGTCGTCGCTCGCGCACCTCCTGGCCGCCGACGTCCAGAAGAACGCCGCCGACCACAGCCGGCACCTCGACGAGGCGCAGCAGGACGCGGAGCGCTGCGGTGATGATCGCATGCTGGTGGAGACCGCGCTCGCGTCGGCGAGGTACATGCTCGACAACGAGTGGCTGAGCGCGACGGTGACCACGAAGCTGCGGCTCGCCGACGCGGCGGTGCATCGCGTCGAGCAGCGCGACCTGAAGGCGGAGATCGACCTGATGAGGGTCGAGGTCGCCAAGCGCAACGAGCGACTCGAGGATGCGATCAAGTTCGCGACCGAGGCGATGGAGGGGTTCACCGCGCGGGGCCGGCTCCGCGCCCAGATCCGCGCCGGCTTGCTGTTGCTCGAGCTGCGTCAGACCCGCGCCACCGCCGACGATCTCGCCGCGGTGCCCGGCGCGCTCTCCGCGTGGCGTGCCCGCGCGGTCGCCGAGCTCGGCGCCGGCGACGAGGTGGTGCGCGCGATCGACAGCCGCACCGCCGAGTGGGCGTGGTCGCGCGGCGAGATCTCGCACGCCGACGCGGAGCTCGATCGCGTACGGCGGCCACTGCCGAACGAGCGGTCCAAGCGCATCGCGGGTCGGGTGGTCGATCCGCGCGGCCAGCCGGTCGCCGACGCCACGGTGACCGCCGGGTGGTCGCTGTCCGGCGACTCGCTCCATGCCGCCACCACCCTCAGTGTCACTGGCCGCGACGCGCTGCGGGTCACGAAGACCGGTCCGGACGGGCGGTTCGAGCTCGAGGACGCGATCGAGGACGCGATCGTGATCGCGCAGCTCGGCGATCTGCGCTCGCCGCCGATGCAGGGATCCGAGGACGTCACGCTGGCGCTCGCGCCGACGAGCCGGCTCGAAGGCCACGTCGACCTCGCCGGCCAGGCGCCGACCAACGTCGTGATCGTCGTGCGGGATTCCTCGCTGCCGGTGCCGTGGCGCTACGGCGTGGTGGCGCCGGTCGCCGCAGACGGTTCGTTCGCGATCGACGGCATCGCGCGCCGCGAGGTCCGCATGTTCGCGGCGATCAAGGGCCTGTCCGAGCAGGCACGCGGTTCGACGAGCATCAAGGTCCGCGCGCCGGTCGTGCGCGGGCTGTCGCTGTCGCTCGTGAAGTCGACGCGCGTCGTCCACGTGCTCGTGCGCAACACCTTCAACGCCAAGCTCGCCAATGCGCAGGTCGTCGTGCTGCCGGGCAGGGTTCCGTCGATGACCGCGCTCGCGATCAACCAGCAGTTCCGCGGCGGCAGCGTCCGGTTTGCGCGTCAGCTCGAGGGCGAGCATGCGCCCAAGGAGGTCGTCGGCGCGGCCCGGCCCGGCGATCTGTTCGCGACCGTCACCGACGTCCCGGACGGCGTGGCGAGCGCGTGCGCGCTGGGGTTACCCGAGCTGTCCGATGACGAGATCGGGCGCAAGCTGATGGCTCACCTCGACAAGATCCAGGTCATCTGCACACCGATCCCCGAGAACACCGATGTCCTGACGATCGAAGTCCCGCCGTTTCCACGGCTCGACTGAATCAGGTCCCGCCCGCCGACCCGTTGCACTAGCGGAGATCGCTGCCGTCGACGATGCGATCGGACTCGGGCGCCTCCCCGATCCGGATCAGGGCGGACGCCAGGATGTCGGGCGTGGTCGACTTGTACTTGTCGCGCAGCTTCCTGCCGCCGAGCAGGCCGGCGACCGCGAGCAAGCTGTCGCCGACCACGGCGACGCCGCGCTCACCGAGCCGGCCGTCGTCGCGCTCGCCGGTGATGAACGATGGCCGCGCGATCACCCAGGGCAACCCCGCGCTGGTGACAGCCTGCTCGGCGCGGCCCCGGGCCGACAGGTACGCCGAGCGTGCGCCCGGATCGGCGCCGACGCTCGACAGGTAGACGATCCGAGGCCGCTGCTCCGAGGCGCGCGCGGCGTCCACCGCGAGCTTGGTCAGCCCGAGATCGATCGCCTCGTAGATATTGCCTGCGATCGCGTCGGCGCTCGCCTGCGAGCGCGTGGTGCCGATCAACACGTAGATCTGCGCGGGCGAGGTCGCGCGGAATCGCGCCGCGAGCGCGCCGGCCTCCCACGGTGTCGTGTCGACCGCCGCGCCGAGCTCGGCGAACCGCCGGCGCCAGTCGTCGAGCTTCTTCGAGTCCGGTCGGACGTGCGCGATGGCCGTGGCGCCGCGCACGCACAGCTGCCTGACGACCTCACGACCGACGAAGCCGGTCGCGCCCAGCACGAACGCAGTCATCGGCGATCCACCCGCGTCATCGCGCCAGCGCGGTCTGCATGCGCGCGCGCAGCGGTTCGACGACGTTCGGATCCTTGATGTTGATCACCGGCTCGGTGTCGTACTGCTCCCAGAACACCGAGTCCTTGCGCTCCGCAGGGACGCCGAGCGCTTCGCGGATCCGCTTGATCTCGGGCACGAAGCCGCGATCGATCAGCGGGATGATCGTCCCGGTGATGGTGCCGGTGAGCCCGCAGATGAAGATCACCGCGGTCTCGGGGGTGAACCCGCCCCTCGGCAGCCCGAGCCGTTGCTCGAGATCATCGAGCCGTGCGCCCTCGAAGAAGCCCTCGACGCGGCCGGTATCGCCCTTCCAGTCCGCCGCGCCTTGTGGCCGGCTCACCGAGCCCCAGTACTTGAGGTGGTTGTGCTCGACCAGCTTCGTCAGCTCGTCGCGGTACCCCAGATCGGCGGGGTACGACGCACCGTGCAGCAGCACCCACCGCGAGAGATCGGCGGCCGGATCCCGGCGCAACTCGCTGCGCACCATGCTGACGAACGGCGCCGATCCGGTGCCCGCGGCTACCATGACCCGGATCCGCGGGTCGGAGGCGCCCACCGTATCCTTGATCGTGAACACACCCGCGGCGACCGCGCGCATGTACATCCGCGCGCCGGGCTTGAGCTTCCACAGCGAATGTGTGAGCGGGTTATCCGAGGCCGGCTTGGCGACCCAGCGGATGTAGAACTCGGTCGGACCGTCGTCTTCGGGCGCAGATGCGATCGACATCGAGCGCCGGACCGAGCCGAGCTCCGGCTTCTCTGCGTTGTTGATGCCCAACACGCAGTATTGCCCGGGCGTGAACCACGGGCGTTGTGCGGGCGGCTGATCGGGTGTGACCCTGAACAGCGTGAGCGCTTCGGTCACATCGACGCGCTCGGTCAGCGTCGCGTTGTACTCGAGGGGCTTGGCCATGCGCCGCGACGCTAACACGCCGCCGGACGTCCCGGGGTGGCCCGGGCAAACGTGAGTGCGCACGATCGCGCGGGCGCGGATCGCCGCGCGTGGTGATCGCGGACACGTCGCTACCGCGAGCGCTACCGCGCGGCTTGCAGATCCCCTACCACGACGAGCGTCGCGAACCCGGCGGACTTCCACTCGAGCTCGAGCACCTGCTTGGAGCGCTGGCGCCACTCGCCCGATGCGGGATCGAGCGTCACCACCGTGCCGTCGCGCGGGTTCATCGCGATCGCGACTTCGTAGTGGCTCGCGTTATGACTTCGATCGTACGGCAAGATCAGTCCGAGTAAGACGGGTCTGCCGGCAGACAGCTCGCGCACGAGATCGGCCGTGGTGCCCTTGATCGCATAGGCATCCAGACCGCGGGTTCGCGCGAGATCACGCAGAGCACCGAGCTTGACGCCGCGCTCCGTCGGCGGTAGCTGATGGTTCAGGTCCACGACGGACCAGCGTCGCCCCCAGGAGCCCGCCACCATCGCGAGCGCGGCGAGGCCGCAGTCCGTCTCTCGTTGCTGGCGAATGACGGGCGTCGCCGCTGCCCTGTACCAATCGTCGCTCAGCTCGCTGGGGGCGACGGCACGCGCGCCGCCGGTGTACGCCAGCTGGCATGCGGGCAACCCGAGCAAGCCTACGAGTGCGATGACGAGCGGCGCCAGGCACGTGGCCCGGCGCGGAGATCGACGTGTCGGCGTGGTCATGGTCGTGGCGTGGTCGTCGATGGCGGTCGGTGATCGCCCGACCTAGATCAGCAGCAGGATGAGGAGCAACACGACGAGCGCGCCGCCCGAGATGCCGACCACGACCACGCTGCCGCCTTGGAAGTTCGCGACTTGCGGATCCTTCTGCTCGCGCTGAGCGTAGCGGGACGCGTCCGCGTTAGCGGCCTTCATGGGCGTCCCAAGAAGCGGGGCCCCGGCAGGCGCTGCAGCGACGACGTGCGTCGCGGCAGCGTGCTCGGGGGCAGCGGAAGCCACGGCGGGGGCGCCGAGAGCGAGGGCAGTAAGCAAACCAATGGTGGCTGGGCGAATCATATTGAGAACCTCCGTATGACCTGAGCTACAGCAAGTCACGGACCACATCCCCAACCCGCGTCGTTACGAAGGTTTCTCGCCGCGAACCGCCCCTGGGACCCGGCGAGTGCGCGAATCCGCTCGCGAACCAGGGGGCTCAGGGGCGTTTCAGTACCAGTGCCTTGAACTCGTGCGGCACCAGGCCCATGAGCCGGTCCTCGATCTTGTCCCAGCGCAGCTCGCCGAGCGCCGCGACATCGAGCTTGTCGCCCAGGGCGTCGGATAACAGCGCGGGTGTGTAGCCCACCTTGGGCAGATCGACACCGGCATCTGCCGCCAGCGCGCGCAGTGCGCGGAACTGGCTGCGCGTCGTCGCGAGGCCGCGCAGCGCGCGGTCGAAGTCGAGCAGGTCGATGACGAACTCGACCTTGGCCTCGAGCCCGGCGCCGCGCGCGGCCTGCATGAGGTGGCCAAAGTGGGTCGACAGCTCGGGATGGTCGAGCTGCGTCGACAGCCGCGGCCACGCCACGACCTCGCCGAACTCGGTCACCACGGCGGTGCCCCGCGGGGCGAGCCACCGCGCGATCCGCACGATCATGTCGATGGCGCCGGTCTGCAGGTAGAACGGCTCGGGCGCGTCATCGATCACGATGCCGAGATCGGCCGCCGCGGGCGACACCGCGCGCAGCTTGTCGCGATCGACCGTGCCGTCTTCGATCCCGAGCCCGACGTCGCGTCGCGACAGCTGGCGGGCCGGCAGATCCCCGGCCATCTCGTTGCTGATGATCAGATCGAACGCGCCGTCCAGCGCAACGCCGAGCACGTCTCCGATCACCCAGCGTACGTTGCCCGCCGTCGCGAGGCGCAGGTTCTGGGCGGCGGCCAGCGCCGGTGACAGCTCGACGATCGTGTACTGGACCTCGCGCCCGGCGTCCTCGAGCCGGCGGATCACGTCGCGGGCCACGTAGCCGAGACCCGCGCCGATCTCGAGGACCCGGACGGTGCCCTCGGCGACCGCGCCGCGGGCGAGCAGCACGTCGGCGAGCGCCTGGCCGTACGTGCGTGGTGCCCCACGGCCACCGCCGTCGGGTCCTGCGGCCGTGAGCGCGGGGTGCGGGATCCGCAACAGATGCGACAGCGTCGTCTCCTGATGATCGAACTGCGCGCTGGCGTCAGCGATGTCGTCCTGATGATACGCGTCGAGTGCCGGGACCGGCGAGACCGGCGTGCCGGGCCGCCAGCTCGGGTACGGCATCGTCGACGCCAGGTAGGCGGGCGCCATGGCCGGGCGCTTGGCGTAGGTCGACCACGGCATCATCGACAGCTTCACGGCCTGGACATCGTGGTGGACGAGCCGCCGGATCAGCGACAGCAGCTTGGCGTTATCGTGGTGATGGCGTAGCTCGATCAACCGCTTCTGGCCGTCGAGCGCGTCCCAGATCCGGGTCTCGTCGGCATCGAGGAACACCTGCTGCACCGGGCGATCGCCCCACGCCGTCCACAAGGTCAGGCGGTCGCCGCGCCGCTGCCAGATGTTCCACTTGCCCTTGATCGGCACGAACGCCCAGATCGCGTCGACTTCGTCCTCAGCGGGGTCGATCAGGACGGCGTGGGTGACCAGCACCTCGACGAGCTCCCGCGGATCGGCGCCGGTGAGCGTCGCTGCGCAGCGCTGGATCGTCGCGTCGGTGTCGACCCCGTCGCCGAACGCCTCGATCATGTCGGCGATATCGGGGCTCATCTCCATCAAGTAGCCGTACAGATCATGGAACAGGAACACGGCACCCATGTGGCTGAACCACGAGATGTGACGCGAGCGCCGCAGCCGCGGCGGCAGGGACGAAGCAGAGGCCATGTCTGTTGGTATCACTTGTCGGTATCCTGCGTGGCGCCATGCCCTATCTGTTCGAGACCGAAGACCACGCCGCGATCCGGGCGAGCGCGCGGCGCTTTGCGCAGACCCACATCGCGGCCAGCGGGGCCGCCTGGGAGGAGAACGAGGAGTTTCCGATCGAGCTCTATCGGACGGCGGCGGCGGCGGGGATCCTCGGGGTCGGCTACCCGGAGTCCGTGGGCGGGCAGGGCGGCGATCTGGGCCACGTCGTGGCCGCATCGGACGAGCTGGTGCTCGCCGGGCGCTCGGTCGGGACGATCGTCGGGCTGGGGAGCCACGGCATCGCGCTACCACCGATTGTCCGGTTCGGGACTCCGGAGCAGATCCAGCGGTTCGTCACGCCGTGTCTGGCGGATGGCAAGATCGCGGCGCTCGCGGTCACCGAGCCGGGGGGCGGCAGCGACGTGGCGGCGCTCGCGACCCGGGCCGAGCGCGACGGCGACCACTACGTCGTGACCGGCACCAAGACGTTCATCACGTCCGGCGCTCGCGCCGACTTCGTGACCACGGCGGTGCGCACCGGGGGACCGGGCCACGCCGGGGTCTCGCTGCTGGTCATCGAGCGCGGCACACCGGGCTTCACGGTGTCCAGGCAGCTCCGAAAGACCGGCTGGTGGGCGAGCGACACCGCGGAGCTATCGTTCGACGGCTGCCGCGTCCCGGTCGCCAACCGGATCGGCGCCGAGCACGCCGCGTTTCCGATGATCATGATGAACTTCGCCGGCGAGCGCCTGATGCTCGCCGGCCAGTGCGTCGCGATCGCCGAGCTGGCCTATCGCGAGTCGATCGCCCATACGCGCGACCGCCACGCGTTCGGTAAGCCGTTGACCGGGTTCCAGGTCACCCGCCACAAGCTCGCCGACATGGCCAGCCGGATCGCCGCGGCGCGGGCGGTGACCGGCGAGGCGGTGATCCGCGTCCTGCGCGGCGAGCAGGCCGCCGGGCTCGCCGCGATGGCGAAGAACGTCGCGACCGACATGTGCAGCTTCGTCTGCGACCACGCGGTCCAGCTCCACGGCGGCTACGGCTACATGCGCGAGACGCTGGTCGAGCGGCTGTATCGCGACGCGCGGCTGTACCCGATCGGCGGCGGGACACGCGAGATCATGAACGAGGTGATCGCGAAGGCCGAGGGCTACGAGCTCGCGCCGGATCGCTAGCTGGTCGTCGGCGAGACCTCCTCGATGTCGGCGATGACGCCGTCGAGCTCGCCCTCGGGCAGCTTGGAGTTCGCCCGCAGGCCCTCGATCAGCTCGTCGACCGAGCCGCCGATGTTGTCGAGGTTCGAGGCTGCGCACTTGGGGTGCAGGTAGCCGGCGCCGCGGGTGACGTTGGCGCCGAGCTCGAGCTCGCGCTCGACCGCGATCCGGAACGAGCCCTTCTCGATCGGCTGCTCGCACAGCATGCACTTCGCGCGGCCGGTGGGGGCATGGTCGGCGTACGGGAACGCAGCGGGCTTGGCGGTGCCCTTCTTCGCCGCCTCGGCCATCGCGGCGTCGAGCTCGGCGCGGTTCGCCACGGTCCCGGGGTACTCGTCGAGCGCGGCCTTGAGCTCGGCCGGCAGCTTGGCCGCGGCGCACAGCACGTGGTGCCACGCCAGGCTGGGCGCATCGCTGAACTGGGTCTGGGTCTCGACCCCGAGCCGGAGCTCGCCTTTGGCGATCGGCTTCTTGCAGGTGCGGCAGCTGGCTCGTCCGGACTTGGCCTCTTCGATCACGTTCGCCATGGCCACGCAAGCCTACACCGCGATCTGGAGGGCGTGGCACAGGTCCGCGATTTTCCGCGGTAACGTCTGCCGGTGTCATCGGCGCCCGTCATCCAGTCCTATCCCGTGATCGCCACGCGCGTCGATCCGCGCGGCGGCGACTACCAGGCGAACGCGGCGGCGAACCGCGCGGCGGTCGACAAGCTGTCGGCCGCGCTCCACGAGGCCACCCTCGGTGGTGGCGACAAGTACAACAGCCGTCACAAGGCCGCTGGCAAGCTCTTGCCGCGCGAGCGGATCGAGCTCGTGCTCGATCGCGACTCGTACTTCCTCGAGCTGTGTCCGCTCGCCGGCAAGGACGTCCCAGGGCACACCCCGGGGGCGGGGCTGGTCGGCGGGATCGGTCGGGTGTCGGGCGTCGAGTGCCTGATCACCGCGAGTGAATCCACCGTGAAGGGCGGCGCGGTCAGCGAGATGACCGCCTGGAAGTCCGGCCGGTTCAGCGACATCGCCGAGCATAACCGCCTGCCGTCGATCTCGATGATCGAGTCTGCGGGGGCCGACCTGCCGAACCAGGCCAAGATCTTCGTGCCCGGCGGGCGCGGGTTTCGCGATCTGACGCGGCGCTCGCAGGCGCAGATCCCGACGATCTGCCTGGTGTTCGGCAGCTCGACCGCGGGCGGCGCCTACATCCCAGGGCTCAGCGACTACGTGGTCATGGTGAAGCACCAGGCGCAGGTGTATCTCGCCGGTCCGCCGCTCGTGAAGATGGCGACCGGCGAGGACACCGACCACGAGGAGCTGGGCGGTGCCGAGATGCACGCGCGGATCTCCGGCGTGGCGGACTACCTCGCTCGCGATGAGCGCGACGCGATCCGGCTCGGCCGCGAGATCGTCGCGCACCTCGACTGGAAGAAGGCCGCCCAGCCGACGGCGCGCGCGATCGAGCCGCCGCGCTACGATCCGGCGGAGCTACTCGGCATCGCGTCGCCCGACCTGCGGGTGCCGTTCGATCAGCGCGAGGTCATCGCGCGCATCGTCGATGGCTCGCGGTTCTCCGAGTTCAAGCCGCTGTACGGCACGACCCTGGTGTGTGGCTGGGCCCACCTCCACGGGTTTCCGATCGGCATCCTCGCGAACAACGGTGTCCTGATGTCGGACAGCGCCCAGAAGGGCGCGCAGTTCATCGAGCTCTGCAACCAGAGCGACGTGCCGCTCGTGTTCCTGCAGAACATCACCGGCTTCATGGTGGGCAAGAAGTACGAGCAAGAGGGCATCATCAAGCACGGCGCGAAGCTCATCAACGCGGTGTCGAACTCGACCGTCCCGGCGATCACGATCATGACCGGGGCCAGCTACGGCGCCGGCAACTACGCGATGTGCGGCCGCGCCTACGCCCCGCGGTTCCTGTTCACCTGGCCCAACCACCGGATCGCCGTGATGGGCGGCAAGCAGCTCGCCGGCGTGCTCGACATCATCCAGCGCGACGCGGCGGCCAAGCGCGGGGAGGCAGTCGACGAGCAGAAGCTCGGGACCATGAAGGCGATGACCGAGGCGATGATCGACAAGGAGAGCGATCCGTACTTCGCGACGGCGCGGCTGTGGGACGATGGCATCATCGACCCGCGCGACACCCGCACCGTGGTCGCGATCGCGCTGTCGGCGGCCTACACCGCGCCGGTCCGCGGCACGACGTCGTGGGGCGTGGTTCGACACTGAATGAAGACGTTCGCCGCGCGGTAGGCGGCGCCGTCGGTCGACCGCCGGGGCCACGGCATTGTAGCGTCAGCCGATGCGGTCCATCGACAAGCTGCTCGTCGCCAATCGCGGCGAGATCGCGCTGCGCGTGATGCGGACCTGCCGTGCGATGGGGATCGCGACGGTCGCGGTGTACTCCGATGCCGACGGCGAGGCGCCGTTCGTCCGATATGCGGACGAAGCGATCCGGATCGGTCCGCCGCCGGCGCGCGAGTCGTACCTGGTGATCAACGCGATCCTCGACGCGGCGCGGATCACCGGCGCGGATGCGATCCACCCGGGCTACGGGTTTCTGTCCGAGAACGCGCGGTTCGCCGAGGCCGTCGAGGATGCCGGCCTGGTGTTCATCGGACCTGCGGCCCGCGTGATCGCGGCGCTCGGCAGCAAGCAAGCCGCCAAGCGGATCGCGGCGCAGGCCAACGTGCCGACGGTGCCGGGCTACAGCGGCGACGACCAGTCGACGGCAGCGTTCGTCGCGGCGGCCGACGGCATCGGCTATCCGTTGCTGGTCAAGGCGTCGGCCGGTGGCGGTGGCCGGGGCATGCGGATCGTGCGGCGCAGCGACGAGCTCGCCGAGGCGATCGATCGCGCGCGCGGCGAAGCGGCCGCGGCGTTCGGAGATGACACCTTGCTGCTCGAGAAGTACGTCGAGCGACCGCGCCACATCGAGTTTCAGATCCTCGGCGACGCCTACGGCCAGGTCGTGCACCTGTGGGAGCGCGAGTGCTCGATCCAGCGCCGCCACCAGAAGGTCATCGAGGAGGCGCCGTCGCCCGCGCTCGACCCCGAGCGGCGCGCCCAGATGGGCAAGGCCGCGGTCGATCTCGCCCGTGCCGCCGGCTACGTGGGGGCGGGGACGGTCGAATTCGTGACCGCGCCCGGCGACCCCGGCGACCCCCACCGCGCGTTCTACTTCCTCGAGGTCAACACCCGGCTTCAGGTCGAGCATCCGGTCACCGAGCTGACGACCGGCCTCGATCTGGTCCGCGAGCAGATCCGGATCGCGCGTGGCGAGCCGCTCGGGTACGCAGCCGCGCCGCCGCAGCGCGGCTGGGCGATCGAGGTCCGGCTGTGTGCCGAAGATCCGGAGCGCGACTATCTGCCGACCACCGGCACGCTGCTCGCGGTCGACGTGGCGGTCCACGGCGACGGGCAACCAGCCGGCACCACCGTGCGCGCGGACCTCGGCGTCGCGACCGGCAGCGAGATCGGCATCCACTACGACTCGATGCTCGGCAAGATCATCGCGCATGCGCCGACCCGCCGCGAAGCCGCCCAGCTGTTGCGCCGTACGCTCGTGCAGACCTGGGTGCCGGGGCTGGTGACCAACCGCGAGCTCCTGGTGAAGCTGCTCGCGCACCCCGCGTTTCTCGCGGGCGAGCTGGACACCGAGTTTCTCGACCGCCATGCCGGCGAGCTCGCCGCTCGCTCGCCGGGGCTCGACCGGATCCGGGTCGCGGCGGTGGGCCTGACGCTGCATGGCATCGCCAGCCGCCGCGTTCCGGACCCCCTCGCCACCCCGGGGTGGCGCAACGTCCGGTTCGCCGACCAGCAAGTCACGTACCGGCTCGGTGACGCCGATGTGATCGTGGGGTATCGACCCGTAGGCGGAGAGATCGAGCTGGCAATTGGTGGCAAGCCGGTGCGGGTGTCGCGGTTCGACACGTCCGGCGATCTCGTGTGGTTCGTCGAGCACGCGGGGCATCGCCGCTCGGTCCGCGTGGCACGGGCCGGCGCCAAGGCATGGGTGCTGTCCGAGGGTCAGCTGTTTGCGTTTGTCGAGCTGCCGGCGTTTGCCGAGCCCGGGGGCGAGGTCGTCGCGGGCGGGCTCACCGCGCCGATGCCAGGCAAGGTCGTGAAAGTGCTGGTCACGGAGGGCCAGGAGGTTGCCGCGAACGCGCCGCTCGTGGTCCTCGAGGCGATGAAGATGGAGCACACGGTGCGCGCCGCCGCCGCCGGCACGGTGCGCGCGGTCCACGTCGTGGTCGGCGATCAGGTGGATACCGAGTACGTCCTCGCGGTCGTCACTGTGTGACGGCTCGCGAAACTGCTTGGGATTCGAGAGGGTCAGTCGGCGATTGCAGTTCTCGACAAAAAGCATTTGACAGATCAAGTCGTCACTGTTAATTGTCTCAGCGTCGAAGCTTCCACGACCATCGTGGCGCGCAAGACGAGAACCCGTCATGAAGAATTTCCTCCTACAGAGCGAGCCGCAAGCCAGAACCGACGCGCCATCGCGGCGCTACGGTCTTGGACATGGCAAGCATCCCGCAAGCATCGGCTTCGATGCCTGCGGCGGCCCTGGAGGGTCTTTGCTCGGATGACGTGAAGACGTCTCCGTGCGAAAGGGCCACCCAGGAAACCGGGTGGCCCTTCGACGTTTCGGGCACCGGTCGGCGCTGCCCGTACGCCGACTACCACTGATGTAGCGACTCGTGATCTGGAGTGTAAACTCCTGATCATAGGAGCGCGGTTGCGCCTGTGAACCTCACAGGCCCAGGCACGACCGAGACCAGATCGACCAGATCCCAAGGTGCGTCCGCGGTGTTCGCGGAGGCATCCAGGCCCGAGGTGCGCGCGGCGCATGCGGGAGCGTGCTCTGTGACAATCGAACAGCGATGAATGACGACGAGCGCCTGGCAGGCGCTCACGACAGTCGCCGCACGTTGGCTATCGAGCGAACGCGCGGCGCGACACCCCACCCTGGCGTAGCTGGTCTGCGCGTTCGGCTGAAACCCGAGAGCCGGGTCGATGACGGCGCGTTCGATTCCAGAGAGTGGGGCTGCTACGCAGGTGACGTGTCATGGCGGCACGCCGGTGCGCCACACCGGTCTCCCTTGGGTTCGATTCCCATCACCTGCTCGATCGCAACCATTTGCATGTCCACCAGGGGTGGGCCGGAGGAAGTCCCATGTTCAAGTTCACCAAGTTCTTCTCGACCAAGACCACGCCACAGCGCGAGCCGATCCCGGGATCCCGCCAGGTGCCAAACTCGGCGGGCGGCCATACCTGGGAGCTCGACGACTGGGGCCGGCTCGACCGCTTCCTCGTGCTGGGAAGCGAGGGCGGCACGTTCTACACCGGCGAGCGCAAGCTCACGATCGAGAACGCGGGCGTCGTCTCGCGCTGTCTGGTCGCCGACGGCGTTCGTACCATCGACCGGATCGTGGCGATCTCGGACGCGGGACGCGCGCCCAAGAACGATCCGGCGATCTTCTCGCTCGCGATGGCCGCCAAGCTGGGCGACGACGCGACCCGCCGCGCTGCCTATGCCGCGCTGCCGAAGGTGTGCCGCATCGGTACGCACTTGATGCACTTCGCGGAGTACGCCCAGGGCTTCGGCGGGTGGGGCCGCGGCATGCGGAGCGCGGTTGGCGCGTGGTTCAATGGTAAGTCGGCCGCGGACCTCGCGTTCCAGCTCGCCAAGTACCAGGCGCGCGATGGCTGGTCGAATCGCGATCTGCTTCGCCTGGCGCACCCACGCGCGGCGACGCCCTCGCATGATCGGCTGTTTTCGTGGGCGGTGAAGGGCGAGGTGCCGGCGGGCAGTACCGAGGATCCGGCGCTCGCGCTGATCGTGGCGATGGATCAGCTCAAGGCGGTCGGCGACGTGTCGGCCGCTGCGAAGCTGATCCGCGACCTGCGCATCCCGCGCGAGTGCGTGCCGACCCAGTGGCTCGGATCTGCCGAGATCTGGGACGCGCTGCTCGCGGCGATGCCGATGACGGCGATGATCCGGAACCTCCCGACGATGACGCGGGTGGGCCTGATCCGCGCCGGCTCGGCAGCCGCGGACCAGGTCGCGGCGCAGGTGCGCGATCCGCACCGGCTCGGCAAGGCGCGCGTGCATCCGATCGCGATCCTGTCCGCGCTGGTGACGTACCGGGCGGGGCAGGGGGTGCGGGGCTCGGCAACGTGGCAGCCGGTCGCGTCGATCGTCGACGCGCTCGACGCCGCGTTCTACGCGAGCTTCGCGGCGGTGCGGGCTTCGGGGAAGCGGACGCTGCTCGCGCTCGACGTGTCGGGGTCGATGGCGGAGGGGGCGGTGGCCGGGGTGCCGAGCCTGTCGCCGCGGATCGCGAGTGCGGCGATGGCGCTCGTGACCGCGGCGACCGAGCGGCAGCATACGTTCGTGGCGTTCACCGCAGCGTCGGGCGGCCACGGCGGCAAATGGGGTGGTGGTGAGCCGGGGATCACGACCTTGGCGATCTCGCCGCGCCAGCGGCTGGACGACGTGGTCGATGGGGTCGGCAAGTTGCCGATGGGTGGGACTGACTGTGCCCTTCCGATGATCTGGGCACGGAACAACCGTGTCGATGTCGATACGTTCTGTATCTACACCGACAACGAGACCTGGGCCGGGGACGTGCACCCGGCCCAGGCGCTGCGGGCGTACCGAGACGCACGGGGAATTCCGGCCAAGCTGGTCGTGGTCGGAATGACGTCGACGGGGTTCAGCATCGCTGACCCCAACGACGCCGGTATGATCGATGTTGTCGGCTTCGACACGTCGACCCCGCCGGTCATCGCCGACTTTGCGCGCGCGTAGGCAACTACGAAGGCGTGCGAAGGCGCGGCCCCGCGACCGCTGCCGGCGTGGCGACACGCCGGTATTTGGGATCGAAGCTCAGCTGGTTGAGCGGCCGGTTGTTAACCGGATGGACGTTGGTTCGAACCCAACCGATCCCGCGACTCTGAACGGCGTCGTCCAACAGCAGGACCACGATTTTGCGTCGGCGATCCTCGCCCGTCCGCGGGCCGGTGCTCGACGCTTATCAGGCATCGTTGATGCCGGTGCAAATCCGGTCGCCGTTCACTTGCCACCGTTCCAAGGACGGGACACGACACTCCGAAGGTCGTTGGTAGAGGTTCGAATCCTCTCGGTGGCACCGCCGCGATCGTGCGGGTCAGATCGTTTCTTGCGGGAGTAGCTCAGCCTGGTAGAGCACCAACACCGTCCTCGGCCTTTCGTCCGGCGCGGGCCGTTCGAGGATGGTTATCAATCGCAATGAGGTTGTCGTCGGTTCGAATCCGACCTCCTGCACCCAAGTTCGATAGTTCGATTCACGATCGTTTGCCGCTGTAGACCAACGGTAGAGTCTGTGGTCTCAGAAGCCATGTAGTGTGGGTTCGAATCCCACCGGCGGCACGTAGTCCGTGACTCGCGGGCCGGTGATGTGCAGCGATCCGGCGCGCGCATCACGTCAAGCACCGGAGCGCTGAAGGATGGGTCCAGATGTTACAGCACGTCGACGCGACGCGGACGCTCCTGCTCTCGCAGGGGTACGAGCCGATCAAGATCATCTCGTGGCAGCGCGCGATGACGCTGCTCACCCTCGACAAGGTCGAAGTCATCGAGCACTACGGCGCCGAGATCCGGGCGGTGTCGGTCGTCGTCAAGGTTCCGGCGGTGATCCGGCTCCGCAAGGCGTTCCGGCGCCACGCCAAGCCGGTGAAATTCTCTCGCGTGAACATCTACGCGCGCGATGGCTACCGCTGCCAGTACTGCGGCGCGCGGTGCAAGATCGACGAGCTCACGTATGACCACGTGACGCCGCGGTCGCGCGGTGGTCGGACGACCTGGGAGAACATCGTGTCGTGCTGCTGCGCGTGCAACGCGCGGAAGGCCAATCGCACGCCGATCGAGGCGCACATGGCGCTGCGAGCGACGCCGGTGCGGCCGGCGTGGATGCCCTCGGTGCAGATCAGGGTGAGCACCAGGTCGGTACCGGACGCGTGGCGCGACTACGTGTACTGGACCGGCGAGATCGAGCATGACGAAGGGGAGTGAGGTGGGTGTTCGAGCCGACGAGATGTCGGGCCTTCGGACGCAGGCGGTGGGTGTTCGGGCTGACGAGGTGTCGGGCCTTCGGACTCAGGTGGTGGTGTTCAGCCGACGAGGTGTCGGGCCTTCGGACTCAGGTGGTGGTGTTCAGCCGACGAGGTGTCGGGCCTTCGGACTCAGGTGGTGGTGTTCAGCCGACGAGGTGTCGGGCCTTCGGACTCAGGTGGTGGTGTTCAGCCGACGAGGTGTCGGGCCTGCGAACGCAGGCGGTGGGTGGTCGAGCCAAGGCCGAACCGTCGGGCACAGGAGGTGGGTGTTCGAGCCGACGAGGGCCTGACTGCGTTCGGCGCCTCTTGATTCCCGCGTGAAGGCCACGGCGGCCGTCGGAGCGGTAACTCCGGCGGCCGCCGTGGGTGGAGGGTGGGGCGTTGGTGTTGTTGTCGAGTCATTCGCGCTGTTTGCCTCCGTGGGCGTCTGGTGACGTCGGCTGATTGTCTATCAGCAACAGGCGAGTTCGATTCTCGTCGGAGGCGCTGATCACGCCCGGGCCGGGCCGGGCCGGGCCAGGGTCGGGTCGGGTCGGGTCGGGTCGCGGCGCGGCGCGGTGCGGCTCTCGGCCGGCTGAACCCGCACGGACCGCCAGGGCCACGCGCGGCGCCGAGCACGGACGGACCGCGGCGGCAACCCCGCAACCCGCGCGGACGGCCGCGATGCGATCAGGGCGCGCTGCGGGCGCTCGCGAGGTCAGAATCGCCGGTGTCGGGTGGCTATCGTCGTCGGGTGCGAGCAAGCTCGGGCGATGCGCGCGATCGCGATCTGCGCGGTGCTTGCCGGGTGCAGCGCTCCGACACCGACGGCACGCCCGGTGGCCGGGGCACCGGCAGGGTCAGGCGATGCGGGGGCGCGCGCTGGATCGGCGGGCTCGTCCGGCCCCGGGCCACGACTTGCGGACGGCGTGGTGCCGATCGCCTACGATCTGACCCTCGAGCTCGATCCGGATCGCGAGACGTTCGCCGGTCACGTTGCGATCACCGTCGCCGTCTCCACGCCGGGGACCACGCGGCTGTGGCTTCACGCCGTCGATCTGGAGATCACGAGCGCCGCGCTGCGCGCGGGTGATCGCGAGCAGGCCGTGGCCGTGCTCGACGGTGACGCGGCGTCGCAGATGCGCGGCTTCGTGTTGCCCCAGCCGGTGGGCGGCGCCGGGGCGCAATCCACCATCACGCTGGTGATCGACTACACCGGGCACGTCAGCGATCTGAGCGGCCGCACCGGCAAGGACGAGGCGGGCCTGTTTCGCGAGCGTGCCGGCGGACGCTGGTACCTGTACTCGCAGGCCGAGTCGGTGTTCGCTCGCACGATCGTGCCGTGCTTCGACGAGCCACGGTTCAAGCCGGCATGGCGGGTCACGGCGGTCGTGCCACCGGGGCAGGTCGCGCTCGGTAACGCGGCGATGCGGGCCGAGCACGCGTTGGCCGATGGTCGGCGCGAGGTCCGGTTTGCCGAGCTCGCCGCGATGCCGAGCTACCTGCTCGCGGTCGCGGTCGGTCCGTTCGAGCTCGTCGATGCCGGCGCGCTCGGTCGGGCGCACGTTCCGGCCCGGCTCGCGGTCGCAAACGGCGATGGCAAGCACCTGGCGCGTGCGCTGCGCGAGCTCCCGAGGATCGTCTCGGCGCTGGAGGGCTATCTCGATCGGCCGCTGCCGCTCGCCAAGCTCGATCTGGTCGCGGTGCCCCGGTTCTTTGGCGCGATGGAGAACCCCGGCTTGATCACGGTCGAGACCGCGGTCCTGGTCGGCGAGCGCGAGCTGGTCGCGGTCATCGCGCACGAGCTGGCGCACCAGTGGTTCGGCAACTCGGTCACTCCGGCGTGGTGGGACCAGCTGTGGCTGTCCGAGGCGTTCGCGACGTGGCTCGGCGATCGGGTCACCGCCTCGCTCGAGGGCGCGCCCGCGCCCGAGCGGGTGCACGGCGCGCGCGCGCAGGCGTTCGCCGCCGACGACGCGATCGACGCCGCACCGCTGGTGCATCGGATCGCGACGTCCGACGAGGTGGAGCCGGCGTTCGATGCCATCGCCTACGAGAAAGGCGCGGCCGTGCTCGCGATGTTCGAAGCGTTCACCGGTGAGCCAGCGTTTCGCGCGGCGGCGCGCGGGTACGTGGCGGCCCACGCCGGAACCTCGGTGACCTCGCAAGCGTTCATCGCCGCGCTAGCGGCGGCCACGAGCCCCGCGGTGGCCGCCGCGCTGGCGGACAACCTCGCGCATGCCGGGACGCCGGTCGTGGAGCTCGCGGTGCGATGCGGAGCCGCGCCGGCGATCGTCGCGGTGGCCCGCGACGGCGTGACGATCCCGGTGTGCGTGCGGTTCCCGGCGGCGCCTGCTGCCGCGGCGCGAACGCGGACCTGCGTCATCGCGGGGCCTCACACCGAGCAGGCGCTGCCGGCAGCGGCGGGCTGCCCGGCGTGGCTGGTCGGCAACGATGGCAGCCACGGCTACTACCGCACGGTCTGGCGCGACCCCGCCCGCCGCGCGCCGCTCGCCGAGCTATCGCGCGAGGAGCGCCTCGGGCGCGGCGACGACGCGGCAGGGGCGTTCCGGAACGGCGAGCTGCCGATCGCCGATGCGTTGGCCGAGCTCGCGGCGCTCGCCGCGACCCGCGATCCGTACGGCGAGCTCGCCGCGCTGGCGATCGCACGCGCGATCGATCCGCTGGTCGACGAGCCGGTCCGGCCGGCGTGGCTCCGGTGGCTCGCGGACCGGTTCGCGCGGGATCTGACGCGGGCGGCGCTCACCGCCCCGGGCACGGCGGTCGAACGCGTGCTGCGCGGCGAGCTCGTGGAGCTGGTCGGCGATGCGGTCGATCCGGCCGCGCGCGCGGCCGCGCGCGATGCGATCGATCATCACCCGGGCGGCGACCGCGACGACGCCGAACTCCGACTCGCCGCCGCGGCGCGCGATGGCGGTGAGCTGTTCGACCGCATCGTCGCGGCCGCCGCGACCGCGACGAGCGACGAGCTGCGAGACGATCTACTCGAGGAGCTCGGCGCGTTCCCCGCGACCTACGCACCGCGGATCGTCGACGTGTTGCTCGATGCGCGATTTGCCGCCGTGCGGGTGTGGCCCGCCCTCGCGGCGATGCTGGAGCGCGGCGGCGACCGCGCCACGGCCTGGCGGGCGATCCACGCCCGGCTCCCGGAGGTGCTCGCCGCGTTGCCGGCCGCCCAGGTGCGCGCCGTGATCGCGGCGACGGCAGTGCTCTGCGACGCGCCCACGCGCGCCGAGCTCGCGGCCGCGTTCACCCCGCGCCTCGCCGCGATCCACGGCGGCTCGCCGGCGCTTGCTCGAGCTGTCGATCGCGCGCTTGGTCACGCGCTCGCGACGATCGATCGTTGCATCGCTCGTCGCGCCGCGACCGGTGACATCGCGGGTGCGCTGACCGTGGCACGGCCGTCGCAACGCGCTTCGGCGCCGCATCGCTGAGCACCGCCGGCCGACCAGCGGAACGCGATCGGTGCGCGGGTTCGGACGCGCTCAGGGGCTTTCGGTGGAGGCGGCGCAGTAGCGCGCCGCGTGCCACGCCGGCAGCTCGGTCAGGCTGGTGAACACGACGTCGGCGTGCGCGAGCGCCTCGGCCGGGTCACTGCCGGTCGCGACGGCGCACACGACCGCGCCGCACGCGCGCGCCGCGCTGATGTCGTGGATCGTGTCGCCGACCACGACGACCTCGTCGACCTCCGCGCGCTGGCGACCGCGGGCGATCGCGGCCGCCACCAGCTCGGCGCGGATATGCGAGTCACAGCCGTAGCCGCCAGGCGCGTCGATTGTGCCGCCGGAAAAATAGCTGTCGAGCCCCGCTGCCGCGAGCTTGGCCTCGGCGCCAGCGCGCACGTTGCCCGTGGCGATCCCGAGCATCACCTCGGGACGCGCGCCGAGCCAGGTCAGGGTTTCCGGCACGCCTCCCAGCACCTCGACGCCCGTGCTCGTGAGGTTGGCGCGGAGCAGCTGGAGATAGGCGTCGAGGAACGCCGCGTGCTCGTGCGTGGCGGCCCGTCGGCCGAGCCGCGCGACGAAGATCTCGTCGATCAGCGCCGGATCGGTCTTGCCGCCGAACCGGATGCCCTGGCACGCGCCCTCGAGCCCGTGCTGCTCGGCGAACACCGCGTCGAACGCTCGCGAGCCGGCTCGGTGGGCACGGAGCAGGGTCCCGTCGATATCGAACAGGTAGAGGATCACCGGATCGGCTTGGCGGGCTTGGCAGGCTTTCCTGTGGGCCGGGTGCCGGATCCCGCCTCGGGATGCTTGTCCCCCCATCGCCGCGCGGCGTCGATCAATCCGTCGAACGTGTCGCGCATTGCCCACGCCTTTTCCTTGTAGGTCTTGAGGCCGGCGGCGCGCAGCAGCCCATCGCCGAACGCAGCCCGCACGCCGGCGCAGGCCGCGTCGTGCTCGAACTTCACCGCCGTACCCTCGTAGATCCGGTAACACGCCTCGTGCTTGCCTTCGTTGTAGAGCGGTGCACCGTTCTCGATCGCCTCGCCGATCTGGTGGACCACGTCGCCGATTTCGTCGAGCCTGCAGCCATCGAACACGGTGATCTCGTGGACCGGAACGCGCCGCACGATGCGGATGCCGTCGTCGGGCTCGGCGGTGCTCTGCTCGTCGCGGGACTTGGTGTCCTTGGCGAACTGATCGGGCGAGATCGTCGCGTGCTGCGTGAACAGCTGCTTCAGATAGTTCCCCGGGACCGCCAGGTTGATGTTCTGACCCGCGGTGATGATCGCCGTGGTGACGCCGACGACCTCGCCGAACTGGTTGAACAGCGGACCGCCGCTCGATCCCGGCGAGATCGCCGCGGAGATCTGGAGGACGGTGAGCTCCTGGTTGCAGTGCTCCGCGGCGACCTCTTCCTTGGGGCAGATCGGGCGGACCTGCGAGATCAGCCCGCTGGTCACCGAGTAGTCGAACACACCGAGCGGGTTACCGATCGCGACGATCTGATCGCCGGCCGACATCGCGTCGCTGTCCCCGAGCTTGAGCACCGGCAGCTCCTTGCCCGCCCGGATTCTGAGCAGCGCCAGGTCGCGCCCGACATCCACGCCGGCGATCTGCATGACCTGATACTGCGTTCCATCCAGCAGCCGGACCTTGATCGCCGATTCGCCGGCGACGACGTGCAGGTTGGTCGCGACGATCCCCGCCTTGTCGATGATGAAGCCAGTTCCGACTTTCTCGCCCCCGGCCTCGATCCGCACGATGGCAGGGCTCGATCGCTGAACGATGTCCTTGGCCGTCAGCCGCGTTGGCGGGGCGTTGGTCCCCGTGGTTGCACATGAGCCTACAAGCGCGATGACGGTGACCACGCGTAAACGGCTCATAGGAAAATCATAGCCCCTTCACCTGCCAGGCGCACCACGGCGTTCATGGCGGATTTGTTGCGCAGGGCTTACACGCGGCGACGTTGGCGGTCGATCGATGCTGCGACGTCACGGCTGTCCGTCACGGCCCCCCAGGTGGATCTGGCGAAGCGCCGTTTCCCCCGCGCGGCGAAACGCCCGGACTGCTTCGGGCCCCAGGCGCGGATCGATGCCCGCGGCCACGCCGGCATCCAGCTGCTGCTGATACTGCTTCATGCGAACCTGCTCGTACGCCGGGCACGCGGGCGGCTGGTCGTCGCAGGCCGACAGCGCGCGGTTCGCGTAGTCGAGCGCGGGCACGGCATCGTTTCGATCGCCGAACGCCACCGAGGCCGCCATCAGCGCGCGCCAGCGACTCGGTGATTGCTTGGCCCGCTCGCTGCCTCGCAGCGCTGCTTCGAGCGCCCAGTCCTTGAATCCGACGACGCCGAGCCGGCGCGATAGCTCGTCGGTGGCGGCGCCATCATCGGGATGAGCCATCGTATGAGCCTCGGCCAGCGCGAGCGCAAATTGCTCGGCCTCCGTGCCCTTGTGGGCGGCGGTGGCGTACATCTCGCGCGCCGGAAGCCCGATCGCGACGAGCAGGACGCTGGCGATGCCGATATCAACGAATCCTACAAGCCGCCGCAGCTGCATATCTTCTACGACACTACCAAGCGCCGCGAGTTCCCGTGAAATCGGAAACGCGTCGTAGCGTTTCGCCCCGATGCGTCCCGAGATGCTACGGCGGTTTGCTCGGGTCCTACTTGTACAACACGAGCCATGTTGCGCGCTTGCATCGTGGATCTGGCTTTGCAAAACCGCACGGCCCGGACCCGCACCACCTTTCGCACCGAATCCAGTCACGGAGAGGACGTTCATGCTGTCAACTATCTCGACGCACTTCCATCAGGGCGGCCCCGGCATGTGGCCCATCCTGTTCACCTCGGTGGTCACCATTGCGATCATCGTGGAGCGCGCGATCTACCTGTTCCGCTCCTCGGTCGACAAGGACAAGCTCCTGGCGCTGCTCAAGAGCCAGGTGATGAGCGGCAACGTGCAGGGTGCGATCAAGGTGTGTTCCGGTAACCCCACCCCGATGACCCGGATCGTGCAGGCGGGTCTGATGAAGTTCAACAAGAGCGATGATGAGGTGCAGGCCGCGATGGACGAAGCCGCGCTGCGCGAGCTGCCCAAGATCAACGCGCGCACCCCGTACCTCGCGATGACTGCGAACTTTGCCGTCATGGCGGGTCTGCTCGGAACCATCGGCGGCATGATCGGGACGTTCGGCTCGGTGGCCAGCGACAGCACCAGCAAGGCGACCGATCTCGCCAGCGGCATCGCCGAGGCGCTCAACTGCACGTTCTTCGGCATTTTCACGTCGCTGATCGGTCTCTTGGGTTACTCGCTGCTCCAGGGCAAGACGACGCACGTGGTCGACGACATCAACGAGGTGACCGTCCAGGTCGTCAACCTCGTGACGTCGCACCGCGCCCAGATGCAGCCCTCGGCGTGAGGTCCCTCGCACCCCCGATTCGCGAGGAGGTCCCATGAGTGGTTCCATCGGCCCGAGCGACAAGAAGAGCGTCAACGTCGAGCTCAACATCGTCCCGTTCATCGATCTGATGAGCTGCTTGACCGCGTTCTTGCTGGTCACAGCGGTGTGGGTGAACATCGCCCAGATCAATATTCAGCCGAAAGGCAAGACGCGCGACCAGGCGCAGGTTCAGCAGGACGACGAGCACGTCACGCTGTCGGTGCTCGTCCAGTCCGATCGGATCTGGGTGGGGCTGTCGCGCGTGAACGAGTTCCAGGACATTCCGAAGAAGGCCGGGGCGGAGAACGAGCAGGACTGGGAGAAGTTCGAGGCCACGCTCAAGGAGCACAAGACCTCGGCGTTCTTTACCAATCCCGAGCGCAACGATCTCGAGATTGCGGCGGAGAGCACGGCCGCGGCGCCGGTCAAATATCAGGACATCATCCATGCGATGGACATCGCCGTGAAGGTTGGCTTCACCGATGTGGGACTCTCTGACCCGCAGGGCCTTGCGGCTCGGCCATCCCTCTAGGAGGCGACCATGCCGGTTCATTCAGCAGGCCCCCGCCTCTATCGTTCGGTCAAGTTCAAGCACCTCGTTCGCGAAGCGGGGAGCGCCGCCGGCTCGCGGCCGACCGACATCTCGCTCAACCTGACGCCGTTCGTCGACATGATGACGATCCTCGTGACGTTCTTGTTGATGGTGTTCTCGTCGACCGGTCAGCTGCTCGAAGCCCAGAAGGGCCTCGAGCTGCCGATCGCCGATTCGCGCGAGACGCTGCAGCAGGCCCCGGTCATCATCGTCACCAAGAGCGACATCACGTATCAGGGCCAGCTGATCGCGACGGTCGAGAGCGTGATGCGCGACGATTCGCCCACGTTCAAGATCGACGCGCTGTTCGAGCGGCTCGACGCGGCGGCCAAGAAGATCAAGGAAGACGTCGCTAACGGTAAGGGCCCCAAGGATCTGACCACGGCGTGCGAGAAGGCGAAGGCCAACATTCGTCCCGGGCGCGGCGAAGTGATCTGCCCCGATGGCCTGGCGATCCTCCAGGCCGACGAATCGACCGACGCGCGGCTCATCAACAAGATCGTCAATACCGCCAAGGCGGCTGGCTTCGACAATCTCTTGTTCGCAGTCAAGAACAAGTAGGTTCACGTAAAGAAAGAGCGGTCGACCATGAGCGATCGAGTGACGCAGCGCCGGGGTGCGACCTGGCGAGCGAATGGAATCCCATGACGCGATGGTGTTCGTTGTTCCCGATCATCACGGGGCTAGCGGTCGTGACCGGCCTGGCGGGCTGTCCGGACGATCCCTACCAGGCCGAGACCTGGATCAAGAAGCTCGGCGATTCTCACGAATCGGAGCGCGCCGTGACCGAGCTCGAGCAGCTGGGGAACCCCGGCGCGATCGAGCCGCTGGGCGCGACCTGGGTCTCCCAGGGCAAGCCCGTGCGCCTGCTCCAGGTGATCATCGCGCTCGCGCGTCCGCTGACCCCCGAGCAAGCGACCAAGGGCTACTTCACCGACTACCAGGCGACCGGCCGGCCGGCGAGCTGGGACAAGGCGGTGCCGTTCCTGAAGAAGGCGTTGACCGAGGTCGACGACACCAACCCGCGCTCGGTGGACGGCGCGACCAAAGCGGCCGACGCGCTCGGCGAGTCCCGGCTGCCGGATGGGCTCGATGCGCTGATCGAGCTCGCGCAGAAGCCGGTCACCAAGAAGCTGATCACGGCCCAGATCGCGGCGATCCGCGCGATCGGCAAGTACAACGGCGAGGGCGCCAAGGCGGCCAGCGCGCTCACGAAGCTTATCGACAAGGAACCGCCGCCGAACCCGCGGGCGGCCAAGGAGAAGGATCAGACCCGCGGCCTCGCGGAGAAGTACAGCTTCGCGCTCGCCGTATCCGGCGCCGCGATCAATGCGCTGGGCGATCTCCATGTCGCCGCGTCGGCCAAGGTCCTGGTGATCTCGATGTTCCGCACGCCCGAGCTGTTCGCGCAGATCCGGCGCGCGCTCGTCGCGAGCGGGCCGGCCGCTGCCGAGGAGCTGCGCAAGGTGCTCGCCGGCACGCACCCCGAGGTCAACCAGCTGGTCAAGGACAAGCACCTCGACCGCTATTGTGGTGACAAGAACGAGACGCTGGACCAGTGCCTGCCGGTGTCGGCGCTGACGTTCTATCCGGCGGTGGTGCTCGGGGACTTCTACGATCCCAAGTCGGTGCCCGAGCTGCTCGCGGCGCTCAAGCAGCCGCCGGTCCCGGTGTATTACGTCGACGACCAGCCGAGCCCGAACACGCAGTACAACGCGATCTTCGACGCGCTCCGCAAGATCGGATCGCCCGAAGGCGCGGCGACCGTGCGCGCGATGTGGATGGGACACGGCGCCGAGGCCGCGAAGCCGGCGCGCGGGGCCAAGCGCGGCGCCGAACCGCCGCAGGCCGCGGGGCAGTCCGAGCTCAGCACGCGGCTCATGGCGATCGGCGCCTATCCATTCCTGACCCGCGACGACGCCGGGACCGACGACCTGGGCAAGATCGCGGCGGACAACAACGCCGACGAGCGGCTGCGCCAGGAGTCGGCGACCGCGTTTGCGCGGCTGGCGCGCGACACCAAGGACATCGCGATCCTCCAGGCGCTGGCGCAGAAGTACGCGGACGCGTCGTCGAAGAAGCGCGGCGAGGCCGACGGCAGGCCCAAGGGTGTCGCCGAGGCCGCCGACAAGGAGTTCGCGAAGGCCAAGAAGCTGCACGACGAGGCGATCCGCGGGCGCGCCGGCCAGAACAGCGGCGAGGACGTCAAGGCGGCGATCAAGAAAGCCGACACCGCGTACGCCGAGGCGACGAAGATCCGCGATCAGGCGGTCGAGCCCTACAAGTCCGCGGACGCGCTGGCCAAGCAGTACAAGGGCTACGCGCGGATGTTCCAGACCCACATCGCGCGGATCGAGATCGCGATCCGCTGCAAGCAGGATCTCAACTGCTACGGCGCGAGCTTGAAGCTCACGCCCGCCGAGGCCGCGAAGAACAACGCGCCGTACATCCGGGATATCAAGGACTGGACGCCGGACGAGCAGCTCGGGCTGGTCGAAGCCAACATCGAGCGCGCGATGCTCGAGATCGGCAAGCGCGGCGGGCAGGCGGCCAAGCTGACCGAGACGCTGCTCGACAGCGCGAAGAATGACAACCGGCTGATCCGCCAGAGCATCCTGCTGGCGCTGCCGAAGATCGCCGCGGTTCCGTGTGTCGACTGCGAGGCGAAGCTACAGGCGGCGATCCGCGCCGGCGAGGGTAAGACCACGCTCGCGGACCTCAACCTCGAGACCACGATGATGAAGAACTACTTCGCATGGGCCGGCGGTCGGACGCCGTCCGCCGCGACCGACAAGGAGAAGGACGAGCTGCCGGTTTCTGCCGACCCGAAGCCGACGCGCCGGAAGAAGTAAGCCCGGGGCGCGAAGCCACCGTGGACGCGTGGATCGCGCCTCATTAGGAGACCGCGACGCGACGTGCGGCGGGGGTGAATGGAGCGGCTCGGCTCGTCGATTCGCCAGGCGATGGGGAACGTCTCCTCGAGATCGATCAATAGCCCTTGCGAGATCGCTGCCAAGCGGGTACTCGTGTAGGGCTCACAAGAGCATCGGGGCGTAGCGCAGCCTGGTAGCGCACCTGGTTTGGGACCAGGGTGTCGGAGGTTCGAATCCTCTCGCCCCGACCACTGTTTCGACGAGGATTTCGGGGTCCTCTGTGGGCACCGTGTTGCCCAAAGCGCGCTCGATGGCGTTCCTTTGTCGGCGCGACGTCACCGTGATGTAGCGCTGCGTCGTCGTCGCGTTCTCGTGTGCCATGAGGTCGCGCCGGGGCATCGTCCGCCCCGAGTCGGACCTCAGGCACCACTGCCGGCGCGGCTAGCGGCGGCCGCGGCCGCGGCCGAGCGCATGCTCGACCAGCGGGCGGAGCTCGTCGACCAGCTCGGCCGCACAGACCAGGCGGATCGCCGCCATCGGCTGGCCGAGCGGCATGTCCTCGAGCAGGCGCGACAGCGTGACGGCGCCGTAGCGCGGATGATCGATCACGTGGAGCTCCTCGTCGTCGGACGCGAGGTAGCCGACCTGACGCGCGGTGTCGAGGTGGAGGTAGCTGGTCGCCGCGATCCCGAAGCGCCGCTCGGCGACCTCGAGCGCCTGCGGCCACAACCGGTCCGCCGCCGGCCGGTCATCGCCGAGGTCGAACGTCTTGAACAGCCGGCGATCGACCAGCCGGGTCGCCAGATCGCGGAGCACCGGATCCTCGGCGCCGGGGCCGTCGTGTCCCGCCCAGCGATCCAGGGCGGTCGACACCGAGATGTCGTGGAGCCGCAGGTAGTCCGCGACCGAGACGTCCTTGCCGCGTGCCATCGCGCCCGCGATCGGGAGCCCACCGGGCTCGGCGCCCTGGCGCGCGAGCTGGGCGAACCGCTCGAGCGTCTTGATGAACATCCACTCGGCCGCGCGCACGGTCTTGTGGTGGTAGACCTGCGCGTACATGTACGATCGCGCGAACAGATACTGCTCGACGGCGTACATCCCGCGGCGGTAGTCGACGACGAGGTCCGATGGATCGTCCTGCCCGGTGCGGACGTTCGCGATCTGGATCGCGTGGATGATCCAGTCGAGGTCGTAGGTCGCGTACCCAGCGCCCGAGTAGTGGCCGTCGCGCAGCAGGTAGTCCAGGCGATCGACATCGAGCTGCGACGACACGAGCTTGCGCGCGAAGTGCGGCTTGTAGCGCTTGCCCCAGAACTCGCGCAGCGTGGCCGGTAACCCCGGCTCGAGCGCCTCGAGCGCGTCGGACAGCTCGCGATCCTCGGCGACGATCCGCGCGCCCCAGCGCTCGTGGTCGTGGCCGGTGAACACGTGCTCCCACGCGTGCGAGAACGGGCCGTGGCCGACGTCGTGGAGCAGCGCCGCGACCTTGATATGGAGCGCGGTCTGCGGCGACAGCTCGCGCTCGAGCCGGCGCGCGACGCGCTGGGCGATGTGGAACGCGCCCAGCGCATGCCCGAACCGCGAGTGCTCCGCGCCGGGATACACCAGCCACGCGAACCCCATCTGCTTGATGCGGCGCAGCCGCTGCATCACGCGGGTATCCAGGAGGTCCGCGATCGGCCGGTCCTCGCCCTTGAACTCGATCAGCCCATGGACCGGATCGCGAAACACACGGTCTTTCACCACGCGGTATTTAACCACCCTATGGGGCTGGTCGCGAATCTACGGCGATCGGTGGTCGTCCCGGCAACTCGCCGGGATGACTGCGTAAAGCGCAATTTTGCCGCGGCCTGGCGGCTGCTTGGGTCGATTTTGCGGGCTACGGTGCGCCGGTGAACCAGATACGTCAGGTCGGGATCGAGCGTCTCGACGGTGCCACCCGGCGCGCCGATCGCGATCGCCTCGTCGTCGAAGCGCCGCTCCAGCTGCGGGCGCGCGGCACGCCGGTCGCGACGATCATGCGGACGCCCGGTCATGACCTCGAGCTCGCGCGGGGCCTTCTGCACGCCGAATCGCTGGCCGCCGGCGCGATCTCGCAGATCGACGCCGATTCCGTCGAGGTCGATGTCGAGGCGGCGGCGTTTGCGGGGCGCGGCCTGCTGAGCTCGGCGGCGTGCGGCGTGTGCGGCCGCGTCGCGATCGCCGATCTCGAGCTGCGCGCGAAGGAGATCGCCGCCGACACCACGATCGCCGCCGGCGTGCTCGCCGGGCTCCCCGAGGCCCTGCGCACGGCGCAAGCGCTGTTCAGCGATACCGGGGGCCTTCACGCCGCGGGGCTGTTCACGACCGCCGGTGCGCTGGTCGCCGCGCGCGAGGACGTCGGTCGCCACAACGCGCTCGACAAGCTGATCGGCTGGGCGCTCGGCGCGCGCGTCGTTGCGGCCGAGCATGTCCTCGTGATGTCGGGCCGCGTCGGCTACGAGCTCGTGCAAAAGGCGGTGATGTTCGGGTCGCCGATCCTCGCCGCGGTCTCGGCGCCGAGCTCGCTCGCGATCGACCTCGCCGAGCGGTTCGGGATCGCGGTCGCCGGGTTCGTTCGCCCGCCGCGCATGAACCTGTACAGCCACGGCTGGCGCGTCACCGGTGCTTGAGCCGGCGAGGCGGACTGGCGATCTGATCCGTACGAGGCCGCGGTCGCAGGATCGATCCCTTGCGACAGGCTCGAGCCGAGCGATCCCAAGTCTTGCGAACTGGAGATTTCTCATCTTCGTCGAACGAAATCGATCACTTGGCGAGCAACGTAATGAACTCTGGAGCTCCGAGCGATGCGAGGATCTCGCTCGCGGGCCGGGTGATGTCACGCGCGGTTCGAGGCGGCCGGGCGTTCTTGGCGCCGCATTCTTGCCGTGATCCACCTTCGCGAATAGCTTTGCGCCGATGCACCGCTCGCCCGCTGTTCTGGTCCTCGCAGCCGCCATGGTCGTCGGGTGTGGCAAGAGCGCGACGATCGAGCCCAAGGTGTCCGAGACCGGGGCTGGCGCGGGGGCACCAGGGACGCCGGCCCAGAGCGCGGCGACCGCGGCGCGGTCGGCGACTACCGCGACCTCGGGGAGCCCCGGGCCGGCGAAGCCGCCGGCCAAGGCGGCCTCGCGCGGACCGGAACACGCGGTCTACTCGCTCGTCGACAACCGCCTGTCGGCCCACCTGACGCGCGGCGGTGGCCTGGTGCTGCCCGCTGGCTCGGCGGGGTTCGCGAAGTACGTGCGATTCGCCAACGTGATGAAGGGCGCGTCGAAGAAGGCGTGGGAGCTCCGGCAGACCGAGGGCGACGTCAAGGTCGCGCGGATCGCGGGCAAGACCGGCACCGTGTTCGTGCCGCTGACCGCCGCGCAAGCCGGGCGCGCCAAGGTCCGGCTGCGCGCGTTCGCCAGCTCCGATACGACGGTCAGCCTGCGCGTCAACGACAACAAGGACGTCAATGGCAAGCTCGCACGCGGCTGGTCGACCGTCGAGCTCGGCGTCCCGGCCGGCCAGCTCAAGGACGGCGAGAACGCGCTGCAGCTGTTCATGAAGTCGTCCGGGGTTGCGCTCGCCTGGCTGCAGATCGGTGGGGCCACGCCGGTCGACGACGACGGCCAGGTGGCGTTCTACGATCCGTCCCGCAAGGCACTGATCCTGCCCAAGGATGGCCAGATGAGCTGGTTCGTGGCGGTGCCCGACAAGGCGAAGCTGACCGGCGATCTATCCGACGGCAGCTGCACGGTCTCGGTGGTCGCGACCGCCGAGGATGGCGCTACCGCGACCGGCGCGCTGACCGGCACCGGTTCGGCCGTCGATCTCTCGGCGCTCGCGGGCAAGGCCGCGCGGCTCGATCTGGCGGCCACCGGGTGTGCGACCGCGGCGCTGTCGAACGCGGTGCTCGCGGTGCCGGGCGAGCTGGCGCAGGCCAAGCGCGGCGACGCCCCGAAGTTCGTCGTGTTCGTCATCATGGATTCGCTGCGGGCCGATCGCGTGCGGACGTTCAACCCCAAGGCGCGCCCCGAGACCCCGAACTTCGACAAGCTCGCCGAGACGTCGACGCTGTTCATGTCGAGCTATGTCCAGGGCAACGAGTCGCAGGTCTCGCACGCGTCGATGTGGACGTCGAACTACCTCGCCAAGCACAAGGCGATCGAGATGTCGGATCACCTGCCCGACAAGTGGATGACGATCGACGAGGTCGCCAAGAAGGCCGGCAAGTTCGTCGCCGGCGCGTCGGGCAACGGCTACATCCGGCCGGCACGCGGGTTCGGCTCGAGCTGGGACAAGTTCGTCAATCACATCGAGAAGGGGCTCGGCCTCAAGGGCGCCGACATCATGGACAAGGGGTTCTCGTTCATCACCCCGAAGAAGGATCAGCCGTGGTTCCTCTACCTCGGGTTCATCGATACCCACGTCACGTGGCGCGCCAAGCAGCCGTGGCTCGACAAGTACGACGGCGGCTACAAGGGCCGGTTCACGAGCGAGTTCGGCGACGACGGGCCGACCGGATTCCCCAAGGATCTGACCGAGCACGAGAAGGATCACGTCCGCGCGCTGTACGACGCCAACGTCAGCTATCAGGACGATCTGCTCGGCCAGATGGTCGAGAAGCTCAAGGCCTGGGGCGCGTGGGACCACACGATGCTGATCGTCACCGCCGACCACGGCGATGAGCAATGGGAAGACGGCCGGGTCGGCCACGGCGGCTCGGTCCGCGAGACCCTGATCCACGTGCCGCTGCTCGTCCACTATCCGGCGGTATTTCCGGCGGTCAAGGTCACCGAGGGCACCGAGGGCATCGACATTGTCCCCACGCTGGCCGATGTGCTCGGCGTGCAGCTCGACCCCGAGTGGCAGGGCATGTCGCTGGTCGGGCTCGCCAACGGTGGCGGCGGCTATCCGCTGATGTCGTTCTCGTCGCAGTACGAGAACGGCCACGGCGGGCGGATCGGCCACTGGAAGCTCAAGCTGATCGGCACCCAGACGCCGCGGCTGTTCGATCTCGCCGCCGATCCCGGCGAGCGCAACGACCTGTGGGGCAAGCCGGGAGCGCAGATCGGCGCGCGGCTGCTGCTCGATCCGATGTGGATCCTGCGGAGCTGGAACGTCGAGTGGAAGAAGTCGCAGTGGGGCAATGCCGCCGCGGTGACCAGCCGGTTCGCCGCCGATCTGGGCGAGTAGCCGGTCCGCGATGAACCGCGACCTGCATCCCACCGACGGTGCGCGGTACCTGCTCGAGCGCGACGGCGAGCCCGACGGCGACCGCGCGCGCTATCGGGTCGCGATCTACACCCCCGATGCCGCGTACACCGCGGTCGCGACGCTGTGCGAGGATGGCAGCGTCGAGCTCGCCCCGACCGGCGCGCCCGACGAGCTCCACGCCCGGCTCGCCACGATGGCCAAGCTCGTCGCGCGCGACGCCGCCACGCTGCGCGGCAGCGGCATGCCGGCCTGGCCGCAGCGGATCCTACGCTGGCGGCGGTGACCGGACGATCGGCAGCGCCACGACCACCTCGGTGCCGCCGCCGCGCCGCTCGCTCTGCGCCAGCTCGCCGCCGTTCCGGACCGCGATCGCTTCGACCGCGCGCAGATCGAAGTGGTCGCCGTCGATCACGATGCGCGCGCCGCGGACGATCTCGAGCCACGGCGAGCGCTCGATCGTGCGCTCGCGGACGAACAGCTCGATGGGGCTCGGCGGGAAGCCCGCCGGGGGCGGCTCGATCCCGCCGATCACCACGTCGTCGGCGACCGCGTCGAGCGTCAGCCCGTAGACCACGTGGGCCAGCTCGGTGGCCGTGCATCGCGTTGTGACATCGGCGCGCACGGTGAGGTGGAGGTCGACCGGGATCGGCGAGGCCGCTCGCACGGTCTCGACCGCGGCGGCGAGCGCCGCGCCGATCGGGGCGCCGGGCGCGATGACGACCTCGGGGCGCGCGAGCGCCATGAGCGCGGCGAGTTGCCGCTTCGCATCATTGGCGGCCCTGATGAGATCGGCGATGAACTCGGCGCCATCGGCGTTGCATCGACGCGACAGCTCGAGCGCGGCGAGCTCGACGATCTGCACCATGTTGAGCAGATCGTGGGTCTTGCCGGCGACGAACTGCGACGCGGCCCGGGTCTGGGCGTCGCGCGCGAGCTCCCATTCGAACCGGCGCTGGCGCTCGATCAGGGCTAGGCGTTCGTCAGTCTTCGTCATCTTCGTAGTACTCGACCGGCTCGTAGCGTAACTCGCGGCTCGCCGGGCAGCGCTCGCGATAGCTGCATCGATCGCACCATGACCCGGGATTGGGCCGCGGCCCGTCGTCGATCGCGAGCGCGGCCGCCTCGATATTGTCGAACAGGTCGGGGACCAGGCGGTCGATGATGTTCTCGGGCGGGATCGCCGGGCTCCACTCGACCGCGCGCTCCGCGATCCAGTGGATGCCGAGCCAGAACGTCCTCACGTGGCGGAACGCGGCGGCGGCGAGCACCGCGTAGCCTTCGAGCTGGTCGGCGATCGACGTGCCCGGAATCCGCTGCCCGGTCTTGTGATCGACCAGCGCGATGGCGTCGTCCTCGAACAGGTACCCGAGGTCGAGGACCCCCCGGTAATACGCGTCGCCGCTGTAGAACTGCGTGCTCGACAGGTCCTCGCGCACGGCGAGCGAGTACTCGACGAGCTGGCGCGCCACACGGCGGCGGCGGCGGAACTGGCCGAGCCGGCTGGTGAACGCGGGGACGCCGGTCACCAGGCCATCGAATCGAAGCTGCTCGATCTCGCTCGGCAACTCGGCGCGCACCGCGGCGGCGGCCTCGGCGAGCGGCGTGCCCATCAGCGTGTGTTCGAGGACCTTGTGGATCGCCTTGCCGATCCGCGCCTCCGGCATGACCTCGGGCTCTGGGATCTTCTGCACATACTTGAAGTGGAACAGCCGTGGACAGCGCAACGCCGTCGAGACCTTGGAGGCCGACCACGGGGCATGGATGAGCGCGCGCGTCGACGGCAAGCCGCCACAGCGTAGCTGAAAACCCGCGACCGGGATCGCGTTCCTACTTGGTCGCCGGCTTCGCGGGGGTCGGCTTTGGGGCGGGCGGCTTTGGGGCGGGCGGCTTCGCGGGGGTCGGCTTTGCGGCGGGGGCGGGGCCGGGGACCAACACCGGCTTGGCCGCTTCCTCGTCCGTCAGGACCGGCAGCAATGCGACGGCAGCGCCCGGTAGGAGCAATCCGAGCGGCAGCACCTCGCTGACCGACTTGCCGGTCGCGCGCACGCTGAGCCGCATCGTCTTTGGGTTCTTGTCGGACTTGACCTTGAAGTTGCCGTCGCCCGTGTAGGTCTCGATGATCTTCTGGATATCGGCCTTGTGCTTGATCAGATCGTCGATCTGCGGGCTTGTTCCGCTGTAAGAGTCAAGGGCGCCCATCGCGATCTTTGCGATGCCGCGCGGCGCAATCTGTGCGGCGCGCAACACATCGATCACGCCGTTCGACACCAGCTCCATCGAGTCGACGCCGGCCTTGGTGCTATCAACCCAGGTCCAGCCGATGCCGTCATGGAAGATCGAGAACCCGGCGGCCTTGTGGCGGGTCACGAGATCGGTCGCGAAGCTCTGCTTGCCCAGGTGGCTGATTGCCTCGCTACGTGCGCCCGGCGACATCGTCAGTACCACCGCGAACACCGGCTTGGCGTTGACCGCCTCCGCGACGTACCCCAGGTTGGTGCCGGCGTCGTGGCTCGGCGACTTCCACGCATCGGCCAGCCGGTCGCGGACCAGGCCGGGTGTCCCGACCAGCAGGACACCCTCTTTGGTAAGCGCGATCGCCGGATCATGCGGTCCGTTGCTATCGACGATCGTGCCGGCGCCGAGCTTGACGGCCGACTTGTTGCTCAGTTTCGCGATCTTGTCGAGATTTCCCGTCGAGAACTTGCCGTGCACGGCGAGTACGAAGCTCGGGTCGGCGTGCGGCACGATCTGGAAAAACGCTGTTGCATCATAGATATCGGTCGTGACATCAAGCCCGGTGGTCATCTTGGCCAGGGAGCGTGCGCCCTCGACCTCGCTGACCGTATGGCGCACCATCTCCTGGAGCTCGGGCGACGCCTTGATCTGCGGCTGATCCGCGAGCTGGCCGAGCAGCTTGTAGTTTCCGGGCACCAGGCTTGCCGCGTCGAGGTGGATCGCGATATCCGCGTCCGCGACCGCGTATTGCAATGCCTGGTCCGCCGTTGGTGCCTTGGGGTTGGCCTGCAACCCAAAGCCGGCCATTCCTAATAGCAGCGTGATCACTTCAATGATACCGAATGACATGAGTCCTCCCGGGCACAGGCCCGACGGTAGCATCCGATCTAGGTGCGAGGGGTGCAACCAGGCGGGCAGGCGGACAGGACCTGGCTGGGCGGAAAAATTCAACCGGCATTTGCGGCCCCCACGCCTCGGTTACTTGCCTAAAAAAAAACCATGTCAAGACTGGTTCCGGAGGCGTGCGGCGCTAGGATGGCCCCGTCTCGACGCTTCAAACGCAACGTTTTTCTCGAGGGAGGCAAGACGGTCATGAGTACGCTTGTTGTGGTGGAAGAGATCCTGCGCGAGACAGCGGTACCGATGTCGGTTCGCGAGATCGTCGAGCGAGCGGGGGTGCGCTTGCCGAGCAAATCAAAGACTCCAGATACCGTGGTCGCGCGCGATCTCTCGATGGATATAAAGAGAAAGGGCGAGACGTCGCTGTTCGCGCGCACGTCTCCCGGCCGTTACACGCTGCGCACCCTGGCCGGTGTCGTGATGTCAAGCGAGAGCGCTGCTGCGCTGCGCGCTGCCGCACACCCTACCTCGATGAGCGCGCTGACGCAGCGCAAGCCAGCCGCAGCTGCCCCGTCCGCACCTCGCACGCGTGATAACGACGTGCAGGGCGGCGGCTTCGCCGGCTAGTTCAGCTCTGCGGGGCCTTTGGTGATCCGTCGCGCTGAGGTCGCGGACCATCCGTGGATCATCGCGACTGGTGCGGAGGCCTATCGCGACCTCGGTGACTACACGCGCATTCTGCCTTCGTGGCTCGAGCAGCCTGGTGTGCTCGCGTGGATCGATCACGACCTCCAGGGTCGCGGCCGTGCGTTCGCGATGCTGGGTTTCTACATGGAGTCGTTGAACCACAGCTCCGAGGTGGTGGCGGATCTGCTTGCGCTCGCGGTGCTGCCGGCGTTTCAACGCCGCGGCCTCGGCTCGAAGCTGTTGACCCATGTCATCGACGTCGCCGAGCGCGTCGCGCCGTCGAGCCGGATCAACGCGCTGCGGCTGACGGTGGCCGAATCCAACGTCTCGGCGCAGCGGCTGTACACCCGCGCCGGCTTCCGTGTGGTCGATGGCTCTGCCACCTATGATCGCGGCCAGCGGGCGCTGCGGATGGCGCGCCCGCTGATCTGATTCAGCGGGCGGCCAGGTGCGTTTCAGCGGCCTGAATTTAGAACAGTGCGTTGCAGCGGGGCTAGAACAGGATCACGCCGCCGCCGCAGGGGAACACCGCGTCGACCGTGGGGTTCGCGGCGTTCTTCAGCGTCGTGCACGCGGTGCCGACCAGATGGATGACGCTCACGGTGCCGTTCGTGTCAAGCGTCCAGTCCGTCTGGTACGTCAGGGTCGTGCCGTTCAGCGTGACAACACCGCTCGAGACGGCGTCGTCCTCGACCGTGCCGTTGAGCGTCAGATCGCACGACACCACGCCACGGATGATTTCCTGGAACGCGGCAGAGAGATCGGCGGGGCTAGTGCCGAGGAACACCTTGGCGTTGGTGACGCCAGCGCCAGGGGTGATGCCGAGTCCGGCATTGGCCATCTCTTGCAGGTGATCTGCCACGTCAGCGATGCTTCCCACCGCGAGGATATAGAGCTTGATACCAGCTGCGAATGCTCTCTTGGTGGCAGCAACCGATAGCGCCTTCGTGTCGGTTCTGTTGTTCGTGCACGTGTTTGGCGCGCCATCGGTGGCGAGCACGATCACCGGAGGCGAGCCTTGTGGGGCCGGGTTGTCATGGAAGTCAGCTACAACTGCATCGATCGCGGGAGGAGTTGGCGTGCTCTGGATGTCGGAGCTGTTTGAGGCCGCTGGCGGATTCGCTGCCAGGAAAGAGGTGATGCTGGACGCGTTGTTCAGCGAACGGTCTAGCTCAAGGATCTTGGGGCACGCGTTCGACGGGAACATCGATGCGCCGAAGTACACCTGAGGGGCGAGCTGGGTGACAACACCGGCAGGCCCAACGAGGGCGCTCTGGACGACTGCGTATTTCGTGTCTCCCACCGGAGGCTCGTTGTTGTTGAAGTCCTGTCTCATCGAACCGCTGCGATCGATCAGCAGCTGGATCGACGGGATGACCTTGGTCGCGGTGAATTGAACGTTCGGGCAGTTGGCGTCCGGCCCATCGTCACCGCTGCCACTGCCGCTGCCGGTTCCGTTGCTCACGCAGAGGCCATCGCTGGTGCAGCTGTTGCCGTCGCCGCACTCGTTGCCCGAAGGCGTGCACAGCGTGTCGCACTTGCCGGCCGTCGAGCAGTGGAACCCGGTAGGGCAGGTGGTTGCGGCACCTGGCGAGGGGTCACATTCCGTGGCGCAAGCCGCGGGCGGGGGCACTTGAGCGACGCACAAGCTTTCTGGCGTCGACGACTTGTTGCCACAAGCCGCGGCCAGTACAGCGATGCCAACAAAAAAGGCGCGAGACATGAAGAAAATGTACAGCATGCCGCGCGCCGGCGGATCATTTCTCGTCGGTTCAGAGGATCTACGTCACTGCGTAATGTGGACACCGACGTTGAGGGGATTGTCCTACCCCAAAGTTACCCGAAGTTGCGCAAGTTTTCGGCAGAACCTGTGCAAGTCCCTGCACTTACGCGCGTGCGTGCAGGTGCGAAATCATCGCTGGGGTATGGGTTTCTCGTCCTTGCGCAGCGCCAGCTTGTAGAGCAACACCAGCACGATCAACACGAATGCGATCGCGGGCGGGGTGAAGTCGCCGAACTTGCCGTCGGCGATCGCGATCGCGTTTTCATCGTGCCTGAGCGCGACCGGCACGGCGAGCCCGATGCCGAGCAATGCCTCGCCGGTGATGAAGCCAGCGGCTGCCAGCAGCCCGTTGCGCTCGACGGTACCGCGGCGCTCGGGCGATGCGTTCGCGCGGTCCAGCGCGCGGTTGATGAGCAACGCGATCACGCCGCCCAGGAAGATCGGCACGTCGAGATCGAACGGCAGATAGACGCCGACCGCGAACGCCATCACCGGTGTGCGGATCTTCGAGCCGCTGCGCGTCAGCACCGAGTCGACGATGATGACCACGACCGCGAGGCCGGCACCAATGCCGATGATCGTCCATGGCAGGCCGCCCTCGAATACGCCTTTGGCCACGGTCCCCATCAAGTTGGCCTGTGGCGCCGGCAAGCCGTCACTGCCGATCTTGTACGCATCGTTCAGCAGATTGAGCACCGGTGCCATCGCGAGCGCGGCGACCACCACGCCGACGATCTGCATCACCTGCTGCTTCCAGGGCGTCGAGCCGACCAGCTGGCCGCACTTGAGGTCCTGCAAGTTGTCGCCGCCGATCGCGGCGGCGCAGCACACGACGCCGCCGATCAGGATCGCGGCGACCGGCCCGGCCTTGCTGCCGACGCCCATCGCGAGCAGCAGCAGCGCAGACACCAGGATCGTCGAGATCGTGATTCCGGACACCGGGTTATTGGACGAACCGACCAGGCCGGCCATGTACGACGCGACCGCCGAGAACAGGAAGCCGGCGATGACCATGACGACCGCCATCACGGCGCTGATCCCGATCGAGCTGGTGAAGTGCCAGAACAGGAAGAACAGCGGAATCACCGATATCGCAATCAGGATCAGGATGATGTTCATTGGCATGTCGCGCTCGGTGCGCGGCACGGCGTCCTGGCCGCCCTCGCGGCGCTTCTTGTAGGCCGCCAGGCCGGCCATGACGCCGCCGAGCAACGACTTGCGCAGCTTGTACAGCGACCACACGCCGCCGACCAGCATGCCGCCGACACCGAGGAACCGGGTCACGTACTTGTGGTAGGCCGCCGATGCCGCGATGGCGTCGGCGCCGTGGAGCACCTGCGCGAGCGTCATCCGCAGGTGGGTGGCCTTGTCGACCTTGTCGGTGAGGATCGCCGTCGCGTCACCGAGCATCGAGAACAGCGGGACCGCGATCCAGCGATTGATGACCGCGCCCGTGAAGATCACCGCGGCGACGTTGAAGCCCACGATGTAGCCGACCGACAGCAGCGCGGGCGACGCGTTGATCCCGAAGTAAAATGGGGCGCCTGCCTTGGCGGTCGCCACGGTCCCGGCGGTCGCAGCCGGCGTCGCGGCCGTCGCCGTGGCGGTGCCGCCGGAGATCCAGCCTCCGAACTGGACGATCTCCGCCCACAGCTTGAACCCGGTGGCGCCGACCTTGACGACCGCGCCGAGCACACCGGCGAGCACCAGCACCCCGAGGCCGCCGCCACCCTCCGCCCCGGCCTTGAGGACCTCGGCGGTCGCCACACCTTCCGGGAACTGCAGCGGCTGCTCGATGATCAGCGCGCGCCGCAGCGGGATCGTGAACAGCACCCCGAGGATGCCGCCGAACCCGGCGATCAAGGTGGTCTCGAGGTACGAGAACCGCAACCAGCCCTCCACCTGCAGGATGACGAGCGCGGGCAGCGTGAAGATCACGCCGGCCGCGAGCCCCTCCCCCGAGGCTGCCGCGGTCTGCACCGCGTTGTTCTGCAGGATGTTGCCGGTCCGCAGCCCCCGCAGGATGCCCATCGAGATCACCGCGGCAGGCACCGACGCCGAGACCGTCATCCCGGCGAACATGCCGAGATAGGCGTTCGCGCCGGCGAGGATGACCGAGAGCAGCGCCCCGAGGATGATGACCCCGAGGGTCAGCTCCGGTAACGACTTGCTCGCGGGGATGTACGGCTCGACCTTGCCAGCTGGCCCGGACGCACTCGACGCATGTGCCATGTCCTGGACTGTCCTCGTGGTCAGCCCCGCCGGTCAAGCCGGATCGGCGCTTCCGAGCAGTCGACGCGGCAGGTCAAGGTCAATCCGCGGGTCGCCGGTCGCCCCTCCCGCCGTCGTTATGGGGCCGGGACGTATTCGAACGCGCCGATATCCGACCGGGTGCCTTGCGGTCGGGTCTTTCCGTCGGCGTCACGACTGCTTAGAGGGCTTGCCGGCTCGCCGGCGTCGATCGCAGGGCTTCCAGGCATAAGGTGAAAGTCTCCGTGGGCAGCGTCCACAAACAGTGGGTCTCCAGTCGTGTTTCCCACGCCGAACAGCGCACCGCTATCGATTCTGTCTTGCACTAGGTTGTAGTTGTACTGGCAGCCTGTGCCTGCAGACGCGATCGCGCTCTGGCCGAGTAAGATGTTGTTGGTGAATACGCGTAAAGTGTCTTCTGTGTCGCACTTGATATCCCCTCCGATAAACGTGTTGTTGGCAAACTTGCTGCTGTGCGCTGGGTCATGCGAGGAAATATCGAGCGCTGATTGGCCGGCTCCAGAAACGATAATTGAGTTTGTAATCTGAGCGGAGCCATGGACGTAAGGGCCGCCGGTGAGAAAATAGGAATCGTCTACGGCCAGATAGCCGTTAGCGTATACGGTCCTACCAGAAAACGTGGAATGTCTGATCGTGATTGTACTCTGTATGCTTGCATTGAGTGCGTCGCGATGACTGGATCTGCCTTTCATGTTGTCGACCGTCACTGTGGAGTTTTGGACCAGGATAATCGCGCTGTGATCTGAGTCGTCTTGGTCCAAATAGTCCTCTACGATCAAATCTCTCATCTCGATAGAGGAACCATTTGCAACGACCACCGTGGTAGCACCTCCTGAGTCCGCAATTGTTGCTCCACCGCCTACGATGGTGGTGGATTTTCCATCGAATCTCGCAGAATCGAAAATATAGATTCCGGCAGATAATACGATATACGGGTGATCGTCGTCGACCACATCAGCGACTCGGGTAAATGAGCACGGAGACATCAGGGTACACGGGGAAGCGGGGTCACCTTGCGGAGACACATAGAGAATGGCGGCTTGAGCGATGCAGCTCCCGACAGCAAGATCGCAGGCGCCCGAGTCGCACTCGCTGTCCTTGGCGCAGAGCCGGCAGTGGTGGCTGGCTTCGTCGCAGACCGGGCTCGACGTGGGGCAGGTGGCGCTGGTTCGGCAGACCGCGCAGGCGTTGTCGATGCAGACCGGGGTTCCGCCGCTGCAGTCCACGTCGTGCTGACAGCCGGTCGCGGCGTCACCGGGCGCGACCGGCGCGTCGGCGAGATCCGGTGGCCGCGGGAAATTGCATGCGGCGGCCAGCATCACCAGGATCGAGACGCGTGCAGAGATTGCCACGAGTCAGGATTCCCTGGCGCGGCGCGGGCTGCGCGGTTGTTCCGAACATGCGACTGCGGCCCACACGCCGGCGATTGGCAGCATCGCCTTCCTCTGTCTCGTGATCCTCATGCCTGACGTTGGCGAGATTTCGTTCGAACTGTCAAGACCGCAGCACCTCCAGCTGTGGTGCACGCGGTGACCCGATCCGGGTGAGGCGGAGGAGAGGTGGCGGTGGCGTGAAGGCCAGTGCTCAGGCTGCCAGACTCATCCGAGAACTATCACAAGGGCTGGCCCTGAGGGATCCCCTCGTTTCGGGTGCGTAGGTATCCGGAATTGCTCCGGAACATCGAGGGAATTTCGGTAATGGTCGCGCTGTTCTGGCGAGATGATGAGCCGTCGCGCGATCCTGAGCTTCGTGAAGAACCCGCTGAAGGTTGCCGACACGATCGAGCAGATCTTCGAAAACGACCTGCACGCACGTCGCGTCTTGTCGTTGGCCAATGGGGTGGTCGGGGTGCTGGATG
>Ga0307509_10000613_pt1 | contig 60760 bp, 35 predicted proteins | sample 10_EM_MG_FD_202245 | JGI IMG/M metagenome (GOLD analysis project Ga0307509, IMG submission 202245) | Populus trichocarpa ectomycorrhiza microbial communities from riparian zone in the Pacific Northwest, United States - 10_EM | ecosystem: Host-associated > Plants > Roots > Unclassified | place...
CCCCCACGCGTCTGTTCCTACAAGGTTCCACCATTGGGATTATTATGTCATCGCTCCCTTCACCGGCATCGACTGACCCACCAAATCAACTAAAACCGATCACCTCCCAAAGTGGAGAAATTTTCAATTCAAAAACTCGAGATTCCATTGCCTCCGCCACTGCTATACTAGCAGTTTACCCAACAGAGCAACCACCAAACAAAGTGAGAAAACGAAACTGCAACTTGAGTGCTAGATAGCTTGATTGCAGTAAATTCCATCAGTTACCAAGTTTTAAATAAGAGAAAAGAAAGGTCAGCCTAAGCGAAGGAGAAATCGGGACAAGTTCGATAGGACTTCCAAAGAATGGAGGATAATATCGAGAGATTATGGCCTACATTTTCTTCGCTGATGGGTCTTATATGCTACAAGGCTTCCGGAGCGCAGGACCTGATGTCGGCCGTTAGTCCGTAGAGGGGTGAGTTGATAATCTTAGGCCCTAACGCCCCGCTGCCCTTATCTTTTGGCATTGCCACGGATCTTATTGGTCTAAGATTTGTTTCCAGTCCAGTACTGCCGAGTGAAATCAAGCAACGGGAATTTCTGTGGCTTTAATGACATGGGCTTGGTGATGGTTCTAGTTCACAGGCTCAGAGGGGAGTGGAGGTGGGGGTGGGCAATAAAATTGCGGGTGCCGTTATAAATGCCCGTCTTTAAAGTTACCACACCCGCTTCAAGACTTCCCTTTCCGAGCATTGATCTATCTCCCTTCCGCGTCTTCAATCGCCCCGGAGTCGCCCTGTAGGTGTCGTTTAGCCCATTTCTCCGTGTCCTCTCTTCAAGTTTCTTTCTTCTCTGGCGAACCGTCACCTATTGAGGAATAGCGTCGATGTTTAGCGAAACAAAGTGCAACCTGCGTGGAAGCGTTGGCATTGTGCCTTAACAAGATTAACCGTATGATATATCAATGTACTAGAAAAACTCCGACCATTAAAACAGCACCCCCCACCAACCCGACTATAATGAAAATACAAAAAAAGACATAAAATGTAAAGACGTAGCAGAATACGTAATAGGAGTTAATTTTTGATCCAGAGGAATATCTTTGAGTGGTTTTGAAAATGTGTGGTGGTGAGCAGAGTTGGGTTGCCATGGATGGTTTGTGAACGGTTAATTTTGTCAAAGGACAGTGGGTATTGGAAGCAAACAATCCCCGGATACTGCATCCACTCCTCGAAAAGGGGGAGGTATGGGCAAACGATTGTCACTATCAGGAAATCTTAACTAGGAAGGGAAACCAGACAAGTCACGATCAATTCAAATCCGCTAAGCTAGACAAACATCTTATCTAGGGCCACCCGGACCAACCTAGACAACCGCACAAAAGAGAGAGGGGAGTCCTACCCAAAGAAAGCCCAACCTTGCAGGTTGTCCGACTAACTAGGTATGTATCATACAGGACAAATTTTCCTTCCTCAACCCACAGTCAAAACTGTTGCTCTGTTGTGCTGTATTCCCTTCGTCGCGATGGTGGGAAAGCGCGAGAGAAACCAAAGATCGTAACTTAGCTAGAGCCCCTCCCTATCTATCAAGACTGGGCAATAGCCACCCCTGGAGAAACGTGACGCCTCCCCAAGCGGGGAGCATGAAACGATATCTATTTTGTCTGGGTTATTCGCGGATAGGCTAAAAAAAACTGCAAGTTAGGAAGGCCAAATTTCATCCGTAACAGTATGCCCGTACATGGCTGATAGAGTGGAAATGCTAAAAGCTCCTATCCACATAATATCTGAAATATTCTCCAGGGGTAGTTCTCACAGTACTCGCCCCTCTGTTGTCACCCCCCTCTGCCCCGCCACTACCGTCTAACTTTATCTCCAGATAATCCCTGATATCGCCCGTCGAGGTGATGGCTATCGCGACCGTCTTGGAGAAATATTTTTGAACGGCTCCCCCGACATCGGGCCACTAGGTGAGGAATACTAGCGTCCTGTACCACACCACTCACTCCGAACGAAGTCTCTCTATGGCTCAAGAAGCCTTGGTAGCCCCCTCGTCTGCAATTCATCTAGCGCATTCATACGGATAAAAATTCGTGACCATGGAGCAATAGCCATCCCCAAGACTCACATTGAATCCGCAAGAACAACCTCGTGCCACAGATTGCCCTTTGCCCTTGGTGAAACGCCTCGCCTAGATCCATCGGAATGCCCCTCCAGCCCACTTCCGGCTTCAGAATAACTCCAATCACTCCACCTATTTCTACTCAAGGAAGTCGCACTATCCGCCGGCAACGATGATATCTCCCTCCCTTGGCTGATCAGCTGTTTTCGCTTCGTTCCGTGAACCCCCCCACTTCCGATATCACCTGTGCCCCCGGATTCCGGGAGTAAAGTCAGACAGCTTCATGAGCCTCGCCTTCACCCCCACTCCGCTAGCGGAACTCGCTTATTTCCCAAGGCCAATCCCCAACTCCAGCAAATCGTTCTGTGCGCACACCCCAATTTCGGGTATTTAGTTAGCTCAAAGGTGAGAGACCACGCATAATCTGTGCATCCTGGTCAGACTTAGAGAGGCTGCTGAGCTTCTTATTCCTTTTTCATAGCCAGTATTCCTGTCATTGACATATGCCGGTTGAGTATGTGTGATCTAGGCCGTCGTATTTAGTCCAAAAGGTTGGCTGAAGGTATAAAGAGTAAGAGAGTTTGTGAACTTTGTAGGACAAGCGCTAAAGAAAGCTGGGGGATGTGGTTTGTTGTGGCACATTTCATTCGACCTCCTGCATATCACTAATATGAGACGGAAGAACTCCGCGGCGAGAGTTTCTCCTACAATATTCAGCCACGTGATTATATACACCCGATTACAATCTGTTAAGCTTAGGGGTATGATGACAAGGGTTTGAAACTTTTGAAGCTGATGGAATAGGGAGAGGTTCTCTGGTCAACCTGTTACGGTAGCTATCTTATCTCAATCTTGAAACTCGAACATCTACTTGCAGGCCGTGATGTTCTTTTCCTTTCCTACAATGTTTGTCCACATGTGGCACGACCAACCGATATGTGCATTCACACTCAGTCCACGCAGACCATACAAGTGAGAGACTGCTTATCCGTTACCCCTCGCACATTACTTAGTATGATAGATACATAATTTGCCGCACATAATTTGCCTTTGGTGCCAGTGGTTTGATATGTAAGTAAAGACTTCTGAAAGGTGGTTGAGGTTGAGCGATGGGGGGTTGGGTGGGCCCGATACTGCCTTAATCTCCCCGAGCAATTATTTGCTTCCATCCCGGACCTAGTACAGTCGCACCTCGCTGTCCCGGATCTCACTCTCCCGGATCCCCCGCTCTCCCGGATGGAATTCCCTCAATTCTGAATTTTTTTGCACCAAAGCCTAACTCACTGTCCCTGATAATTCGCTGTCCCGGACAGATTCCTTGGATTTTGGCCATCCGGCACAGATAGGTGCGACTGTATACAGGATTACAGGTTAGCATTCCGGGAACTCTCTCGAGAACCACTAGAAACTACTCGGGCTAGTGGAAGGGTGAAAGGTTAGTTAGTCCACCCATTAATTATGCTATCGCAATCTCCCAACTGGAACATCTAGGCTGCTGGGCTCTTCCCTTTTTCTCCATTGTGCGCTCACATGTAGTAGGGTCCACTAGTATATTACCTACACATCCTACGATCTTAAACCCAGGAGTGAGCCACTTGTTATCCCTGATGCCTAGTCCATTTCCCAGTATTATAGATATATATTGTACGACTAGAAAATCTTCCCATGATTCGAGCTATCTTAAATCTCTACCAAGACTCCCACACGGCGCCTCAAGTACTATCACCAAAGTCCTATTCCTCCCCTCTAAGGATCCTCCTTAGCGCGATCCCATTTATCGCAATAACTTCCCCAGTCTTGAATGATTAGTGTTGCTGCGCACTGCGTGCGCTGTAAAGTATGAGAGTCAAGGAAGTGCCCATCTGGGTAACTTATCTTGCGATCCGTTATATTATATCCGACTTGGGCTGGGGACGGACACCACGAAATTCTGCTATGATCGGTACAGAGCGTATTGGGGTCCTTGATTGTTTCCATGTCCCCGGAGGTGTCCTATATATACACAAACTCAACTCTACAGAAAAAACTTTATCCAGAACATCCCCCACAGTCTCTCATATCTTCTTTCCACCTCTCCATCTATACAACATCTTCAAGAACTTTCCCGAAACTCCTTTTCCCTAACCTTTGACCGGTTTCGTCCTCCTACACTGTTTTCCTTCGCTTCATTGATCCGTCACAATCCTGACACAGCCTTCTGTTTCCTAACCATCATAGTTTGAACACCAGTGTGTTCTAACTCCTAGCAAACCTTAATCTCAAACCTCCGGTCGTCTCTAGTGCCAATCCCTAAAACATCCCAAAGATTTCTGCTTCGTTTCACTCCCTAACCGAAAGTACCATCAATCTCCTGATACCATACTACTCAATCGTTCAACCGTCACCGAACCGAGTTCCTCTCAGCCATGTCCCATCTGCGATCCGACAACCCAAGGTATGGAACGTTCGTGAAATTTCAACAGGATATAGACTACCAGATTTTGCCAAATGTCATTTAGCCGGAAAACCATGCCTACCTGACCAATGGCATGCATCTTCGCTCTCCCACTCTGAGAGCACCGATCAACGCCTATTGTGTCTGCCACAACTTCATGTGCATTGACCAGATAAAGGAGCTTACAGTACGGGTGAGTTTGAGAGTTGTGGTGGTGATGTGGGGGAAAGGTGAGAGAGTAGCGATCTGCTGTCGCAAGGGCTTTTTTTATAAAAAAAATGTGTTCATGTAGACAACTAGATTATGCTTTGTAAGACACCGGGAAAAAAGTGGTTCCTTATGGTATCCGGCTCTGGAAAAAGGATTCCAGCTATATTAGGAAGAGTAGCAGTAAGAGTGTTTGCTTTGAAGTGGGTCTTTTGCTTTCTGGCCTGATTTGGTGTAATCAATGGGGTTGATCAAACATCCCTCTTACCCAGCCCCTTGCATCACTTAATCTGCCTAGGCACCGGCAACGCCAGCCGTCGGCTATGATACGCCACAACGAGGCCACCGCGGCACATCCCTTGGTATAATTCTATCGACGCCATCGGCCAGTATGAAAACATACATAATATAGAGTAGGGGGGGGGGATTAGGGTTATCCATCAATGAACTAGGATCCCCCTGAATGGCATGAGGCAGGAGTGGTTGGCCTCGTAGTGTAGGGATTGACTGCGAACCGAGCGGGCGGCGATCACTTGCTGGCATTGGGGGGAATTACCAAGAAGATATGTCCCAGGCTTACGAATGTCTGCAGGGATTCCACTTGCTTATTATCGACTTCGATGATATGTATTATCAGGGTTCCGAATATTCCGACCGGGGAAGTCTTGGAGGCAGGACCAGGCTGGTCAGTCCTGGTTGATGTTGATGCTAGACCCGACTAACTCGGGTGGTCCGGTCCGGTTTGGACTGGTCCCAGACCAGTCTTTATATAAGATCTCAAGGGAGTCGGGGTGGCTCTCAGGCCAACACTAGCTAAGAATAGAACTATAGCTATAGAAGGATCTTAAAGCCGCTTGCCCCATTATAAATCAAGAGCCCCTCAATGCAGGTTGATTGAGCATCCTGGATAGGAGAGCATATGGCAGAAATGCAATTACGGGATGCATAAGTTGCATCCAATACCAGTATTGTGGTCCACGGTCATGTAATATCACTCACTTAGTGCACGGAAAAAAGCACCCTACTTGAAAACTTAATTTCCCCACCCCTAATCTAAGCGAGGCACTATCTCCAGTGCACAATTGATGGAAACAATAATTTTAATAAAGAAAAGCTTTATTTGAACGTAATATGTTCTAATAAAGGTAGTAAATCTGTCAAAGGGCAGTGCATAGACTATGGCCTGGCGGGCCTAGTGGGTTGACCAGTCCTGGGCAAGTCGGTTCCGATAATCCTGACTGTCCAGTCGGTCTTATTTCCACCATTAGACTAGACTTGACTTTCGACCGGACTAGCTAGTCCAGTCCAGTCTTCCGCCGACCATTCGGAGTCCAGTGTATTATATCTACAGGAAATGGGCAGTATTGTACACCATTAACTTATCGAATAGAGGGAATAAAGATTCAGAAATATGATCAACAAAGTCTAACCAGAACTCCAAGGAATGGAAAAGGATAAGAAGAAAAATGTAAGAAAGAACGAAGGAGAAAGAGGGGGGGGAGGGAGAGAGACAAGGTTATATGAATAGTAAATAGCCGGTTAAAATCAGAAAGAACTCCCTATATCAAAAGCTAATTACATCTAAATCGGCAGCGGCCTTGACAACACGAATCTTGCACTGGGTGATTATCTATGAGGGAATATGTGTGGCAGTAGTGAAGGGGGGGGGGGGGGCAAACGAGAAATGCTAGGAGACAAATGAAAGCGGCGATGAAGAAATACAGGCAGAGTGCTGAGGGAAGGGTTGATTGGGTGTTTTTCGGATCGGCTCTGAATAGGGGGTTAAGGTCTGGGATATTGGTACTGGAATTATGGCTTGTGGATTGCACGCCCACCGCACAAGCAGACTCGTCCCCATGGTCGAGAGACGGCGCTAGGGATTCCCGGCCGCCATGATCTGTCGTGTGGGAGTTGAGATTGTCCCGTAATATCCCCGCAACCTCTGTATGACCATGGGCAAGGGCTAACGATAGAGGGGTTTGGTTATTGTTATCAACTGTGGTGAGGCGGACGTCTTGCCGTGCGAAAAGTGTCTTCACCACACCACCTTTTCCAGCCATAGCGGCCCATGCAAGTGGCGTTCGGCCAAATTGAGTGTCTTCTTGGTTGGGATTAGTGTCCACTCGTTCCAAAAGGAGCTTTACTACCCGCGAATGTCCACGCTTGGCGGCCAACGAGAGGGGCGTTCGGCCATATTCAGTGTCTGCATGGTTTGGATTGACGTCCTCTCGCCGTAAAAGCATCTTTACTACCTGCTGGTGGTTGCGCTTAGTCGCCCACCAGAGGGGGGTCTGGCCAAATTTGGTGTCTGCGTGGTTGGGATTAATGTCCTCCCGTTCCAAAAGCATCTTTACTATCCCTGAATGCCGGCCCCTAGCCGCCCACCAGAGGGGTGTTTGGCCGCACTCTGTGTCTGCCGGGTTGGGATCGACGTCCTCTCGTTCCAAAAGCATCTTTGCCACCCCTTCATGCCCGCGCTCGGCCGCCCACCAGAGAGGCGTTCGGCCATATTTGGTGTCTGCATGGTTGGGATTAACCTTCGCTCGTTCCAAAAGAATATTTACTATCCTCGAATGCCCACTCTTAGCAGCCCAGGTGAGTGGGGTTTGGCCACACTCGGTATCTGCCTGGTTGGGATCGACGTCCTCTCTCTCCAAAAGCATCTTCACTATCTCCGAATGCCCGCGCTCAGCCGCGTATGCGAGGGGCGTTTGGCCAGATTTAGTGTCTGAATGGTTGGGATTAACCTCCCCTCGTTCCAAAAGAATCTTTACTACAGTCGAATGCCCACTCTTAGCTGCCCACGTGAGTGGCGTTCGGCCACATTTGGTGTCTACCTGGTCGGGATTGACGTCCTCTCGTTCCAAAAGCATCTTGACTACCTCCTCACACCCGTGCGTAGCCGCCCATGAGAGGGGCGTTTGGCCACACTCAGTATCCAGCCGGTTGGGGCTAACGTCCTCTCGTTGCAAAAGGATTTTTACTACCTCCGAATTCCCGCGCTCAGCCGCCCACGAGAGGAGCGTTCGGCCGTATTTGGTGTCTGCTTGGTCGGGATTGATGCCCTCTCGTTCCAAAAGCATCTTTATTACCTCCCAATGCCCGCGCTCAGCAGCCCACAAGAGTGGCGTTCGGCCATCTCCTTTACCTGCATGGTTGGGGTTGACGTCCGCTCGTTCCAAAAGCATCTTTACTACCCCCGAACGCCCGCACCCAGCCGCGCCCGCAAGGGGCGTTTGGTCATATTTGGTGTCGGCTTGGTTGGGATTGACGTCCTCTCGTTCAAGAAGGATTTTTACTATCCCCTCATACCCCTGCTCGGCTGCCCACCACAGTGGCGTTCGGCCATCTCCTTTGTCTGTCTGGTCTGGATCGACGTCCTCTCGTTCCAAAAGCATCTCAACTACCGCCGAATTCCCGTGCTCGGCCGCCCATGAGAGCAGCGTTCGGCCGTATTTGGTGTCTACATGGTTGGGATTGATGTCCTCTCGTTCCAAAAGTATCTTGATTACTTCTGAATGCCCGCGCTCAGCAGCCCACAGGAGTGGCGTTCGGCCATCTCCTTTGTCTGCATGGTTGGGGTTGACGTCCACTTGTTCCAAAAGAATCTTCACTACCTCCATATGCCCGCGCTCATCCGCCCACGAGAGGGGCGTTCGACCGTATTTGCTCTCTGTTTGGTTGGGATTGATGTCCCCTCGTTCCAAAAGCATTTTTACTACCTCCGAATGCCCTTGTTGAGCGGCCCACGAGAGTGGCGTTTGGCCATATTTGGTGTCGGCCTGGTCGGGATTGATGTCCCCTCGTTGCAAAAGCATCTTTACTACCCCCGAATACCCACGCTCAGCCGCACATGAGAGGGGCGTTCGGCCATCTGCTTTGTCTGCATGGTTGGGGTTGACGTCCGCTCGTTCCAAAAGAATCTCTACTACCCCCATATGCCCTCGCTCAGCAGCACACAAGAGTGGCGTTCGGCCATATCTTTCGTCTGCATGGTTGAGATTGACGTCCTCTCGTTCCAAAAGCGTTTTTACTATTCCCGAATTCCCGCACCCAGCCGCGCACGCGAGGGGCGTTTGGCCACGCCAAGTGTCTGCCAGGTTTGGATTGACGTCCTCCCGTTCCAAAAGCATCTTTACTGCCTCCGAATGCTTGTGTTCAGCCGCCCATAAGAGGGGCGTTCGGCCATATACAGTGTCTGCCTGGATTGGATTGACGTCCTCCCGTTCCAGAAGCATCTTTACTACCTCCTGATGCTTAGTCGCCAACCAGAGGGGTGTTCGGCCACGTTTGGTGTCTGCATGGTTGGCATTAATGTCCTCTCGCTCCAAAAGCATCTTTACTACCCCCAAATGCCGGCCCCTGGCCGCCCACCAGAGGGGTGTTCGGCCACAGTCTGTGTCTGCCGAGTTGGGATTGACGTCCTCTCGTTCAAGAAGGATTTTAACTATCCTTTCATGCCCCTGCTCAGCAGCCCACCACAGTGGCGTTCGGCCATCTCCTTTGTCTGTCTGGTCGGGATTAATGTCCTCTCGTGCCAAAAGCATCTCAACTACCCCCGAATTCCCGCGCTCAGCCGCCCACGAGAGGAGCGTTCGGCCGTTTTTGGTGTCTGCTTGGTCGGGATTGATGTCCTCTCGTGCTAAAAGCATCTTCATTACCTCCGAATTCCCGCGCATAGCAGCCAACAAGAGTGACGTTCGGCCATCTCCTCTACCTGCATGGTTGGGGTTGACGTCCACTCGTTCCAAAAGCATCTTTACTACCCCCGAATGCCCTTGCTCAGCCGCCCATGAGAGGGGCGTTCGGCCATATTTGGTGTCTGCCCGGTTGGGATTGACGTCCTCTCGTTCCAAAAGCATCTTTACTACCTCCGAATGCCCACGCGCAGCCGCCCACAAGAGGGGCCATCGGCCATATCTGGTGTCTGCGTGGTTGGGATTGACGTCCTCTCGTTCCAAAAGCACCTTTACTACATCCGAATGCCCGCGCTCAGCCGCCAACGATAGCGGCGTTCGGCCATATCTGGTGCCTCCCCGATTGGGATTGACGCCCTCCCGTTCTAAAAGCATTTTTACTACCCCCGAATGCCCGCCCTCAACCGCCCAAAAGAGTGGTGTTCGGCCATATTGAGTGTCTGCCTGGTCGGGATTGACTCCCTCTCGTTCCAAAAGCATCTTCACTACCCCCGAATGCCCGTTCTCGGCCGCCAACGAAAGTGGTGTCTGGCCAGATTTGGTGTCTACACGATCGGGATTGACTTCCTTTCGCTCAAGGAGTATCTTTACTATATCCTCATGCCCTCTCCTAGCCGCCCACGGGAGTGACGTTCGGCCATAGTCGGTGTCTGCACGATCGGGATTGACGTCCTCTCGCCCCAGGAGGATCTTTACAACCTCCGCGTACCCTTTGCTAGCTGCCCATATCAGAGCCGTACGCCCAACACAATCAATCGCATTAGCATCCCATTCTTTCATCTCCAATACATCACCAACTATCTCCACTATCCCGAGACATGATACTCCATGGAGTCCTGTAAAACCGGCAGGTCCTGCCGCCCCACCAAAATAAGGCGCGCGGCCCCCACCACCACTGTAGAATTCATTATCGCTCAATAGCAGTAGTTGAGCACATATATGTTGATCAAATTTATCGAGAAGCCTCAGTGCAAGGATTTTGATATTTTCCGTCATCATCATTCTTGCGTGCTTCCCCCAGGAAAGAGAAGCATATTGGAGAAGGGGCAGCTCGGATGGGGCCGAGCGAAGAGTTGGCGAAAGATCCCGGACAGATCCAAAATTCAGGTACGCCAAGCAGACTTCGGCCATTGTTGCGTGGGGGCTATTGAATAGTGTCGGATTGTCTAAGAGATACTCCTGCAGAGTAAAGTGCACTAGTCGAACTCTAGATGAAGACGGCTCGATAGTGACAAGACCCAGACAAGATGCTTGGAGTATCCGCAACACGGGGATGTTTTTCGGGTCCAGATCCGCAGATCCAATCTCTACTCCTAAGGCATGACACAGCTCCTCGGCCCGCAACGGCCGTTCCGAATACAGCACCCACATCAAGACCTTCAATCCGAGTACTGATTTATTTCCTTTCTGCGCTTTCAGTCGACTTAGAGTTGCCGTATATGCATCACTTAGCCCATTTCCTCGCGCCATCACTTCAAGTTTCTTCCTTCTCTGAGCAATTGTCACCTCCCCTAGAATAGCTTCGATGTTTAGCGATACGAGGAGAAATCTGGACCCAATCGTTCGTAAGCAGACATCATCGATAGAGTGGGAACGGAAGATCTTCCTGCGTACATATCAGACATCTTGCCCAGAATACTTTTCACAATATCCGCACGCAAGTCACCATCCATGGCCTCTGAGTCATCATCCCTGTCTAACCTCATCTCCAGGTAATTCCTGATATCGTCCTTGTTAGGACAGATAGGTATCACAACCGCCTCAGCGAAATATCTCTGAACAGATCCCGTGACATGGGGCCTCCCGGTGAGGAAGATTCTCGTCGTGGGGGACTCGCGAACAAGATCTCTTAGTGACTCCAGTAGCTCCGGAAGATTCCTCGGTAGAGATTCGTCGAGCGCATCGATACAGATGAAAACTTGTGTTTGCGAGGCAATAGCGATCTTTAACATTTGCATTAAGTCCGCATGTAGCGGCCTTCGGCCTCCAACCTCTCTCTTCGCGTCTTGAAATGCCTGACGTACATTTTCCGGGATGTCTCCCCTGCCTACAAGCTGCCTTAAAATGGCCCCCATTATGTTGGCAGTTGTCTGGTCTTGCTGGGCAAGAAAGTCGCAGTAGAAGCATGCAACGGCGATGTCTTCCTTCTTTGCCTGATCGCACAGGCTGTCAATCACCAGGGAGCTAGGATTCCCGGCTATCAGTGATATTTCGCTTCCCCCAAAGAATCCTGTCACTTACCTCAAATATGTCTTCCCCACTCCCGGATTCCCGGAACAAAACAAGACCCCCTTATCGGTTCCACCCAAACCTCCCCTCCACTCCCGAAACTCGCTAGCGTCTAAAAGCCAATCCCCAACACCGGCCAATCGGTCGCTGCGCACCCCATGATGTCTGTTTTCTGGCTCTAGTGGGGAGAGCCAACGCAATATTTGTGCATCCTCGTTGTATTTATAAACCGTTTTGTTGTAGCTCCCTATTGTGTTAGCGCTGTTGACATTGTTATCGCCAAGTGTTGTCGATTGGGTATATGTAGTCTAGGCCATGACACTCTGTTCAAAATATTTGTTGTGCGTAAAGAGGGTAGAGAGAGAAATATGAAGGCTAAATGGGGGAGTTCACAAAACCTTTCAGTGCGCGAAGCTGAAGAAAAGGCGGGGGATGTGGCTCCTTTTGTGGTAACAAAGTTACTATTCAACCATTTGCAAGCCAAGGAAATCTCAACACATTGGAGGCTTTAACGAATAGCCGCTACATTGCTCCGCCTCACGGCGTATTACTGTGTGAGACAAGGTTCTGGGCCATGCACGCATAGGACGGCCTTGTATGATACAGGGATTCAACGGAAGTATTTGTGATACCGCAAAATTTGGTTGAACCAGAACTAGCGCTAGAGCAGTCAGACAAAGTTTACCACAATACGGTAGCGAGAGAGATTTGCAAGAAAAGTTGCCCACTGAGTTAGATTCTGAAGATTATTTGCCACAGAATACTTTTTCCACCAGAGTTTTTTACTTTTCGAGGGAACGAATTTCCTGTCGGGGCTTACTCTGCCTCGCTTATTGAGCCACACTTTATTTGGCTGCTCTAGCGCCATTTCCAGTTTAACCAAATTTTGCGGTATTGCAGAACCCCCCCTCCTACTCAGCCTCCTCTACCCCAGTCCAGGAAGCTACTTGTATAGTCAGCTGACGAGACATTTCAAGAGAGATCCCCTTAAATGCCCACCCCCGTCAACTCGACATCACCATGAATTAGCCATTGTTTGGTATACAGCCGCGTTCGCAAAGTTCTCGTACCCTCCCAAGTACCACGAGCAATTAGAAACGCTTTGCTAACTCTCTCCCTTGACTACTCGGTATGATAAATGGTGATAGGGGTTTACAATGCCCCTAGGGGTATATCCGAAAAATAGTTATCAGAAGGCTTCTTGTTGTCCCGTTGTTGTGAATAGGTATTGTTCTTGAGGTACAAGGGGGGGTATGAGAATTTTGCGAACACGGCTGTATTTAGTAGCCATCTCTCCTTGTTTGGGGGGTAATATCTAGCGAGACTCATTGATATTGTGGAGACTCTTGTTAGTTCAGTTGCGAACTAGGTGGATTAAATTCATTCGCAGGGAATTTTTATCATTGTTCACCACTAAAAACGGGTAACACTACAATTCAAGATCCCGATTACACCATACCGCGCGAAAGGCTCCAAACCGGGCAGGCAAATAACTTGTAATTATTTGCTTGCCGTTCCTGTTATTCTAGGGTGGTGAATCTGCCACGATATTGAAAGGCTTAAACTAACTTACTCCTGGCAGGCCGAAGCGGGGGCCACGCAGCGCCGACAATGCGCTGGACAAATTCGTGCGTGATTCTATGGTTATCACACCATTGCCACGATCGCTCCTAAATTTGCAGCTAAGGCTTCAGCCGGAAGCATGACTCTCGCCGCCTGATTCTCGTGAATCGTTGTTCTGGGCACCCCTGGCACACACCTGGCCTGTGACTTGTATAGCAGGGTACTCGTAGGTGGATCCTGGCGAGGCAAGCTGCGGCGACAGGCACTGCAGCATCGGTTGCACGGAACATGCCAGTGATCCAAAAGGAGCAGTATTGCATAATTTTAGCATCCCTGTAGTTGCTACTGATGGCATCAAGGATTCAGCGCAACATAGAAAAATCGGTAGGACAAGACTCCTAATATGTGACAAGAATTTCCTAGGCACCTCGGGACGATGTATGTCGGTGGCACAGACAAGAAGCCAGTGCCGAAACGCAAAGCAATCGCATAGTATGGATAAACCGCGGGTTACTATCTTAATATTTAGATGGAGTGGCCAAGGGAGAACGTGTACTCGAGTGATTGCCTCGGTACCCCACTAGCCCAGGTGCACATAATGTGGAAGCGCCTCGGGAGGGGGCTGCGGAGCTTTCCTCTATAAAACATGGGAGTATGCAAGTGGACAGGGACACCCATGTGTGGTGATCCATGGCAGCAATTGGAGGACCACATTACCTCTCGGATGCTCAGGTACCGGGATCAGTCTGCGGGCCGGATATTGGGGGTGTGGGGATGGGGATTATAGGCAATACCGGTACCGTACAAGTCACTCTTCACGACTCGTTAGCCAACATTTGCCTTCCCCATTTTGTTCGTATGATATAGTAAGCTATGATACACCAAGTCTTTTCGGCTGAAGAGGTATGGTGTGTGCGTAGTGCATAGCTAGTGTACTCGAACACATGCTGGTATCCGGAGGTTCAAGATAGATATTCCAAGAGGGTTCAATCTACTCGTGCTTCACAGCAAAGATTTGCCTTCCCCATTTGTCATAGTAAGATTTGCAAGGATGCTTGTGCCAAAGAGGAATAGTGTGTATATGGTGCATGACTAGTGCGCACGCTAGCATCCGGAAGGTTAAGATTGCGTGGACACGTTCAGAGTTGATATGGTGAGTAGCGGTTAGCCTGGATCGTCCAAGAATCAGTTATAATAGATAGTTAGGAGCCGCGCTCGTTATGCACGACTTTGCACACTATACCTCTTTGGAAGAAAGATCTTTGCAAAGCTCACTAGGACAAATGGGGAAGGCAAATCTTGGCTGTGAAGCACGAGTATCGTGAACTATGTTCACCATACCTCAGGAATCCGCAATAATAGATAGTTAGACCTGGACTAGCTATGCACTCCCTGTTCAGCACCTTTGGCCGTCAACATATCAACACGCCCACTTCTCAATTATCTTTAATTCGACTGTGACGCACTTGATATATCGGTACGACTGCCCATCATAGCTAGGGAAATCGAAACGTGGCCAAGTTGATAAGGTCTTCTAATAAGTTAGGCAATAAAAGCTTTCTCCATCGAAACTCGGCTTACCGAGATGGGAAGTTGAAGCCACTGATTACCTTGGTGTGGAAATTATTAGCCGGCAGTTCCCATCTGACAGAACTCGGTAACACTACTATAAAAAAACAGTTAACCAGCTAGCAGGGATATGACCTGACTGTGCGGCGGTGACTGGTGTTTGTGTGGTGGAGAGCCCACTGGTGAGTGGCCACCACAAACTATATTTTGTCTGAGCTGCGTTCCTTTCTCTGTACATACATCCATCGTAAACACTCAACTCCTTTGGGAACTCACTTGTCATATACATCGAATATCGAATACATCGCAGTTTTCCTACCACTCCTCGTTCCGGGCCTTTCTCACAACGACAGCTGGCCAATAGCTGTGTCGCTACGGTGCTTGTACGGCAGCATATTGCCTGCACAGAACCTGACCTCCATCACTCACCGGAAGGAGAAACACATTTACCTCCACGATGTATTCCTGCACTGCGATACGGCAATCTCGCCTGCTACCTCACCTTCTCTACCGAAATACACGGCCTGTGGGGAATATTTTTTCAAGTCAGTGGCGCGATTATCGTCAACATGGAAAATGGAAGGCTCATTCCCATCACACAACCAGTGGTATTCAGAACCACTTGAATCAGACCCCTGAGAATGTGTCGAAAAGCCATGGTAGTACAATAAATGTGGGAGTGAATGAAGTACCCTGGCGGATTCATGCATGGCTATCACCACTCGAGCCCTATGGAAGACATCAAGATGTGAGTGGCGGGCGACCAGAGGGTGTTGGTGACAAGGTTGTACGGAGAAACGGATTCAAGAGATGGTGCGAGAGTCCGGATGGTTTAGTGGATCCCACTATTCTTTGCTGTGGAGACAAAGGGATTGGCAAGACATATATAAGGTAGAGATGAATTTTCCAGATACAAGAGCAGATACTGATAAGGAATGAAATAAGTTCATTGGTGATAGACACCCTATGCGAGCAAGCGCATCGGAATGGTGTTGTGGTATTATTTTTCTATTGCAATTACCGGACTAAGAAGGACCAATCGGCTGTAAACATCATAGGGTGTCTACTAAGGCAATTTCTTGTGGGAGCTACAGGGATTCCCAAGGGAATTCGGAGCGCATTTGGTGAGTCTGGGCAAGGATACCGCAAAGGGCTTGAATTGTCAGAAATGGTGAAATTATTCATTAAAACCATCATTCCTATTGAACGAGTATATATTTGCATCGACGCAGTGGACGAGCTAGTGCCAGAAGAGCGAACAAAGTTTCTTGACGCATTAGGTCGGATTTCCCGACAGGCACCAAATACCAGACTATTTCTTACGGCGATGCCACATATTCGCGGCGAGATTGAGGAGCATTTCGAGGATGGCGCATATAGCAAAATCGTTGAGATTGATCAAGGCGATATTGCTAGGGATATCAGCCGGAAAATAGATGATAGTTTACGAGATGGAGAGGTATTAAAGGATGACACTATCAATGATACCATGGGAGGAAAGTTAAAAAAGGCTTCTGAGATGTAAGCAGGAATAGCTTTGTTATAAATTTGGGTTAGGGACTAACACTCTGCAAAGATCACCACCTACCGCATCAAAAACCGACAACACCCCGGAAAGGATGTCGGGACAAGCCCCCGAAAGGCGGGGGTGGCCATATTATAAATTTTGGTCGATTCTTAAGACACCGCGAGGGTCCTTACCTATGGCGAGAACATCTGAGGGTATTTCGCACGAGACTCTATTAGCAATGCAAAAGGAAATGCTGGAAACGGTAACTATGAATGGCGTGGACCTAGACAGCTTATACGGCCAAACTTTACAGAAGATAAGGGAACAGAAAGGGGAGTTACCAAGACTTGGGATGAAGGTGCTGATGTGGGTATCCCATGCGAAACGGCCATTGCGAATGAATGAACTCCGCTACGCTCTGGCAGTAGATCCTGACGCGAGGGATTTTTATGCTAAGAACATCCCCTCGCAAGATACAGTTCTCGGATCTTGTTTAGGGCTTGTGATGGCTGAAAAAGGGACATCAAGAGTCCGGTTAATCCACGACACGCTTCAGCAATACCTTTCCCGGCCTGGGATCCTAGTTGGTCCTCACAAACTCCTGGGTGAAACCTGCATAGCATATCTCAATTATCGCCCAGTCAAGAGGCTTCGTGCCGACGAGATTGGGGATCTTGCACCATTTCCTTTTCTTGAATACGCCTCCAGATATTGGGGGACCCACGCAAAAGTTGAGCTTTCAGACCGAGCTAAAACGCTTGCACCTCAGCTTTTAGAGAATTTCGAAAACCATATATTCTTTACCCTCTTTATCAAAAAATCACTTGGGTACTATCCCTCAAACACCCGGTACCGATTTACTGGTTTACATTTGGCCTCCTTCATGGGAATTGATGGTCTAGTGGACACATTGATAAAGGTGAAAAGTTGTGATATCAATCAACGCGATGCGAGTGAGTATACACCACTCATGTGGGCAGTTGAGCGCATGAATCACGCCGCAGCGAGGCTATTGCTCACATGCGATGGGGTCGATCCTGACAAGCCAGTCCATGATAGAACACCACTCATCTGGGCTATCAAGTATGGGGATGATGAGATGGTCAGAGTGTTGATACACGGTGGGGCCGATCCCACCAAGCCCGACAAGGATGGTGAAACACCGCTCATGATTGCTTCACGCCACCGGGATAACGGGAAGGCAGCCCTCTTGCAACCTCCGCCAATCACGATGTCCGACCTGCATTAGGTTGAAAAAGAGAGTTCTCTACATTCTCCCTCTTGGCACATATAGATTCATTCCTTTTGCAATAGTTTCATGCTAGATCTCTGTGCAAGCAGAAATTAGACTCACCCTCCTCGTAGGTCACCTCTGCCGCTTAGTGTTTTACCATATTCTGTAGACGTTACTTTTTCTTTCTCCCGTCGCCACTTTTTTTTCTTTCTCATAACCCTCAAAATTAATTTCGCTATGGGTTTGTTTTGGGAAAGCGCCGTCTCATGTATTCTATAAATGTTCAAGTTTTATGACTTTCCCACTCCCTGACTTTTCATGAGTACCGTAAAATCTCGTGACATCCACCAGCCATGCTGGAACCCCCGAATGACTCTGGCAACCCTACGGAGGTACAAGGCATAAGTTTTGTAGGTTCCACAAGCGAGGTTTGCTGCCCTCACTCCCTGTGTAACCTACAAAACTTATGCCCTGTACCTCCGTACTCACTTCCTAAAAACTAAACCTATCTTGGGCTGATGTGATGATTTTACAGGGATATTCGTGACAGGCAGCGATAACGAATTTTAAGAGTTTTTACGGTACAAGGGACAGGCATAAAAAAGTGGTACGGTGCATAACTAATGTCTCAGAAGCGGTGGTACACTTGAGAAGGGAAATTTTAAGAGGATCCATGTTTCTTCCCATGCTATGCAACTGATAAAGGAAATTATGTATGAGTGATGAAGATGACATCTACTCTAACACATTTACTATCAAATCAAACCCTAAGAGGTGTCTGCTGAGGGGGCACCTGAACCTCTAAACTGGGACCATGTTTAATGCTGGCCTTATGATAAGTGGGCTTTAAAGCCCAGTGGCTTATTGAAGAAATCAATATTCTTTTTGGATCTATGTGTAGAGGCTACACTGCTCTGTCATCCTTACCCATTTATTTTCTTCCACGCAGGAGTGTTGGTTCAAAATACTTACCCATTGGAGTTTGTAATTGTATGGTAAAGGATGGGGTTTAAGATGTACTTTACCATCTCAACATATTTTCTGTCTGAGTGTAGTTCGGTTGCAGCGTACCAGAATTTTGTCCAAAATCAACCCACCCCACCCCTGTAGCGTACCACTTTTTTATGCCTGCCCCTTGTACTCGTAAGCGAGGAAGACGGCAAGGATACTGGTGTTACTCGTCCCCCTCATGAAGTACCGTAAAAACTCGATAGATCCACTAAAGGGGATCTTAGCATGAGTCACCTTCTAAACCGCAATAGGTTTAGAGGAGTAGGTTAATAAAATTGCGAATATAAGTTAAATGAGATTCTGCAAGCTCGCCTCCCCAACCTATACCTAGTCTGGAAAACACTATTCCTTCTCGGGGTGTTTTGTCTCTGATCGGGGTGATCCGAGGTCGATGAACTTTAGTGGATCTATCGAGTTTTTACGGTACCCGAAAACAGGGATTAAAGACATATATGGCAAAATGTCTGTGCGTGTCTGAGCGCCCATACAAAATATACCCCCCCTGTTTTCGGGTACTTCTTGAGGGGGACGAGTAGTGTCAGGTGGTAGGCTTGGCGAACTATTCACTAAGAGCCTCAAGTCCATCGCACATGACACAGGTTAGATTCAGTGAAGCAGGGGTGGGAGAAGAAAACTAACACCAAGTAAAGAAGCATTTTAGGAATACTCCCGTCACATACTTGCCAGTACCGCCTCTACTACCACCACGGGAAACCATTATTCTGTCATCTCCGCTACCCACCTACACTCTCTCACCATTAGCCGGGAATTCGCGTGCCTACTCGGGGGAGGGTCACAATTCGGACCTCCGCGACACTCAAACTTCTCCGGACTTCCTCCCTAGTTAGATGCGGCCGCTCCCCTTAGCCTACATCCACCGCCCCATGGCAACAAACAGAATTTCTCGAGCCTCCCCGTCCATCCACACGACTTAGTTTCCGTCACTTTGCAGGACTTGGGCTGGCGCGGGAACCCTGGGGCGTGTCAAAATTTTGAGACTAGGCACAACATTTACGTCGCGACAGCAAGGTTTTCGGAATGGCTCGCGCGGCTTAGGAATCCGGGACGGAGGTGATATCTCTTGCAAACCCCACGGGAGGGGCCCTGGGGGTGGAGGTGGTGCTGTTGGGGGATGAATGTGAGGATTAAGCCAGGATTTGGGGTTGTCCCGCTTGATTCACGCTCTCTGGGAGCCTGTTCAAGTCACAAGTGAAGAGTTCACCCGAGGAGGGGGGCGGTCAGGTGTGGGTGGGGGGTCTATGCAGGGTCAAATTCGGATATGGCTTCATTGTTAACAGTACTAGAGTACTGTGCATTCGGCCAGTACCGTGGATGGGTTTTGATAGAAGGCATGAGCTGAATTTACCTTAATGAGGAGTAGGCACGGTGTGCTCTGGTAATATCCTCAGGGTAGCGATGGGGGGCGGTAAACTAAACTAACGGTAAACACAAATAACACATCCTAATCCTTCCGTGGATCACGACACCTATCTCTGTATTTCAGCGCATGCCCTATTCGCCCGTATGCTCCTGTGGCGACGAGGCGAAGACATGCCGTTATACCGGTAATCTATTGTTAAACGATCTCCTGTGCCCGAACTATCTGCGAAGCTCCTCACCGATCTGTCATACTCCCGCAGTTATCAAAGCCCAGCACAACCGTCCAACACCGTGCTCCCTCTTCCCCACTGATTCTATTACTCCGATACCTGCGTCTCCGGTAATCTCCGCGCAACTGGCGGGGCCAGCGGAATTTCATAACTCCAAATTTCAAATGTAGCCATGGGTAAAGTGGCGATTAAAGCAGCCGTAAAGGGAATGAAGCTGTCGAAGAAGAGCGTGAAAGATTATGAAAAGACAACAGAGACCGGGAAAAAGCATTTGAGAAGACTGAGCGGAAGAGACTCGAACAGGCAAAGAAGGGGTCGAGTCGAAGGCATCTGCCACTCAGCGTGATGGTGAAGTGGAGAGACCGATTCGAGAAAAGGAAAGAATGGAACACAAAGAGTCGTGATTAAAAGTATTCTGGAAGCACTTATTTGCAGCGCAGATACGCCTACAAAGTCCTATACTATCCCCATCCTATCCAATCGCCCTGGCTTCACACTCCCCAACCCCAATACCTGGATGCGCGAAACGGAAGAAGCCAAGAAGTTCCGCCTAACCGCGCACATGCTAGATACCCGCTAAATCAAGGTTGAAATGACGGGAGTAGACAAAGTGAGCACTCATTCGGGAGTCTTCTTTTTGCGAGATGTATATATGAACCGGTTCGGGGGTGTCGCGAGGGGGGGGGGTTGGGGAGCGGGTGGAGGAGCAGGGTAGTTGGGGGGTTGGCGCAGTTAGATGCGTGAGATAATAGTGTAGCCAGAGAGGAGGAGGAATGCTATGATCTGCAGACTTTTTATGTTATTCTAGAACCGTGCTAAGTTAGTTGCTAGAGTAGTGATTTGATATCTTCGCAAGGATTCTTACAAAGTGAGTGAGGTCCTAGAGTCAAGTATTAAGTAAACCCAATCCTACTTTATCCACCCCCAGCTATCATCTCCATTCCTGATAGAAGGTATTACTAAAACCCATTTTCTCCCCTACCTAAGACCCTCCGCAGCGCCGCTCGATCCGTCGCAATCACGCCTCAGCCCCGGATAATTTATTGTGTAGCGCAGCGGGAGTGTTGAGGCCAGTATAATACCTAGATGGCTAGCTTATCTGGCGATTTGTTATGTTATATCAGGGACGGGACATAAGCCACCGGATTTGGCCGAAAGCATTTTGTTTAGAGGCCTCCCTTACTAGACCTAAATTATAGATATTCATTCCCTTGCGAGGAGAATACCGGACAACGGCCGCCGCTTCCACCGAAGCTTCATGGCGAGTTGTGGTTGTAAAGGAAGTCGCAGCATAGCAGTGTTTGAAGGTTGTGATGGTATGAGCGAAGGGTTGGTTAAACGGACTGCGTAGTGGTGTATATAAATTACAGCTGCCGTACATTTTTTATACCAAACCTGCGCTTCGGCGTGTTGGGCACAAAGCGGTTTCCTGTGATAGCTGGCTTTTAAAAGGTTGCAGGGGTTTCCAGCGAAGTGACGGGTGAGAGCCCTCACCTTGAACAAGATGCTCAGTTTCTCCGCTAGATGTGGTGCAGAAAATAGTATTAGCAGAACCGCGTTGAATGTCGTGAGATGCTGCCCGGCATGCTCAGGTTATTGTTTTGATTGTTTGGATAGTTTGCAGCAATGCGCTTGGGCTAGGGGAACGCGTTTGATACATCCGCCGGAAGAAAAGCTGGATAGCTGCAAGGCAGAGTGAAAGAGTCAGATGCACTCAGGGCCCACCCAGTGCGTGGAGAGTTGGATGCAAGGAGGCTACGAATAGTGGGTGACTTTGTCTTGCCTTTGTTAGCACGGGAGTACGCAAAAGGGGAAGGGAGACATGAGCGAAAGAGAATGGGTATGTGGGGTGATCTATGGAAGGAAAAGAGGACGACTTCATTGTGATCAATATACGCTCCTGTCTCGACCGTTAGTTAGTTGAGTGCGAGTGATAGGTAGTGAAGTGAACGAGATGAGCGACCTTCTCCACTATCGTATTGAATTGAATAAGAGAAATCTCTACCATGGAAAAGGGGCGAAAAACGCAGGAAAAAAAGGATGAAAATAAAATAAAATCCTAGACCTTACCAGTGGGGGCAACTCCAACGACATAGCACACTGATCTCTTACTTAAGTTGATACGGTAACCTTAGGGTTGTGCCCTAATGATCGCATTTTTGTTGCTTTAACTCTTGGAGTTTAGTTGTCGCCCTCGATCAGTTTAAAAAAAAAGCTTTTCTCTCCTTGGTCTGTATTTCACTTCACCTTATCAGCTTGCTGCCTGGACACAGGAGGCCCTTGTTGTAAACTACCAGTACAGTACACCACACAAATCCCGCGCTTGCTGTCGTGCTGTTATACCACCTTGACCTCTTTTTTCCGATGTTACATACATGATATTATATTGTAAATTTTCTTCACCTTGGGGACGGCAGCGACAAATACCTATCCCAGCTTCAGGGGTTCCATGTCTCATTGTTGGGATAATTCGGAGATTTTACCATAGGGGGGGGGTATCCGGAAGTTGCCGGAATGCTCAGTGAAATGGGCAGTGTAGTAATGGATAATTGCGGTACTTTACTCTTCATTAACTTGCACTTTTTAATGCGCTGGGTATAAGCTGATTTTCTGCGGTTGCTGGCTCCCAAAGGGTCCCGGCCGCTTCCAACAGGGCCGTGGATAGGAGTCGCCTCATTGTAGAGAATTCCCTGCCTTCCACGGGATCTGTATACAAACGGGTCCCGACCGAACAGTTCTTTTGTCCTTCAATTTACTTCATATCCCGAGACATAGCGGGCACAGTGATTGTTGTAGACTACGCCACGACAACCCCACACTTGCTATCCTGTTGATATACTACCTTGACCTTTCGCAGGCAATAAATTCCTACGTGACAGCAATGTGCCGGGCGTTAGAGTTGGGGTTTAGAGCACCGATCCTGCATCTTCTCCCGCGGTTATGCCGGAGCATTAGTTAGTATCGTGGGATAAGGGATGGCCTGTAAAAGCAAGGGACTGCGACTGCTTGGCGACATTGAGCGGAATTACTTGAAGGGGGTAGGCCCAGTGTTCCCAAGCGGCCAGTCCGGACCATGGTCTGGACCATGGGTCGGCAGTCCGGTCAGTCCGGCCATGGTTTTGAGAAGCCTGGGCCAGTCCGGCTTAAATTACCAACGGCCACCAAAGCCTGCAGGCGCCCAGGCAACCGCCGGGTCGAGAGGATAGGCGACCCAGGCAAAGCCGCCAGATGCCCAGGCAAAGCCTGCAGATGCCCAGGTAAAGCCGCCAGATCCCGGGTAAAGCCGCCAGATACCTTGCCAACGAGTGCTCCTCGCGTAAAACTCAACACTGATTAGCTGAGCTGTTCGCTTATGACATTTTAAATTGAATTACATAAATTAAACGACAGATACCCGGCCATCCATAGATATTTGCGAAAGCCTTCATGCTGCTGACTGCTCCTACCTCGATTAGAACAATAAATGCTACACGGTGTGTATGCTTTTAGATCATCTTAAAGTCAATCAATGTCGCCAGCTTATCCATATATCCAATATCTAGTTCTTGTGTTCACGTATTTGACCGTTGGGCATTTATTCGGACACCCCACGATAGCCCTCCGAAAGGTTTACCTCTGGAAGTAAAGTTTCTAGCCGAGTGATCACATATTTCAAATGTTGAAACACGTGTATCAACCCTAACCTGAATCTGTAGAAATAGCTTTCTCCGGATTCAGGTTAGGGTTAAAAACCTGAGGCCTGCAGGTCACCCAGGCCGGGCCCGGCTTTTTTTTGGAAAGCCGGTTTCCCACAGTCCGGCCCGGCCGTCTCTGAAAAAGCCTGGGTCAGTCCGGCCGTACCCAAAGTCGGACGGACTGGCCGGTTGGGAACACTGGGTATGCCTGCTGCTTGCGAAATAGACAAGACTTCTCCGAGTTTAGCGTCGACTTCTAGGATATTTACTTGTCTGTAATGGGCTAAGTTATACTATACACGATCGTTCAAAGAAAGACAAATAGTGAATTAACTTAATGAATAGGCGGAATGGAAAACAAGTGGTACAGTTGAAACAAAACGCTGAGGAAGCGAAAAAGACGGGAGAAAAAGAGAAAAAGGAAAGGGAGAAATGCATGTCAACAGAAAGTAGCGTGTTGAAGTCAGAAAGAAATTCCTCTATAAAATTCTAGTTATATCTAAACCGGGAGAGGCCTTGCTAACACCAATCATACACGCAGTAATTACCTATGGGATGAGAATATGTGGTAGCGGCGGAGGAGAGACGTAGACAAGAAAAGCTAAGAGACAAATGAAACAAGCGAGGAGGAAATATCGGTTAGGTGCGAACAAGGGGGTTGATTGGGTGCTGCTTGGATAGGTGTCTGGTTTGCTTGGAGGGAATATAGGCTTTAATGGCACCATGGGTGGTTCGGTTGAGGAGGTGCACGTATCCGCAGACCGGGGAACAGGGTCCCCGGGGCCCAATACCTCTCCCCGCTCATCGTAAGAAGCCAGCGGAGGCGCAGGTTGGGTGCTAAGACCCCTGGTGTTGGAATTGAGATCATGACATCGGCATGGCATATCCACCACACACCCATCCCCATGCCCAGCGACCAGCGGGAGGGATGCCTGGCTACCATGATTTGTGGTGTAGGAACTGGCATTTTCCCGTAAGACCCTCCGAAACTCGTCATGTCCTTTGAGGAGGGCCAGCAATAGTGGGGTTTGGTTCTGGTTATCTAACAGGGTGGTGCGGGAATCTTGCCATTCTGAAACAATCTTTACAACTCCGCCATGTCCATTCTCAACTGCCCATGCGAGTGGCGTTCGGTTATATTCGGCGTCGGCCCGGGCGGGATTGACTTCCTTTCGTTCTAAAAGCGTCTTGACTACCTCCTCATGCCCGTTTGCAGCCGCTCGCGAGAGTGGTGTTCGACTACAATAGGTGTCCGCCTGATCGGGATTGACGTCCTCTCGTTGCAAAAGAATCTTTACTACGCCCTCATGGCCGTTCTCTGCCGCCCGCGAGAGGGGTGTCTGGCCAAATTTGGTGTCTTGGTGGTCGGGATTGACGTCCTGTTGTCCCAAAAGCATCTCGACTATCCCTACATACCCACACCCAGCCGCCCAGGAGAGTGGCGTTCGACCATAGCAGGTGTCTACCTGGTCAGGGTTGACGTCCCCTCGTGCTAAAAGTGTTTTGACTACCTCATCATGCCCCTTCTCAGCTGCCCACGAGAGTGGTGTTTGGCCACAGTGGGTATCTGCTTGGCTGGGATTGATATCTTCTCGTACTAAAAGCATCTTCACGATACCCTCATACCCCTTCATAGTTGCCCACAAGAGCGGAGTCCAACCACATTCGTTGTCTGCCTGGTTGGGGTTGATTTCCTCTCGTTGTAACAGGATCTTCACTACCACCTCATGCCCGTTCCCGGCTGCCCACAAGAGCGGGGTCATGCCATCCTCGGTGTCTGCCTGGTCGGGATTGATATCTTCTCGTCCTAAAAGCATCTTCACGATACCCTCATACCCCTTCATAGTTGCCCACAAGAGCGGAGTCCGACCACATTCGTTGTCTGCCTGGTTGGGATTGAGGTCCTCTCGTCCTAAGAGCATCCTCACGATACCCTCATGCCCCTTCATAGCTGCCCACGAGAACGGCGTTCGACCATATTGGGTGTCTGCCTGGTTGGGATTGATTTCCTCTCGCTCTAAAAGCATCCTCACGATACCCTCATACCCCTCCATAGCTGCCCACAAGAGCGGAGTCCGACCATATTCGCTGTCTGCCTGGTTGGGATTGATGTCCTGTCGTTCTAAAAGGATCTTCACGATACCCTCATGCCCCTTCATAACTGCCCACAAGAGCGGAGTCCGACTATATTGGGTGTCTGCCTGGTTGGGATTGATGTCCTCTCGTTCCGAAAGCACCCTCACGATACCCTCACACCCGCCCTCAGAGGCCCACGAGAATGCTGTTCGGTATTGGGTGTCCGCCTGGTTTGGATTGATGTCCTCCCGCCCCAAAAACATCTTCACGATACTCTCATGCCCGTACCCAGCCGCCAACAGAAGTGGTGTTCGACCATCTTGGGTGTCTGCCTGGTTGGGGTTCATGTCCTCTCGTTCTAAAAGCATCCTCACGATACCCTCATGCCCCTTCACAGCTGCCCACGAGAGCGGCGTTCGACCATATTGGGTGTCTGCCTGGTTGGGATTGATGTTCTCTCGTTCTGAAAGCATCTTCACGATACCCTCATGCCCCTCCATAGCTGCCCACAAGAACGGGGTCCGACCATATTCGTCGTCTGCCTGGTTGAGATTGATGTCCTCTCGTCCTAAAAGCATCTTCACGATACCCTCATGCCCCTCCATAGCTGCCCACAAGAGCGGCGTTCGACCATATTGGGTGTCTGCCTGGTTGGGATTGATGTTCTCTCGCTCTAAAAGCACTTTCACGATACCCTCGTGCCCGCTCATAGCTGCCCAGTAAAGTGGTGTTCGACCACTTTTGGTGTCTGCCTGGTTGGGATTGATGTCCTCTCGTTCCAAAAGAATCCTGACCACCCCCTCATTCCGGTTCTCAACCGCCCACGAGAGTGGTGTCCGACCATATCCAGTGTCCTCCTGGTTAGGGTTGACGTCCTCTCGGTCTAAAAGCATTTTGATTACCCCCTCATGCCCCTTCTCAGCTGCCCACGAGAGCGGAGTCTGACCATATTCGCTGTCTGCCTGGTTGGGATTGATGTCCTGTCGTTCTAAAAGGATCTTCACGATACCCTCATGCCCCTTCATAGCTGCCCACAAGAGCGGAGCCCGACTATATCGGGTGACTGCTTGGTTGGGATTGATTTCCTCTCGTTCTAAAAGTATCTTTACTACCCCCTCGTACCCCTCTTTAGCTGCCCATGCCAGAGCGGTACTTCCCGTCAAATCACTTGCATTGACATCCCATTCCTTCATCTCCAATACATCAGCAACCATCTCCACTATCCCGAAAAATGATACCGCGTGGAGTCCCGTAAACTCCGTACGTTCTCCGGCTGTATTAAAGTAAAGTCCCAGGCCTCTACTTCTCTCGTGCCCCAATAGCAGTAGTCCAGCAGATATATGCTCATCAAACCTATCGAGAAGCCTTAGCGCAAGGACTTTGACACTTTCTGTCACCCCCATTCTCGTGTGCTCCCCCCAGTAAAGGGAAGCATATTCTATAAGGGGCATCACCGAAGGGGCCCTGCGGAGAGTTGGCGAAAGATCCCTGACGGATCCAAAATTGAGGTATGTCAAGCAAACCTCCGCAATAGCTGTATGGGGTGTGTGGAATAGTGTCGGGTTACTTAAGAGATGCTCCTGCAGCGTAAAGTGTACCAGTCGGACGGTGGATGAAGACGACTCGACCGCAACTAGACCTAGACAAGAGGACTGGAGTGTCCGTAACACAGGGACGTTTTTCGGATCGAGATCAACAGATCCAATCTCCACTCCCAGGGCATGGCAGAGCTCCTTGGTCCGTAGGGGCCGTTTTGAATACAACACCCACATTAGGACCTTCAATCCGAGTACTGCTTTATTTCCCTTCTGTCCCTTCAGTCGCGTTAGGGTCGCAGTGTAGGCATCGCTCAGTCCGTTTCCTCGCGCCATCTCTTCCAGTTTCCTCCTTCTCTGACCAATTGTAACCTCCCCCAGAATAGCGTCGATATTTAGCGAAACAAGGAGGAACCTACACAACCGTTTGTAAGCACAAATCATCGGTAGAGTTGAAACAGTTCCACGTACATATCAGACATCTTGTGCAGAATAACTTTCTCAATCGCCGCCCGTAAATCACCATCCATCGCCTCTGGGTCGTCGTCCCTATCTAGCCTCATCTCCAGATAATTCCTGACATCGTCCGTGTTCGGGCTGATGGGTATCACAACTACCCCAGCGAAATATCTTTGAATGGCTTCCCTAACATGGGGCCTTCCGGTGAGGAATATTTTCGTTCTAGGGCACTCCTGAACAATATATCCGAGTGACTTCAGAAGCTCTGGCAGATGTTTCGGTAGGCATTCGTCAAGAGCATCTATACAGATGAACACCTGGGACAATGAAGATATAGCGATCCTCAACATTCGCATCAAATCCGAAAGTAGTAGCCCTCTCCCACCGATCTCCTTTTTCCCCTTTTCAAATGCGTCGCGCACATCGTTCGGGATGCCCCCCCTGCCTACTAGCTGTTTGAGAATTGCTCCCACCATGTTCGTTATTATCTGCTCTTGCTGAGCAAGGAAGTCGCAATACAAGCATGCGACGGCGATTTCTTCCCTTTCCTCATCGCACAGGCTATCGATCACTAGGGAACTAATATTTCTCAGAGTAAGCCTTGATCACTTCCCTCAAAGATTCTCGACACTTACCTCAGATATGTCTTCCCCACCCCCGGATTCCCAGAACAAAACAAGATACCCTTATCGGCTCCACCCCTACCTCCCCTCCACTCCCGAAACTCTCTTGTTTCCAAAAGCCAACCCCCGATACCGTGAAGCCGGTCGGTACGAATGCCTTGGTGCCGGTTATTTGGCTCAAGTGGGGAGAGCCAACGCATGATCCGTTCATCCTCGTCCGACTTATAGAAGGTGGTGTTAAAACTATGGGTTATGTTGCCGCAACGCGAATTTCCGTCGCCGATATTGACCGACGGTGTATGTGCAGTATGGGCCATGATGTTCTGTCCAAAATACTAGTTGGATGTAGAATGGCGAAACGCTTTGTAGGGCTATTGGGAGAGTTGTCTAAATTTTCTGTGAACCGAGCTGAAGAGTTGGGTGCGATGTGGCTCCTGGTGTAACATTACCCATCAGCCACCTTTGACCCTGGGACCTGACCGATATGAAACATGGAAGAATTTTCCGGTCCGAATTCCTCATCTCCAAATACAGTACTCGATGCTCCTAGTATCATACCGGTACTCGTACTAGCGATAATGAGGACTAAAAACTAGGGCACCGGTAGTCGATTTTTGTTCGCCGACCCACTACATGCTCTATCGGTATCTAGGTGCCGGCACCGGTAGGTTAGCGCAATTGTCACTCACTTATCGCACTACACGTACCGGTATACATCATACTACGGTATGAGCCCCGGTTCTAGGGATGAGCCACGAATTATTCCTCTTATCAAGTATATTAATTAGCACGATAGATAGATTATTCACGCTACAAAACTTGCCATTGACGCCACTAATTTGATGTCTTTATAGGGGCTCTACAAATGGGGAAGCCCCTTAAGCTAATCGATAGGTAAACTAAACGCTACTTGATTCACCCCGACCGATCATGCCCTCTCACTCCGGACTTAAACTATTATCAAAACCCCATCCTCCTCCCCCGCAGAGGATCCCCCGTAACACCTCTTGGTTCTTTGCAATTCCACCCTACTCCTGGATAATATATCGTACGACGCCCCGGACGGGTCGGGAAGCGCAAAGCAGGGGAGTACTGTACTCACATGGGCGGTTCATCTTGCGATTTTGTTACAGTATCGTACCCCCCAAGACGGGAATCGGATATAAACTACCAGGTTTTGCAAGAAAAAACAAAAAGCGGTTCAGCTCAATGGCCTTTCCTTATCACACCAAGAGCATATCGTCTGCATTTTCCTATGGCGGGAGATGACAGAATAACGCCTGCCGTATTCGCCGGAGCTCTGTAGCGTTCTGTCGGCATAATTGATATGCTATTGCAGTATTGGGAAGTTGTCATGATGTGCGGGGAAGGGTAATTGAATGGCCTATTTATATGCCGCGTGGCTTATTCAAAAGATGGGGTTGAGGAGCACTGCTCGAGTACTCATGTTACCTAGAGCTAAGTAGGTCACGTGATTTTCGCTTCTGATTACTAACGGTTTCTAAAGGGAAAACCAAGGGCTTCGATTTTCTTCTTTGGCTAAGGATGAGGAGGCTTTTCCTTTGAACATTCTTCTCACCACCTGTTTCGAGGGGGTCTTCTGAATCATTGGGGATCAAAGATCACGTGACCAGATGAGCACTTAGCAACACGAGCAGACTAACCCACGCCAGCTTTTGGACGGTTGCCGCCCCTTCTGAGGTGCGGCTTAAATTATCTTAGTAAGCAAGATGAGGTGGGGGACCGTACAAGTAGTGTGGTTAGTTTTCGGTTGCAGGCTTGGCGAGCTATCAACTGAGAGCCTCAAGTCCATCGCTCGCACTCAGGTTAGCTTCAGTGAAGCAGGGTGGAAGAAGAAATAAACTAACAGGTGAACACCAAACAAAGAAGCATTTTAGGGATACTCCCGTCGCATACTTGTCAGTACCGCTCCTACCACACCACTACTCCGTCGTCTCCGCTGCCCGCCTGCGCTCACTCACCATAGCCGAGAATTCGCGCGCCTACTCGGGGGAGGGTCACAATTCAGCAATGCAGACCTCCGCGACACTCAAACTTCTCCGGACCTTCTCCCTCCCTAGTTAGATGCGGATGCTCCCTTTAGCCTACATCCATCGCCCCATGGCATCCAAATGAGCTTCTCGAGCCTCCCCGCCCACCTACACGACTGGTACCTGTCACTTTGCGGGACTTGGGCTGGCGCGGGAACACTGGGGCGTGTCAAAATTTTGAGACTAGGCACAACATTTACGTCGCGACAGCAAGGTTTCCATGAGGATTAAGCCAGGATTTTGGGGTTGTCCCGCTTGATTCACGCTCTCTGGGAGCCTGTTCAAGTCACAAGTGAAGAGTTCACCCGAGGAGGGGGGCGGTTAGGTGTGGGTGGGGGGTCTATGCAGGGTCAAAGTCGGATATGGCTTCATTGTTAACAGTACTAGAGTACTGTGCATTCGGGTAGTACCGTGGATGGGTTTTGATAGAACACATGAGCTGAATTTACCTTAATGAGGAGTAGGCACGGTGTGCTCTAATAATATCCTCAGGGTAGCGATGGTGGTAAACTCAACTAACGGTAAACACAAATAGCACATCCTAATCCTTCCGTGAATCACGACACCTATCTCTGTATTTAGCCCATGCCCTATTCGCCCGTATGCTCCTGTGACAACAAAGCAAAGACATGCCGTTATACCGGTAATCTATTGTTAAACAATCTCCTGTGTCCGAACCGTCTGCAAAGCTCCTCACCGATCTGTCATACTCCCGCAATTATCAAAGCCCAGCCCATCCGTCCAACACTGTGCTCTCTCTGATTCTACTACTCTAATACCTGCGCCTCCGGTAATCTCTGTGCCACTGGCGGCGCCTGCGGAATTTTATAACTCCAAATTTCCAATGTAGCTATGCGCAAAGTGGCGATTAAAGCAGCTGCAAAGGGAATGAAGCTGCCGGAGAAGAGCGTGAAAGATTATGAAAAGCCAACAGAGACCGGGAAAAAGCACTTGAAGGGGTTGGGCGGGAGGAACTTGAGGAGGCAAGGGAGTCGAGGACATCTGCCACTCAGCATGATGGTGAAGAGGAGAGGCTACCGCGAGAAAGGAAAGGATGGAACACGAAAAGTAGTGATTAAAAGGTATTCCGGAAGCACCTATTTACAGCGCAGATACGCCTACAAGGTCCTATACTATCCCTATCCTATCCAATCGCCTTGCCTACACACTCCCCGACCCCAATACCTGGATGCGCGAAGCGGAAGAAGCCAAGAAGAAGTTCTGCCTAATCGCACACATGCTAGATACCCGCTAGATTAAGGCTGAAAAGACGGGGGTGGACGAAGTGAGCACTCATTCGGGAGTCTTCTTTTTGCGAGATGTATATATCGTTCGGGGGTGTTGCGGGGGTGGGGGTTGGCAAGCAGGTAGAGGAGCAAAGTTGTTGGGGGGATGGTGTAGTAGGGGAGGAGAGGGGGATATGATCCGTGGACTTTTTTCTGTTACTCTGGTCTTGTGCTAGCTGCTAGAGTAGAAATTTGATATCTCCACAAGGACTCTTGCAAAGCGAGCCAGGTCCTAGAGTCAAGTATTAAGTAACTTAACGCTCCTTTATTCATCCCCGGCTATCACCCACCACTATTTCTAACCTAAAATATTACGAAAACCCCTTTTTTACCCTTACCCCAAGACCCTCCGCAACGCCTCTCAATTCGTCACAATTACTTCCTCAGTCTTGGATAATTTATCGTATAGCGTAGCGGATGTGTCGGGGAATGTAGGTGTGGGGATAGTATTTAGATGGCTAGCTTATCTGCGCATTTGTTATGTACATCGAGGACAGGATATAAACCATTAGATCTGGCCAAAAGAATTTGGTTAAGATGCTTTCCTTTCTATATCTAAATCATCGATATCCGCTCTCCTGCCGAGAAAACACCGACCAACGGCCGCCGTTTCCGCCGAACCTTTATGGCAAGCTGTGGGCATAACAGAAGTCACAGCATGGCAGTGTTTGGAGGCTGTGATGGTATGGGTGAGGGGTTGGTTAAACGGATTGCGTAGCAGCGTATATAAATCACCACTGCTGTGAATTTTTCTATATCAAACATGCGCTTCTCAACGAGTTGGTCACAAGGTGGTTTCCTGTGATAGCTCCCTTTCAAAAGGCACTAGGGGATCTTCAACATTCAGCAGAGTGGCGGGTGAGAGTCCCCACTTCGAACAGGATGCCTGGTTTCAACGGATTTAATGCAAAAACTAGCGTTAGTCAAATAGTGTTGGATGCGGGATGCTGCTCAGCCTGCTCGAGTTATTATTTTCGTTGTTCAGGCAAATTTCGGCAATGAACTTAGTCTAACGGAATGCGCTTGATACACCCGCCGGGAGGAAAGCGGGATAGCCGGAAGGGAGAGCGAAAGAGTCGGATGCACACAGCTTAATGCGTGGAGAGTTGAATGCTCTGAGGCTACGAATCGTGGAGGTCTTTGTCTCCCTTTTGCTAGCATGGGAATACGGAAAAGGGAAAGGGAAAGGGAAACATACACGGGGGAGAATGGATATGTGTGGTAATCTATGGAAGGACAGGAGGATTACTTCGTGGTGATTTATACATGCTTCCGTCTTTACCTTTAGTTTTTTGACTGCGAATGATAGATCGTGAAGCGAACGAGAACGAAAAAACTCCCCTACTTACCCCAAAGCCGCGTGCCCGTGATCGTATTTTTGTCGTCCCAACCCCCGACGTCTGGCTGCCGCGGTCGATCAGTTTAAAAAACGGCTTTTCTCTCAGTAGGCATTTCACTTTACTTTATCTGCTTGCTCCCTAAACAATATTAGATGGTTGAAATTATAGTATCATAGTAATATGCAGTGAGTGAGGGTTAGGGTTCACTTCACCGACTTGGGATCCTGCCCTGATGGCATAATATGTGGTAGAAGTGGTAATATAGTGGAATAGGGGATAATCTGTAAAAGAAATGGCTAGTGATCATTCGGTCGTACTGAGAGAAATTACGCCGAGATGGACAGCTATAGAGAAGTACGAACAGGGCTCCTCCGATCTTAGTATCGACTGCTATGATACGTATTCACCCATAATAAGCCATACTAAAGACTTTCGACCCAGCGAATAGCTCAAGAAACATGATGATATGAACAAAGCCTAACCAGAACTCTAAGGAAGTGAAAGGGAGAAGAGGGAAAAAAGAGAGAAAGGAAGAACCAAAGAAAAGCAGATGAATAGCAAGTTGTCAGTTAAAATCAAGAAGAAAGCCCTTTACCAAAGCTTAGTTAGAGACAAAGTGACAGAAGTCTTGCCTTCGCCAATTCTACACCTCGTAATTATTTGGGGGTAGAGATACGTGTGAGAATGAGGAAAGAAAGATATAAACGAGGAAAGCGAAGAGACAAATAAAGGAGGCGATGAGGAAATGCCGGTTGGGCGCGAGCAGGAGGGTTTGTCGGGTGCTGTTTGAATGGGTGTTAGTTTTCCTTGGAAAGTACCGATAAGAGACCTTTAGGGGCGAGATGGAGGGGGGGTTGAGGCAGCCCAGGTAATTTGTTTGAGAGGGCACTATCGACCGCCCTAGGGGAAGGGTCGTTGAGGTCCAATACCCCTTCTTCGTTTATTGGGGCGAGCTGGTGGGGGGGAAGGCTCGGTGGTAAGGTCCGTGATGGTGGCATTGGGATCGTGACTTCCGGGTTGCATGCCCACTACGCACCCTGCCCCATTCCCGGCGGACGGTGGGAGGGATGCCTGGCAACCACGGCGGGCTTTGTGAGAATTAATATTGTCCCGTAAGATCCTCACAACCTCATCATGTCCCCTGGAAATTGCTAGCGATAGTGGTGATTGGTTGGTGCGATCTAGTGTGGTGGCGCCGACGTCTTGCCGCTCTAAAAGTATTTTTACTACCCGGCTATGCCCGCTGCTAGCAGCCCATGTGAGAGGCGTTCGGCAATATTTCCTGTCTACTTGGTCAGGATTGACACCCTCTCGTTGCAAAAGGATCCTTACTACCCCTTCACACCCGTTCTCAGCCGCCGACGAGAGTGGTGTTTGGCCATATGTGGTGTCTGCCCTGTCGGGATTGACTCCCTCTCGTTCCAAGAACATTTTCACTACCCCCTCATGCCCAGCCCTAGCTGCCCACGCGAGTGGCGTTCGTCCATATTTGGTGTCTGCATGGTCGGGACTGACGTCCTGTCGTTCCAAAAGCATCCTTACTACCCCCTCATGCCCGTTCCCAGCCGCCCACGAGAGTGGCGTTCTGCCAGATCTAGTGTCTGTCTGGTCAGGATTAACGTCCTCTCGTTCCAAAAGCAGCCTTATCACCCCCTCACGCCCTTTCTCAGCCGCCCACGAGAGTGGCGTTCGGCTACTGCAGGCCCCTGTCTGGTCGGGATTGACGTCCTCTCGTTCCAAAAGCATCTTCACTACCACCTCATGGCCGTTCCGAGCCGCCCACAAGAGTGGCGTGTGGCCATATTTGGAGTATGTCCGGCCGGGATTGACACCCTCTCGTTCCAAAAGCATTTTTACGACCCCCGAATGCCCCTGCTCAGCCGCCCACATGAGTGGCGTTTGGCCGTGGAGGATGTCCGTCCGGTTGGGGTTGACCTCCTCTCGTTCCAAAAGCATTTTTACTACCCCTTCATGGCCGTTCCGAGCCGCCCACCAGAGTGGCGTTTGGCGATATTTGGGGTCTGCCTGGTCAGGGTTGACGTCTTGCAGTTCTAGGAGCACTTTTACTACCTTGCTATGTCCATTCAGGGCCGCCCATGAGAGCGGCGTTCGGCCATATCTGGTGTCTGCCTGGTCGGGTTTAACGTCCGCTCGCGCCAAAAGGATCTTTACAACCTCCTCGTGCCCATTGCTAGCCGCCCATGTGAGAGCCGTACTACCCATGCAATCGGTTGCATTAACATCCCATTCCTTCATCTCCAATAGGGCAACAGCTATCTCCACTATCCCAAGAAATGATACTCCGTGGAGTCCGGTAAATCCCGAAGGTCCTCTCCCCCCGTGAAAATCTGGACCCCAGTCCCTATATTGATTGCAGCGCAATAACAGTAGTTGGGCAGATATATGCTCATCAAACCTATCGAGGAGCTTCAGTGCTAGGATTTTCACACCCTCGGCAACCCCCGCTTTCATGTGCTTCCACCAATAACAGGAAGCATATTCTAAAAGGGGTATTGTGGATGGAGCCGAGTGAAGAGTTGGTGAAAGGTCCCAAACGGATTCAAAATTCAGGTATGTCAAGCACACCTCCGCAATTGTTGAGTGGGGATTATGGAACAGGGTCGGGTTACTCAAGAGATGCTCTTGCAGAGTGAAGTGCACCAGTCGGACTATCGACGAAGGCGCCTCGACAGTCACAAGACCCAGACAAGATGATAGGAGTGTCCGTAACATGGGGACGTTTTTCGGATCGAGATCCGTAGATCCCATCTCCACTGCCAGCGCATGACAGAGCTCCTCGGTCCGTAATGGTCGTTCCGAATACAACACCCACATTAGGACCTTCAATCCGAGTATTGATTTATTTCCTTTCTGTCCCTTCAGTCGGGTTACAGTTGCCGTGTAAGCATCGCCCAGTCCATCGCCTCGGGTCATCTCTTGAAGTTTCTTCCTCCTCTGACCAATTGTCACCTCCCCTAGAATAGCCTCAATGTTCAGAGAAACAAGGAGGAATCTACACACAATTAGCGTAAGCACTCATCATCGATGAAGTGGAAATGCTGAATGTTCCGACATACATATCGGACATCTTGTCCAGAATAACTTTCTCAATATCCGCCCGTAAATCATCATCCATCGCCTCTGGCTCGTCATCCCTATCCAACCTCATCTCCAGGTAATTCCTGACATCATCGGTGTTAGGGCTGATGGGTATCACAACTGCTGCTGTGAAATATCTCCGAATGGCTCCCGTGACATGGGGCCTCCCGGTGAGGAATATTCTTGTCTTAGGGGACTCCTGAACAATATCCCTTAGTGACTCAAGAAGTTCCGGCAGATGTTTTGGCAGGCATTCGTCGAGAGCATCTATACAAATGAAGACTCGGGGTAGCGAAGCAATAGCGGTCCTCAACATTCGCATCAAATCCGCAAGTAGCAGCCCCCTACCACCAAACTCTCTTCTTCCCTTTTGAAACGCGTCGCGTACATCGTGCGGGATATCCCCTCTACCCACTAGCTGCTTCAGAATGGCTCCCATCATGTTTGTGATTATCTGCTCTTGCTGAGCAAGGAAGTCGCAGTAGAGGCCTGCAACGGCGATAGCTTCATCTCCCGCCCGATCGCACAGCCTGTCTATCACCAGAGAACTAGCATTTCTCGCCGTCAGCCGTATTCAATTCTTCCAAGAGTCCCACCACTTACCTCAGATATGTCTTCCCTACTCCCGGATTCCCGGAGCAAAACAAGATAGCCTTACCGGCTCCACCCTCACCTCTACTCCACTCCCGAAACTCGCTTGTTTCCAAAAACCAATCCCCGACGCCCCCGAATCGGCTAGTGCGCACGCTTTGATGTCTGGTATTCGGCTCGAGTGGAGAGAGCCAACGCATAATCTGTGCATCTTGGTCTGACTTATAGAAGGTGGTGTTGAAGCTACCCATTATGTTGCCGCAATTAGAATTTCCGTCCCCCATGTTGACCGATTGTGTGTGTGTGGTATGGGCCATGGTATTCTGTCCAAAATATATTGATTCAAGGTAGAAATGCCACCGCAAGTTCTAGTGGTATTGGGGAGCTTATAAGCCTTTACCGAACAGGGCTGAAGAAAGGGAGGGAGAAGAGGGTCGTGGTGTGACAATACATTAGTCGCATACAGCCACCTCCGCCAAGCTAACTCACATGACTAATACGGGAAAAAGAGGAAGTTCCTCGTGGGGTTTTCTCCATTTACCATTAATAATTAACGCCTAAAAATTCTAGTTAGCACAATTGGCAGGAAGGCCGGGGGCCCCTAATGCTAGTGGAATAGTGAAACATAGCTGGTCAATTTATCAACTATGTTGTCGCAGTCGTGGAACCAGAATATTTAGGTTGCCAGGATCTCTTCCTTTCCCACAATGCAGGCTCGCATACCTGTACTCAAGTAGTTAGATAGGGTCAGCACAGGAATTCATTCTTCAGTCTGAGCTATGTTCCATTCAGATCCTGTCTGCAAACTTTACCACATAGCTAGCGATAGAATACCACTATTTTCAATTTGTGGAGTAAATAGGTATGCCGTTCGCCCTGCAGAAATCACCATTGTTGAAATAAACTTACTTGCCATGTTTGACCAACAGCCACGCCTAGAATTGCTCCAGATAATACAACTTGTCCAATTGTTTTCATCCCCACTATAACTTTTTCCTGACACAGCTTATCAATCCGGCTTACCGGTACTCTATGGGTCCAGGCCACCAGGCTTCAAAGATGACTATACCTGTTGTGACACCAACCTTGTATGTAAAATGACATCTCTCAGCACAACACTTTTGCTAATGCACTTTTTATCTATCGGCCGTGCTCATAACTAACGTCATCACCGAAATTGCCGAAAGCTGTGGCAAATGTTTACATCCCGTGGTATGGAAACCACTCCCAACACCAGCAACCGGTTTTTAGGTTCACAGGGTCTCACTCACCCCACCACCGGCCCATCTGTTCGAAATTATCCGTGGCCGGCCGGGTGCTTTAAGCGGTGGGCAGAATGAAATGTTTGCAGACCGCTTGACGGGTAGGATAGTGCGGAAAGAACCTTACTAAGGGTGAAAACAAGACAAAGATTCAAGGTAAAAATGAGAGTCGTGTTAAGAGCAGTTTTTTCGTTGGTTTCAGTTTACTATGTAGAAAGAACTTGTTGAATAGAGAGAAGAGAGGGGAAGCGAAACGAAACAGAGTGCAAAGAAGACAAATGGGCCCATAACCGATGATCAACCGTATGACTAAGCTTCGGCGAACAACCCCTCGTACCGTGTAATCTGGCAAAGGTCGGACTCGAGCTAAAGAGAAACTAAGGCAACCGAGCCAACAGGAGGGCGCGAAGAAGGCGAATTCGCCGCGGTTTAAACATATAGACCACGGTGGTTGGACAGGTTCAAGAAAATCCTCAGTGGCGTCAATCCGACTTTTGCCAGATTATACGGTATCCAACACCGTCACCAACTGACGTACTCGAGTACCGTAAAATCTCGTGAAACTCACCATCTCCGGCAGCACCTAATCTCCAGGGTTTGAGTTAAAAGTTCTTAAGAAGGATTAGTGCTTTCCTGGCACAGTATGGCCTGAGTCATTTAGCTGTGTTAGATCTCGTTAACTCGGGAAGCTAAACCTTATCTTGGGCTGATGTCGCCATTTGCTGGGGTATACCTGACTGACCGGAGATGGTGGATTTCACGGGATTTTACGGTACTATCCTGCAATCAATCATGCCAGATATGGAAGGGCGCTCCAACAGGCCCAGCGGTGGACGGAATGAGTGATGTTGCGTGATTTCACCTCTGCCATGATTCCTCGGAAATCTAGTGAAATAAGAGAAATGAGTTATTCGGGTGAGTATCTTGGAGTCAAATTAGGGGAAACAACCCGCGCCCCGGAACGAATTTTCCAGTTTTAACGGCTCCCCCTACCAATGGTAAGCTTAGGCGCATCCCATAATCCAAGGGAACATTATCGGCTTAGAAAAACACATTTCAAACTCTCCGGACACGTTGAGGAAGTACCCACCCATCGGGCTGCCGATGTTACATGAGCTGACCAGTGATGGATAACCAAAGTGGTGTGCTACGATGGGAAGTACGCCTTAGTCGCACAATATAAAAGACCCGCGGGCGTGGGTGTGGGCGAGTGAGGATCATTACCAGAGCCTGTAGGTTCTCGGTTGGCCGCCGTAACCTCTCCCGGGAATCCCCCACCATGACAAGACCGGCATCCGATGCGAAAGCGATTGCCCTGTGAGAAAAGAGAGAATGTCTAGTATCATCAAGCTAGGGATGCCCATCCGCAAAAGTATTTTAGAATACCCGCGCCGCCTCAGTGTCCGCCAATCGCATAGAGTGAAGAGTGGGGTATTGGCCCCAGCAGAGGCCTCAGGCGCAGTAGACATAATAATAGAATTCGTTCTCCAAGTTCCGGCGCGCAAAAAAAGCTAGGAAATAAGGATGTGACGGGTGTTGGGGATGTTGGGGATGTTGGGGATGTTGAAAATGGAGGGAAGCGATCGACCACAAGGATTTTATAGAGTAAATCGAGGTGGTTCAAGCAAATATGGGGAACCTTTTTTGAAGCGGTTAAGGAGCTGTGGGACTGCTAGTGTAACCGAGGAAAGGAAAACCAGGAGGAGGGAGGTTTTACGAAAGGAAAAACTTCTCAAATCTTTCTTGTCCCACAAGTGCATACCCGTATCATACAATCGCGCGAATTGCCAACAGTGCTGAACCAAGAGGTGGAAAGTATCAGGCGGTCGATTTCGCGAAACCTCTGTCCCTAGCTAAGCTTCTAACAAAGCTAATCATACCGAAATAGTTGGGGTTTGTAAACACAGCTGCCACCCCTGTACACGGTGCCATTCCGGCTTTTTTTGAGTATATCCACCAATCTGCGTTCCCTTTCTTGTGGTAGTTAGCACTCTAGAAATGTTTGAAATAAGGACAAACAAGGATGGTACCCTGGCTTTTTTCTCAGTTTAGGGAACTCGAATCCTTGAACTTTGCCCAAAGAGTATCGCGTTCAAATCGTGTCTGCAAATCTATCACGAAGGGAGCGACAAGATCCCAGTTTTATTTTTTCTTAAAATTGGCGGATATAATCTCACTCTAGCGATTCCGGCATGTCAGGGGGGGGCTCACCCTAGATCTAATGTATGATCAGAACCTAATTTCTCTCTCCCGCCAAGGACCCTCAATAGCACTCCTATATTCATCGCAATTGCAATTCTATTCTACTCTTGGATAATACAAGTTACAGGAATATATTATTATCATACCCGAACACTAACTAGTAGTCCCACCGCAGCATTTGGCGGGGGTTGGCTCAAGGGCATTACCAACCCTAGACCTACCTCCAGGCAAAAAAGTGGTTCGCCGAGCATTTTTTTAATGCTCGACTACTCCCTGCCCCCCGGATTCGAACTGACGATGGTCCCTGTTTCAAATTAGCCGACCAGTCTCCTAAGCCATTAGAGCATAGGAACTGGCCGATAATACTCTTTCTTCTTGATCTTTTGAGTGCTTCTTTTTTGGAAAATAGACATTTCTGGCGCTTGATACTTTATCATTGGAAAAATAAACAAGCATCAGTATCCAATAATATTACTCTCTCGCGATATTAATGGAATAACGAACCCTCACTTTCTTTCTCAGGACAAATATTCCCCCAATTCCATGGCCAGTATCCCCGGTATAACTATTCTTTAGTACTGGAAAGGATTCACTAGGTAGCTATTTGTGATTGGTGGTCCGTGTTTTGTAATCTCTCCGCTCTTAGGAGTATGTTTGCTCTATAGCGCAGTGCACTTAATACTCCCTGCTGCAGTATAGCTAAGCTAAGTCCCAAAAAAATGTAAAAAAGTTCGGGATCAACCACCCAACATGATAAGCAATCGTTCCCTTGATGTAATTAGCGTGAACCCAGGAGCTCAATCCCTCCTCTCAAAACCTATTATCAAATGGTCGATCTAGTGGCGCAAGGAAATAACAAGCCATGCGAAATGGAGAGTGGGATACTGAAGACGCCCCGTTCTCTCCTCCGAATCTGAGATCCACCGGTGGCAGGATCCAACTCTGAGAAACACATTCGAGAGGAATATCTACTACCTGCGGGGTATCGGAAGAAAGCGAGGGATCGGATGAAAGCGAGGGCACTCTCCTCAGATATTCAGATGCCCAAATCGGTTTATTTGGATAGGCATTAACTCCCAGACTATCCCTTTCACTGCCACTGGCATACCGATCCCAGATCCCCCTCTGAACCCATATTTTTCCGCTTTATTTCTCAAAAACAAAAGGTGCCTGGGCATAAATGGCTACCCCTAGTCCAGGACATAAAATCCTTCCAGGCCAGTTGTATTCCTACTATACCTAGGCAGCTTCTTCCAGAATTCTGTCTGAGAGAGCCCCTCCCACCAGTTCCACCGTGTCTAATACCCAGAGAGAGAGAGAGAGAGAGAGATGCCCAGGTTTATGAACCAAAAACTTTAGGCTTTCCCGAGAAAGGGTATTCACTACGTAAAGATATGATAGAAGGAAAACATGTCCACACGATATCAGCAAGCATGAAGCCCTATCTAATGGAAGGGGTAACTACTATCACAAGAAATCACTCATTCAATATGCAGCTCCCGATGCCATATCCACCCTGATGCAAACAGTAACACTGGTATGAAAAAGACCAATACCGAAAGTGGGCAATCGCGGATCACACAGCGGGCGGTGGTAAAGAAATTTCTCGATGATGAAAAAAGAACAGTAGGATAAAGAAGTCGATAACTATAGATAAAACACAAGAAGAGCGGAGTCGTCTATGAACATGAAAAGTCTCCGCTTCTGTTGCCCCTCCACTCCCTTATAAACACACCATCCCAGCTACGATAGCTCTTCGTGATCCATGCTCCGCTATACCCACGAACCCACCGCACTCATATCTAACTAACTAGCTCTATAGCCTGCCAGCACACCAATTAAATTGAAATACAAGAAACAATTTACTAGACAGCCTAGCCGGTTTCTAGCCCCACAGTACGGAGTTAAGTTTTCTTAGGCTTGCTGCGACAGCGCCAGATCAAAAATTCAATTAGTGCAATAAAAAAAACTCCTTCCCATTGAGCGGGGATTGACCTAAGGGCATCAACAACCCTACACCTACCCCCAGGCAAAAAAGTGGTTCGCCGAGCATTTTTTTTAATGCTCGACTACTCCACTGCCCCCCGGATTCGAACTGACGATGGTCCCTGTTTCAAATTAGCCGACCAGTCTCCTAAGCCATTAGACCATAGGAACTGGCCGGTAATACTTTTCCTTCTTGATCTTTTAACTGCTTCTTTAGAAAATAGACAGTTTTTCAGGCGCATGATACTTTATATTTGGTAAAAAAGGATATTGGAATCCAATCATGGCACTTTCTCATAATATCAATGGAACGAGGAGAGGGGGGGGGGCTCCGGTGTATATCTGTGCTCTGCTTCCGAAACACTCGCTTTCTTTGCCAGAGGACAAATGTTCCCCGAAGCCCATGGCTGGTATTCCCGATGTAACTATTCTTGGTACAGGGAAGGACAGGGATAAAACTTTTGTATGGTAAATTATCTATGCGTATCTGACCGCCCATACGAAATTCGGACTCGTGTTCAGGTTCCATATGCCTACAACTTGTATACCACAGCGCAGAATTCTCGGGGCGAATTATAAGGGTCCAGATATTCCTCAGGTGGGCAAGTTGTCTGCAGTTTCTTCCAGTAATTCTGGCTGAGGGCTGGGGGATATAATCTACCAAACCTTTCAAAATACAAAAAGGTTAACTCAAAGATTTCTCAAGTGATTATCAATTTCGAACAGTGCTAGAATTTCCCAGATGATCTTTTTCATCCCGAACAATTTCCCACCTCCTATTTTCCTATTTTCAGCCATGAGCCATACATCTCTCGATTAAGGAGTCAATATCAAAAAAAATTAGTAACAGCGAGAGAAGAAAAGTTGAGGATGTTGCACAGCTGAAAAACTGGAGGCCTTTCCGAGAAAATAAATTAATAATAAAATTAATAATAAAAAACACTTTATTCCCTCATGGGGAAACTGCGTTTAAAAAACCCAGAGGCTCCGCCCCGCCCGCCCTCGACAGGAAGCCCAATCAGCAGCTATCTGCCCGACAGCAGGTCCGTTCCGGTATAGCCAGGCTCACTACAGGGGTCCCCCCCTCTGCGCATTCCAGAAATCGAAACCGCCAGTACAATGGCTCCCACAACAAAGTATACTAAAGCCCAGTTTGGCGCTGTTGCGGGTCTTCCCCGCGAGGCGTTCTTTTATGGGAATTGGCAATCCCGGCTGCGAGGGTTCCGGTAGAGATGACCGGCAAGAAAAACAGAGGAAAGTACGATAAAACGGGCAATTGAAGCTGAAAGATTGACACCGGATGGCTGTGATTGCTGGAACCTATCTCCAAACCTATCTTCGCCCAAAAACAATGATGCATAAAGATTGAAAGAGGTGTTTCATGAACCGAACAAATCCCACGATCGTCCCTGGCTCCTCTGAGGAGTTTCTACGGCTGTTAGCAATAATGCCTCTAAACCTCTTACTTGCTCCTACGCGTAAAAAGCTACGCAATTCACAAAGAAAATACCTCAAGTCATGAAAGACATCTACGAGTTCAACATCACGCCACCGCCCAAAAAAACGCCATCTTTCCTAAAAACTTCATTTTCACTAAAACAATAATTCTTCGACAAACAAGTATAAAAGATCCATGTCCAGACCAGCTGTAATTCTAGATATTGTGATAAGAAAGAAAAGTTCGGTAGGAGGCCTATAAGTTGAACTATAATCAAGAAGGCACAATATTAGAATACTTCATTTGCAACAAAAATATCATGAAAGCCAGAAAAAACCCATTTTTCTTGAGTACCAAACAGGGCCTAACTTGTGCGTTTTGTCATCTATACTCTCAAAAATCCATTCGAGCTTGTCGTCCACTTCGTCCAATCGAGTTTCTAAGTTCGCCTGCCCGTGCTCAAGATGGTCGAGTTTCGAGTTCATTAGAGAAACATCCTAATTAAATATTAGCATAATTTTCCTATCTCAAGGTAGTTACCAGACCCACCAAACAAGTTGGTAGAGGCGTTGCTCGAAGTGTTACACTGTAACATACGGACACTCAGTACAGCGGGTCCTAGTAAATCCCGAGCTAGCTCTAAAAGCCGCGGTCTCCCTCGGCGGTTCCTGTATTTCTGTGTGGCCACGTTAGTATCATGTTTGCCTACCACGGAAAAGTGGAGCAGACAGAACAGGGGGTGCCAATCGGTGCCCACAGAAATAAGATGCATTTCGGGTGAAAAACTTAAGCATTGTAGACTAACGGTCAGCAGTAAATACAGAAAGTCAGCCCATGGTTTTCTGATCGGTTAGTGAAATGATATTAGATTGGGTGGACTCACCGTGTTTAGGTTGGCCAAGTTAGCGATTGTTGGTGTTGGTATGATAGATGATGGTGATGAGTGAGTTTGTTTCATCCCCGAGATGCCGGAAACTGTTGAAAATACTCGCTGCGGAGGTAATGATCGACGGTGAGGATCCTACGTAGTGTAGTGGAACAGCCTGAGTGGAGACTCAAGGTTTGAATTAAGCGGAGATGAAGATCATGATTGATTGTGATAAATTTATGGAAGAAAAGGCTTGAGGAAAGTTTGTAGAGGAAGAAAGGCGAGCAGGAGAAGATGAGGCAAGAAAAACAGGAATGTAAAATGCCTTCATAGCCCGCAGGTCACTTGACTGGTGCATACGCGTACTGTACCGCTACCGCCTTGGAGTGCGGCCATTAAACTCCTAGCTCTTATGCGAATGATTCTACAGCAAGCGCCCAGCCACAGAACATTACGCTTTCATCATAATAACCATTATACTGGAGTCTGCGCACGAAGAACTGGCACCATTTTCGGGATAGCCACGGCCAATCCATCCCTTAATCCGGGTCTAGATTTCGCAGCTTTTTTAACGCAGCTAATGGCTGAGGTTAACTTCAGATCTCTATCATACCAAGGGTGGTCCTGTGCCAAGGTTGTGGCTAGCCGCCACAACCCCCGGAAGCTCGCCTCACAACTGGGGCGCACTCTCGGGAGTAACCGACAGCTCAATGTCAGTTTGTGAAGGCATAGTAACTTTATCCCAACATCACTTGCGGCTCAACATATCTTTGTCGCTCAACATGTCTTTGCGGTTTTATCTAACTTTATTATCTAAGACAACAATTACTGGTATCAAGTCACAGTTGCAGAAACAGATGTAAACTAGAATAATATTATTACATTTAATGCCTACTCTCCCGTAAAAACTCGTGTTATGCACCATCTCCGCCCCACCTCTAATCTCAATCAATCTCTCTCTCAACACCCGCTATAGGTTTGGTTTGACAGGTTGACAAAATTACGAATACCGGCTAAGGAGATCCAACACAGTCAGGGCACTCGGACCCGACCAGGTGAGGAAATAATGATCGGTTCCTCGGGGTTTTTGTCTCTAAGCACCGAGATTAAACATCGAGCAGAAGTAGAGGATAACGCGAGTTTTTACTGTAGCCATGTTGAGCAACAAAGTTATTAGGTAAGCCACAAACTCATCTTAAGCTAATAACTTACGTTGAGCTATCGGTATCGGGCACTTTCTGGTTATGAGCCTAAGAGATTCCGCGGGTTGTCGCGCCTAACCATAGCCCTTGCACTGGTATCGCCTATTGCACAAACTTATCCATTCGCCTAGCGCCCAGGCTTTATAAGGAAAACCTCCAAGTTACTAATAACCACTCTCGCGAACCGAGTGATAGATCGAGATCGCGCTGCCCGGAATCACCCCCCAATCCCCTGCTGCATAACTAAATCCCGACCAATTTCGCAATTTATCACCGACCAATACCGATACCTCTCAAAGCCAGTCCCCCAGATAGCAGGAATCGCAGAAAAGCCATCCCCATCCGAGGACAAATAATACCGGCACGGCGTCGGGTAACCCTCACGCTCACACAAACAAAATAGCCCCCCTTATTCTCCAACACCGGTAATATTTCGAGTGGAGAATTCGAGTCCAATCCGTCGCAATATTATCATCCTAGCATCGCCTCCGGGCCGATTCCAGAATGCGGGTAGTGGGTCGACATATCGGCTGCGGGCCACCGGGGATGAAGTGCAAAAATGTGCGGACGAGATAGATATTCCCGATCAAAGGGGGATCTGCCAAATCCTGAATATGCCATTGCATACTCTCCTACGGGGCTTCTTCCAAGCCAGTGCACTTATCAACAAAAGGGAATTTTTTTTTGGTTGGTTGGTAAGTTACCTCATCATGGGCTTCACACGCTACTTGCAATCTTACGCGGTAGCGAGTAGTGATGATATTGCTTCCGTCCCTACTATGGGTTTGTGTGTCGGAAATCTACAGGGGGGGGTGATTTCAGCAGCAGTTTGGATATATTCTCATCTCGTGCCGTCGTTCTGTCAAGCACGTCGGCGACGGTAGAACTAGATAAATGCAAATTGGTGGGAAATCGCTTGAGGTAAGCTACGGCTACGGGAAGGGGTTGCAGATTGATAGCCGGAGGTTTGCCGTTTAAAGTTGCGGATGTCATAAACTGGAGAAGTCAATATGAAGGGAGGATATGTTTTGTATTTCAAGCGTAGACAGAGCCCTAGCCTAATAGTAGATAATGGTGGTAACGGAGTAAATACAGCTATACTAGTGTTGAATTTATAGGACAAATAAGCAGAGACTAATCATAAAAGCACAAAGGTATAATATTGCTTTATTTCCTTCAGACCTTGTATTCCCAACGAAATTAGCCCCACGGTAAGCTAGAGCAGAAGAAGAAGAAAAAATTCCACATAGGAAACCAAAAGATAATGAGAGAGACACCAATCCACAGCTCTACGGCTCTATTTCTGGTTGTACCTGCCCTCCGCATGAACCCGCTGGAGGTACTTGCCAAACCAATCCCCGGCCAGATTCCCAATCCCGACACAAATCAAGGTGGGATGAACTTTCACAGCCTTCATCTGCTCAGCCTCCTCTTTCAGGGTATCGTTGGTGACCCATCTAGTGAAGCTCTTGGCATTCTCCGCCTTCAACGGGATGCCCATTTCCACCATGTACTCAATACCCTGCTCCAGTCTACGCTGGCCAACCGCATAATTCACAAACTCATCCGCCATCCTCTTGGGTTCTGGGATGAGTGTCATGGATGTAGTAGTCGCGGGGGTAGTAGTCCCGCGTGCTCGGGGGGCGTAGGCAGTAGCCTGGAAGTCTTGGGATTTAGTCTTAAATCCGAGGATTCTAGCACGGTGATGGCGGATGGGAACAAGCATGGTCCAGACAATACCCTCACCGGGACCACTCCCGCCAAGGGCTTTCGCGACCGGACATGCACTTGCAACCTCCTGGGTGTATTCCATCATCTGGCGTTCGGCAGCGGTGGTGTCGGCGTCCAAATTGATTGTTACCTTGAAAGTTTTGTAGTTCATGATGTTGAAAACGCGATACTCGGGAAGGGCGACGCCGGAGAGACGACCCATGTCTCGCCACAGGTCATCAATACAGACATTAAACACCATAAAGAATCTCTCCAGCTTGGAAATCCCAACGCCCTTTTGGACATCTTTGCCCGCAAATTCTCCGGCGATAATCAAAGTTTTAAATCTGGCCTTCTGGGTTCCGAAAACAGACTGCGCAAGTCTAGCAAGGGGGACGCCAGCAAGAAATTCAGCCATACCATTGTTCTCACCACTTCCAAGACCCGAGGCCAGGATTTTATTGCGCGATTGAATAGTCACGTCGGCAAGGTTGTCACAGTCACGGAAGACAAGGGTAGTATTGGCCCCGTGGATTTTAACGGTTCCACGAAAGTCGGCCTTTGCAGGGAGAGCGAGTCTGGGGCCCTTGGTTCTAAGTTCGCCCCAGCGGATTTTAAGAGCCTCCGTCCTGAAACCTGAAAACTGCCACGTGCTTGGGTACTTGATAAAAGGTGGGGGTTTTGATGCGGGTTGGTTGTGGTTTGGCATTTCTAGTGAATGGTGATTGGTTACCAAATGTTCGGAGGGTTTTCGGGGATGGGAAATAGAGGGAGGATCTGAGGAGGGGAGTTGGGTATATTCGATAGTGGGGGATTGTGAGGTGGAGCCTAGTGTAGAAAAGTAAGGAAAGGAAACACTAAGAAGTTTGTTTCTTGATGGAGAAGATGGGACGAGATATGATCAATAAAAGGCAACTAACCTTAATTTATTGTGAGAGTGCAAAGCTTAATGAGGTGGAGGAAGTGTGCCGGCGAATCTGTGTGCAGGGACGCGAGGTGAAGAGGAATGATGGGGAGGAGAGAGGGGAAAGAAGTGTGAGAAAGATGGAGAGATAAATGGAAGGGACACAAGGCTTGGCGGGAGAGAAAGGGAAGTCACAGAAGGGAAGTCACAGATTCCAACTAAATTCCTACTATTTATTTGAGCCTCGTAAATTCTAGCTTTACGAAACCACCCGCCTATAACACAAATATGGTAATTCCTCACTCTATTACCCCCGGGAGCTAGGAAAAATAAAGAAACGGAAAGGGAAAGCTCCTTTAGAACCCGAATTCCACTCCTAAAACCACCAATAATTCAAATCTAGCTACCCGACCTTCTAGTGGGCACAACACCAATGGTAAGCGTTTTCATCGGGTAACAATTATTACTGCACGCCATCCAAAGGAGACTAGCACTAAGACATTTTTAGCCCTGTGAAACCACAATCCCAGTACGATTCCCTTATCGATAAGGGCTGATGAGGTATCGAAGACATGGTTACTTTGAGACACCCCACATACCGCGCATATCTTGACTCATTCTCTCAGGGATATTCTCCACAACAGTCAATCGTGATTATGGCCGCGAAAATAGGGCAACCCTACTTGAGCGCAAATTAAGTTATGGTGCTGATGAACGAAAAAACGCCGGAATCTGAGGCTCGTTGCACCATAACTTAGTATCACGCGAGTATGTTTCCCTGAAGACTCATGGGGGGCCTAATAAAGCTATGCACGGATCCTGAACCGTCATGTTTATCAGTCACGGAATGAGCGACGGAAATTAATAAATCCATCAGGAACCCCATGCCGGTAAAGATCTGCCTGTCGCAATATCGGCGACACGAAAAGAAATTCTCGCATTTTGAAAGAAAACGGGTAACGAACTAGATACCGCTCGGATAGTATCACAACCCCTCTCTTTCCCCATCACCCAATCTATATATCATAACAAACAAATTCACTCGGTAAAAAGTCTCCACGGACCTGAAATTCCTCTCGACGGAGATTAAGGCCGCCCAAGAGGGGGGCACCGCGCACCTACCCCCAACACCCATCCTACCATCTTACCCTAAATACTGGATCAAAACCTCCACGACACTCTCCCGCCCCAGCATCCGAGCAAACTCTATCGCCTTCTCAATAGAACCCTTTTCATCCAAACAATCCAACAATGTCTGAATAGTCTCGGCGGAATGGAATTCACAAATTGCCTGCTCAATTAGCGGCCGGTAACTATGCCGGGTAATCTCAAGTATGCCGCGACGGATAAGTTCCCTTATTAGTTCCCTGTCATCGCGAAATGCAGCCTCAAAAAGCGCTTGGTGGCAAGGTGTTGGGTGGCCCGGCCGGATTGCACGGTAGAATATCTCGCGGGAGAGAAGGCTTGACAAGCGCAGGTTTGTAAGGCGGAGGGAGGCAATGTCATGCGGTAGGAGGTGATTGGTGATTCGGAATAAGAGCTCCGCGGGCAGACTTTCGATGGACATCGGAGTGTTGTTAGCTGGGATGTTAGTCTAACGTAGTGTTTATAATATTCGCTGCTGTTTTGACTGAAGATAATGTATTTTCAACAGCTTCTTATCACTATCGGTTCATATCAAGTGGGATGCAGGTATCAAGTGCGGATCATTTTTGGAAATATGACTCTAGTTTTGATATTCATGATTTAACCCTTGAAAGTTCGTCAACGCCGTCAGCGACCAATGGAATATAAGCAGTGTCGTTCCAGTGGAACTTGAGAATCGCTTACCTAGTGCTACACCCGCAGGGGTGCTCCGAGCTATTAAGAGAATAAGCCCCGACCCACCACCGAAAAAAATAATATCTAGAAATCTGAATTGGAATCCGCGAAAGAGAAAAGAGTTTGGGGTATCATAGTCGTAGAGCAGTGGCAGACTAGACAACAAGTAGTGAGATCTAAAGGTGATGACAAAATCAATTGCTGAACGGTAACTTAGATGGCAATTTAGCCCTGCTCATCACCGGGCACTTCCAACACAAGGTGAAGAAATTTCTTTAAATCAATTTTTCACCATGTATTCTACTATGTATGTATACTTTTAAATAATAATATGTAATTTTTTACAGGTTTATAAGATTGGGTGGTTGGTGGGGAGTGCGGTTGTCACGGTCAAAATTTCTCAGGTTGTCTGGTGAACCGTTGATTTTGTCCAGGATCAATATCATGGACGACTACACAAGGTGACTGGCGTTGATTTGGCAGGCTTTGAGCTCAAAGAAGGAAAGTGCTGGAAATGCCTTTGTCAGAAATACCTTCATTCCACTGCATGAGTCTTCCAGAGGGACTTATCTCCCCAACAAGAAGAATCCTGCCTCAAGCAAGCTCCTGCTAAATATCTGTACCCTGTTTGACGGTGAAAATTCCTCGAATTTTGTTATCATGCCCACCCTGTGGTAAAACATACATGTTTTAAGAGAAAAAAGAGAAGCCAAAACAAATTGTAAAAAAAAGAGAAACCCACAAATATAAGCTCCACCTATTTCATTTAACACAAAAGAATGATCTAATAAGTATAAAAAAGTAAAACAATATTTAGAAAAGCAAGCCCAACAGCTTGTTAAGAAATTTTCCAAATGGAAAAGAAAATAATTACCCTCTAAGGAAAATAATTGCTTGAATAAGGTAACACTTGACTTTCTTACTAGTTCACCTTTGTAGAGGGTCAAAGGAGAAGTTAGTGATATGGTCTTCCTTTTAGTTCTCACTAGGCCACTCAACAAACTTATTTCAAACATAATCTTTGAAAAACACTTATAATATCCAGTTCCCATAACTCTCTCCTTGGAGTATGATATAACCTATCCAGGTACAATTGTTACTAAGAGATTTCTTTTAGGATTAGTTTGGTTTCAGGATATCACCTTCGGCTTATAGCCTGAAGGATTTCAAGAACATATGATTTTGATATCTAGTTTGTTTTATGTCTGGTTTTAGGATACAAGGTTGTTCCTCTGCCTGAGTTTATTATGCAAGCCTCATTTGATACTTTCTGTGTTTGAAGTTTGCTTTCAAGGGATGATTTTGATACATTCAAGTTAATTGTTTTATCTATTTTTTTATTGCGTCAAGTGATACTAGAGTAGTTTTAAAATATAATCTGAACTCATAAAAGCAAGGTTTAGGAAAAGACAGTCAGTGTATTTAAAGTAGGGTTTATTATCATGACAGACTTCTATGTCCCAAAAAATAAATGCCTTGATCCCAATTCCAACATACCTCCTCTGAATAGCAGAGATTGAAATATTTTATTGAAAGATACTGGGCTTCTACGCACTATTCTCATCATGTTTAAGAAGGGCTCCTGTTAAAATGCGTCGGAGAAATTGCCTGTTTGGAAAACCAGCTTGGGCTTTCCCCAAAATTGGTCAGTCTAAGATTACTCTAAAAATTTACTCCAAGGGCCAGTACAAGAGCATAGCCTTGCAAGTGAAAACCCTCCCCAACTTCTCTTATAATGTACTTTAATTTAAAGATTGTATTTTTTGGATTTGGAAAATTCAAACTTGACAAATAGAGTTTTCAATATACTTAGTTGGATAGTTACCTCTTCCGCTTACAACAATAGTAAGAAGTGGCCAAAGCCCTCAAGATCTTAGCAATATAGTACTAACAGCTTTTATTACAGCAAGCTTTCAGAATCTCCTCTTCAACTTGTTCAATCAAGTCAGCCCACTCCTTTGCTAGGATTTCAAGTTTACAAATGTGGACAGTTTCTGAAAGGTATTTGTATACCAGTACTACTAAGTCTAAGAAAATCTTACCAGAGAGAGCAATTCCCATACATACACCTTAGTAACTTAAATACAAACCTAAATATTAATATAATCATCTTCTTGCACTTATCCTTTCTTCCCTGTTTTTTTTTAAAACTCCATATTTCAACAACTCCTTTTTTCATCTTAATCCCATTCTTATATAATTGCTTAATCTTAACTACTATTTTCTTGCTTATCTTTTCTATACTACAGTTAAGCATAAGCTTCACATACCACTTTCTTTCTTTCTCATACTATCTTCTTACCTCTCATTTTCCTCTTCACTTTATTGTATTTCTTCTATTCAATATTATAATATTTATCATACTTCTCAGACTCAGTCCCTAGTACTAGAGTTAATAGTAAATCCTCAAGTATCCTTTCACTCTATTCTAACAATAAAAGTAAGCACATAGCATGTTTGGTTCCATACTGTGTCGAAATTGTACTAAGTGTTGATGATTAACAACTCATAAGATTCTGCATACCTAAACTCAAAGACACTGGTTGATTAATATCACTATTAAAGCACTGTAATAGCTTTAACTTTACTATTTGCATAGACGTCCTAGTCTTACCAACTTTTTATCTGAAAATGAAATTATTCCCATCAGTTTTCCAAACTGAAACTTTATCCAATATTCCATTCTTTTGTAGGTATATGATAAGTATCCTTCTTAAAACTCTCAGCCTTTATTTCCAGCATAATTAATTATATTACCAAATGTAATACAATTTGCATGCATTTGTATCGTCATTTTGATTCTCAATTGCGCAATTGCAAACTGTAGAATATATATCTAAGACTGATTGTTAATATTCCCCTCTTAATATTTTCCTAAACACATCTGCATAGCAAATAAGTGCTTGGGCAATTCTGCAATACCCTTCAAGCTTATATTCAACATATGAGCTGCTTCTATGCTGGATTCAGAAATTGCTTCTAATCGAGTAGAAGCCGATGTTTGGGACCTAGAGTATATATTTGATATTAGAAAAAAGCAAGCATTAAATACTTAGAATAATAAAATTAAAACTCCGACTATTTATTTTGTTAGCATAAGTATCAGAAGAGATAGGAGAAGAGGTTATGCACTTTTTGAAGTAATATGGAATTCTAGTCCGGTATTGGCTTGATATAAATTAATATCCTTCACCTGTGATAGACCAATTAATAACTTGAAAAGATATCAAATTCAACTGCCATCATCTAATTAAAGAGGAGAACTGACCAAATTAATTTAGCTAGAAAGCTATAGTGAGGAAGAAACAGACCGGTGAGATCAAATAGAAAAAGAAATCACCATATTTGTTAAGAAGAGTTTGTTTCCTCTAGCCTTCATAGAGTGAAGAATGTTAATGTTGTTCAATTAATATTACTCTATTGACTGCTCAAGAAGATGATGTTTATAGTGTGTCCCTTTCTACCCTTTTATTTTGTTGAGGTATGTGGTGATAACAGTCCTATGAAACCCTTCGTCCTAAAATTATTTCCTCCAACTAAAACCTTCAACCCCTTTACAAACCCTAGCTAAAACTAACCACACTATATACAAACCCTTCAGTATTGACTACAAAATATCAAGATCTAATTTTCCCCTACAGTGCCGCCTGTTTCGTCCGGACTTTAATCTGTGTTAGTAGTCGCTCCGAAGAATGGTGAAAAGCCGGGCTCAGTGAGAACCCTACAAACATATTTTATCCTATAGTGACCAGTTTGGGCAATCCAATGTGCCTGGTCATATTATTATCGATTTTGAAAATGTTGTGCCAGTGAGTTCTCTACGATCAGATTCTCAAAGATTGAATTTTTTACTCCATACTTAGTTTCACACTGCCAACTCTTCCACCTTCAGGGATGAACCCTACTTCTGTCACCTGGAGGGCTAATCCAAATCCCTGCTGTGCAGTCAAAGGACGGGAAAGGAATTAGGAAAGCTGGAGAACTGGCAAACTAATCACCTATGCCCAATCAATAATATGGCATTTAGCACAGAGGAGTCTTTCCACCAGAATGATATTCAAAGTTACAGACTGCCTATTTGCTTTTGAGCCATTGTCAAAAAACGTTGTTTGCTAGTGTGGCTTGAAAGCAAAACAGACCCGTCTCACCGTCTGCCCTTCTGTTTAGACTCAGGAGTTCTCAGCATGACATGGCAAATATGCGTAAGGTGTTTTTCTTGAATTCAACTGAATTCCAGAGTTAGGTCATGCCGCCCCTCTGAGCACTCCCCGGTCCAAAAGTTCCTTTTTTCAATAGCCACCCCAGGGCCCATTTTAGAATTCACCTTATTACTCTTCTATAAATAGCTTACAATACCGCAAAAACTCGAATAGAAGAAACATGTTCAAGGACGTTGGAGTTACCTCTCCTAGGAAGGCGCGTCGTATATTCCTCTCAACCGGGGGCTGAGTTTGAGGTGTTTTCCCCTTGCATATCTCAAAGGAAGTTCCAACGTCCTAGCACATGTTTCTTCTATTTGAGATTTTACGGTATCATACTCTATCTGTTCACACAACTATCTAAAGCACTTCACGACACCCCTGGGCACTCTCGGTGACAGTATTCCGAACCGTCCAGTCCGCCCGCCTGGGAGGCAGGACCGGGCGGGCAGTCAATGGTAGCCCCTCCTTTTTCTACTCCCCGCGCGACCTAGAGCAGATGTGCGTATGATGGGATGGCTACCGGGCCCTGTAGGGCCCGCGGGGGGGGGTGTTCCCAGTTTCATATTTTCAGCCGATATGCTCAGACACTTCAAGTTCAAGATTCCGCGTCCCACACTATTTGTGTGCTTGCAAATCATGTATCGCATAGGTAAACTGATACGTGACCGAGCATAAATGTTTAAAAAACAATTTATAGAGGTGTCTGAAAGAGAAATTGAAGGTCAGAAAGGAATGAATTTGCTTATTCTTACCTTAATACTCGGGGGACCTGATGATCTATTTAATCTTCTCCTTGCATGAATATTATTTACTTCATTACATGGCATCATAATACATCACTCATATTTCATTGGGGGCCTCCTGCCATCCCCAGCCGTCCCCTGCAGTCCCCTTCACTTTTCGTTTCCTGTCCCCGGCCGTTATCCCAAACACCTGCCCTCTGTGACCACCCCCCACAATCCCCGCCTGCATTCCATCTCCCCTATGCTCTGCACGAGCGGTGACTGTCTAGTGCATCCGACGATATAGATAAAAAAATAGCGTGCCGGGTCTAGCGGTTATAGCTAAGGACACTAGTCTCCAAGGTAATTTGCCCTACACAGGATCTCGTTTAGATGTCCCGTCCCTTCCCATTTTCTTGGCGTTACCCCCGCCATCTCTTGGAGCCCCCCGGGCGGTTCGGAACACTACTTAGTGAGCGCTATCTCTAAAGATACTCCCCTAAAAGCCCCCCCACCACCACTTCTCCGAAATCTTCCCGGACTAAGGCGCAGCCTACTGGTCTCCATTGCCTCACCTGAAAACTTCCACGGCCTTTCCCTGATAACCTTCCCCCACAAAGACAATATAATCATCCGAGAATCACTTTCCGCCGGGTAAAGCAGCACCCCAACACACGCAGGCACGTAAAGGGAAGAAGCAATGGGGTGATTATCGGAATCCTCTACAGCAACGTCAGGCAGATTTGGTGGATCTGGAGAAGGGAGAGTTTCCGGCAAGGTAGTTGAAGGGTTAAAGAGGGCTTAGGAAGGGAGTCCGGCGGTTTGTCCTGTGGGAGTGGAAGAGTGAGACTGAGGTATAGCTATTTGGGGCAGATTGCTCTGGATGGACAATCGAGCCCGTCAGGAATCGGCAAAGTGTGCTACAATTTCGCCGGAGTTTCAGCCTTTTATTATCATTATCCCTCACCTTCTATTCCCGGATTTCTACAGTATATTCTCTCCTCTATTCTTCTCTCCTCTACAACTCGATGGACTACCGTGAATCTCTCAAGCCCCCGACCCACTCACTCGTTCAACGCCCTGCACATATCGCCAATATAATTCCAGGCTACGGTCACGTGCAACACGTTTATCCACCGGAGCGTCAATGGAAACCAAAGTAGCTCCTCAAGTCTGCTCCAGCGACTCCCTCCTGCCCAGTAATTCCCACGTACCTGCCTCTACAGATGAGATATCGAATTAACCCCCTCAGCAACCGCTAAAAACACTTCCGCGATAAGGAATTTCACCACTATAGTTAGATTCTAGAACCAATGCTTCGCATCAAGTTTAGATTCGCAGGAGCCACACGTTTATACCAACCACTAAGACTGTGAACGGAATTTTCTCTTAATTCGCCCGTCTGCGCTCCACGTGTGTTTTTTAACCTCCCACTTTCGGTATTACAAGAGTTAAAAAAAAAAGGAAGTGACGAATTCCGAGTGATACACCATGTCCTCACACAAGTGAAAAAAAGTACTCCAACCAGATTTTTTGAAAATGTATCATAATAATATTATCATCTCAACTATAATACACCGTTTAGATATAACATTTTAAAAAAGGCAATCCGAGAAACGAAGGAAAAGAAGGGAAGAAAAAAAACCAAACATAGAACCCAGAAGCGAGGGCCACCACAAATATCATACCTATTACTCGCATGCCTCGCCAACCACAACAAAACGCTTCGAATGTATGATACCAGTCGGGCAATACCCCTAATAGACGATTCCCTAAACATAATTCCCCAGCATTCCACCATTCACTCTCCCCCACCACGCCCTCCCGAGCCACCGCCGCATCGCAAGCCAACGCCCAAGCGGGCAGTCGAAATAAAGTTTATTACAGCACAAGGCTCGAGGCGCATCCGCCCGCTGCTCAACTTAAAAAAAGACCCTCGCTGTACTTCCAATGCCTAAGGAGTACTCACCCGAAGCCGTTTGAACGACCAGGTATCCGGAAAAACAATGCAAGCGGGTAAGCGGTGCTCGTGGAAGTTGTTAGGGATGGGACGGAAGTGGTTGGGGGGGGGTATATACTACTTTGCTCGTATTAATATATAATAATTAAAGTGACGTTTACGAACGCGACGGCGGTACGGTACTATTGCAGTATAACTAAGATCTAAGGAATTTGGCGGTATGCAATAGTAGTTGTGTCGGCAAGGGTCGGTTAATTAATGACGAGTGCGGTTGGCTACCTGGCTGGTAGGGAGGGGTGAAGTTGATGCGGGGATGCTCGTGTCGTGTCAAAGGGTATTTGCAGACGGTATTGGATGGATGTTGCGGGTAGAGGGATGAATATTCGGGTATGGTATTCCTCTGGAGGGGGTGCTTAGCGTTGGGCGGCAGATTGGTCTGGGGCCGGGGGTTAGCTTTTAAAGCGATATATACCCCATGTCCTATTAAACATCATAATAACAATATTATTATTATCCACTCATTGAAATCCTATCCCATAGTCCGTTCGTCGCTGCGCGCAAGACATCGGTGGAATATGTCCCAGTTTGAAATGCCAAGGAATTCATTTCTAGTTAAGGGAGGACAACTCTCCGAATTCGATTTAATCTATTTCCGATTGGGGAAAAAGACCTCCCAGATCCGGTCATTTTCTTAACAAGATCCCCCTTGTGGGCAGCTCCCGAAGGACTAATTATGATAATACTTTCATCCTCAGTCCCCGCTAAACCACCAAAGAGCTCCAAAGATATCCGGCCGCTTGGCGCTACGGATCTGCGCTTCTGTCGGGTCTCGGCATTAAGGAGCCCGGATATATTCGACCAGACAAAAAGTTCGCGGGGTAACTTCAACGCGTCACTCGGCGAGATATCTACATCACGCAGGAAAAAATAAAAGATCTAATAATTCACATCTAACTCGCTGCATACCCGAACTCCGAACTTTAAAACCACGCTGTCTCTCCCTCCTCTTGGTGATTAATCATTTCTATTCATGAGGTCAGGCGTGGTGCGGACCCGAGTAAATGCAGTGACAAAGTGGGGGTCTTGGCGGTCACGTTTCTCGAACGGGAGAGCGCTAGCGAGATCGGGAGATCTCCCGGGGGTGGGAAGGCTTTGATTGTGGGCTGGGGAGGTTTCATACCGTAGCACAGACGGTCGATATGGGGGTGTTATGGCCGTGGTGGTGCGATTTGGGCTGATGTGTGGGCGAAATATTTTTTTGTCTGGGAGTGGCTTAGGGTTTATTTATTTCGGGGAATGGTTCATGGAGAGTGATTGGTGCGTCAAGTATAGTGCCTTGTGGTAGATGAGTCGCGTTGGTCCGGTTTTCGGATGTAATATCATGGATTGTTCGATGGGGGGGTTGGTGTGTAATGTGTATGCTGGTGCCAGAGGAGGGATGGTTGGATTCATGGGTTGGTTGTGCGTATCGTGATGCTTTAGCCGGAAAATTATAGTGCCATATGGATGGCTCCTGGCCGCTCATCTGAGAGGAATGCCAGCGTGACCTGCATCCGGCAGGAACACAGGCTCATGGGGGATCCAATAGATGAATAATAATAAATAATAAGGATGTTGAGTGAGGGGGAGGATTGTTCCTCTTCGATAAAACTATACCTTCCGGACTACTTAGGAGTAACTATACTCGGGGGTGGACGTAAATAGTGGAATCGACAAGGGGTTGGGGTCCCTGTGCTCATGACCGTCAGAGGGAAAAAATTATTTAATTTGGGCGGTATGATGCTGGGAAGGGTAAAAAGCTTTGACATCTCCAACCCCTATCCATCCCATTACTAACCCTCATACCCAGGTACGTCCAGACATGATCGGAGACAGTGTTCCCAATGGTCCAGGGTCCCTAGGGGGCCAGGAGCACTGACTGCCGAGAGCCGTGGACCGGACTGGACGACCAAAGATATCCTGTCCTCGTCCGCAGAATCTAAAGACGGCTGTTATCACCCAGGACGCGGGCCAGACAGCTTGAGAAAGCGGTTTCTGTTGGGTCTCTGGGGGCGGGAGGTGTATGGTGGGAAAGAGCCGACAGCGGGGGATGACTGGGAACGGTAGGGGGTTTAGAGTGACAGCAGGTGTCCGAGGGGGACCACGGGGTCAGTGAGGAACAGCCGGGAATAGTGGAAGAGGTCAGGGGACTATGGGGGGCTGCAGATGGCAACCGCATCTCATATGAATGATGAAGGGTTTAGTTGAGCAGAGAATGTAAATCAATTTCGACATTAGTATACAAACGAAACCGAAAACCAGGCATCAGCCTTCTCAAACTTCCCCTCTCATCCAATTTCCCCTGCAAGAGCCCAACCCCCCAGGTCCCACCTGTTCATTCGCTCCATCGTCTATCTACAAGTCTCGTGCCCCCCTGACACTTCAAGCTTCTCGCTCAATCAGTCTTGGCCGCAACTTCGAGCAATGGTTGGACAAGGTTGACTTACAATATTGGTACCGAATGTTTGTCTTGCCGCAAATTTCCAGACATAACGACATAGACCCCGGAGAGTTCTAGCTCTTACAGGAAAAAGTCTTCCTCCCGGAGGAAGATTTTTTTGAAGTTGAACCGGAGCTTATTAGTGGTAGACTGACCTGGGATGATTTCAACATTTGCATTTCGTGATGGCCTTGCTCCGGTAGGGTCCGGTTGACCCCGAGTAACTCTTTCATTCGGGGCGGTACGATACCGTAACCATCGCCCACTGTTCTAGAGAAATTTTTTGGTTTGCTTTGTTGACGGAAATAAGCACAACAATCCTCACATCCACCTGAGAGCAGTTTTCCCAAGCGTCCAACCCTTCCGTCCAGTGTTCCTAACTGTCCAGTCCGTCCGTCTTCGGTGGAGGACGGGACGGACTACGGCTAATAGTCCGTCTTTTAGCCTATCAGTTGCAGGTTACACTGCAAACGCACGTACCTTTGGGGAGACTGTTGACATTGCCCATTGGCTTGATAAGGTGTGGTTTCTGCTATGGCTTCCGGCGGCTTTTTGGACTTGCAGTGCCGCGAGCGGCAACTTGTGCCTTCCAATGGTTGATGGTTGGATTGACCCCACCCCCAGACGGTGGGTGCCCAGTTCTCTGCTCGCGTGCATTCCTGGACGCTATTTTTGTCATACATAAATTAGTAAAGGTAATCGAGGTTCGAGAAAATGAGTGCGGAAGAGGGAAGCAAACCATTAGTATCCCTAGCGAACCTTGGAACCTCCCCAGAGCGGTTGGTCAGGTCGATCTTCTTAGAAGGACTTTCCCCGTCTCTTACTGTAGTCCCATGGACAGGCGCACCTCTAGGTTTTACTGTCTTGGGTGCTCCGCGGCTTACAGGTGTAACTACAAACTGATTCTCAAGCTTGGCACTTGTTGGCAAATCGTCGAAAATTTCCAGTTCTGTACCATCGCCAAAGTTCCTTTTCCTTGTGGGCTGGGTCAACGTTTCAATCGCGGCTGCCTCTCTTCTTAGGTGTTCTGGGGCAACCGTGGGTGTTGCTCTTTTTGCCTTCGCCGATGCGGTGGACGAAGATGGTGAATGGCGCGGCGTCCG